>SMLE01000194.1_pt1 | contig 10026 bp, 9 predicted proteins | sample 2451431 | NCBI scaffold set ML178787.1 | reverse complement strand
CTCACCATCTCCTGCCGAATTTACACCACGTCCGTGGACTCTACCCGACATCTTACCACGACAGCTACGATGCAGGCTTGTTACAAGCGGTTCCACGCAGTTTAAACCGCGACCCTTTCGGCATTGATGCCGCGCATTTGCCGTTTCACGGTGAAGATATCTGGACATTATACGAACTCTCTTGGCTTGCGCCCAATGGAGTGCCGCAGGTTGCCGTAGGCGAAATGCATTTGCAGGCCGATAGCCCAAACCTTATCGAATCCAAAAGCTTCAAACTCTACCTGAACAGCTTCAATCAGACGGTTTTTGAAAATTGGCAACGGGTACAAGAGACACTAACGCGCGATCTGGCCGCCTGTGCGCAGGGTGAGGTTAGCGTGGCGCTGTTTTCGCTGGATGCTTTTCAGGGACAGACGCTGGGCCAATTCCAAGGGGAATGTATTGACGGATTGGATATTCAGATCACGGATTATGCATTCAATGCCGACCATCTCGCCAACGCCTGCCACGCACAGCGCCCCGTTGTTGAAGAAACATTGGTGAGCCATGTGCTCAAATCCAACTGCCTGATCACTCACCAGCCGGATTGGGGCTCGGTGCAAATTCGCTACCGGGGCACACGTATCGACAGAGAAGCCCTGCTGCGCTACATCGTCTCCTTTCGGCACCACAATGAGTTCCATGAGCAGTGCGTGGAGCGTATCTTCAACGACCTGATGCGTTTTTGCCAACCAGAAGCATTGACCGTTTACGCGCGCTATACACGCCGCGGCGGGCTGGACATCAATCCCTGGCGTAGCAACACCGACTTTATTGCAAACACCGGTCGCTTACCCCGGCAATAGTGCGGGATACGATACAATATCGTCATTCAGAAACGGCATTATTGGAAAAACTGATACCATCAGGTTAAGGTGGAGCAATACATAAAATCAGTGTTATGCGTCTTGCCACCCCAGTGGCGACAAGGGATAGCCTGGAAATTTTGTTGTTATACACTGCGTTCTCAAGGAGTAAAATTGATTACACATATCAGCCCGTTAGGGTCTATGGATTTGTTATCGCAGTTGGAAGTGGACATGTTGAAAAGCACGACCAGCAGCGATCTTTACCGTTTATTCCGCAACTGTTCGCTTGCCGTGCTGAATTCCGGCAGCCAAACCGATAACAGCAAAGAGCTGCTGTCCCGCTACGAAGATTTCGATATCAATGTGTTGCGCCGTGAACGCGGCGTGAAGCTGGAGCTGGTCAATCCTCCGGAAGACGCTTTCGTCGATGGCGACATTATCCGTTCGTTGCAGGCCAACCTGTTCGCCGTATTGCGCGACATTCTGTTTGTGAACGGGCAAATCACCTCGGCAGAGCGCTATCAGAACCTGAATCTGGAAAACAGCGCCCACATTACCAATCTGGTATTTTCTATTTTGCGCAATGCGCGTGCGCTGCACGTCGGGGAAGAGCCCAACATGGTGGTGTGCTGGGGCGGCCACTCCATTAATGAAACTGAATATCTCTACGGACGAAAAGTCGGTAGCCAATTAGGGCTGCGTGAACTGAACATCTGTACCGGCTGCGGCCCCGGCGCCATGGAAGCACCGATGAAAGGTGCCGCCGTCGGCCACGCACAGCAGCGCTATAAAGAAGGTCGCTTTATTGGCATGACGGAACCGTCCATCATCGCCGCCGAGCCGCCTAACCCGCTGGTGAATGAACTTATCATCATGCCCGATATCGAAAAACGCCTCGAAGCCTTCGTACGCATCGGGCACGGTATCATTATTTTCCCCGGCGGGGTCGGCACGGCGGAAGAGTTCCTCTATCTGCTGAGCATCATGATGAATCCGGAAAACAGCGAACAGGTGCTGCCTATCATCCTGACCGGGCCGGAGGAAAGCGCCGACTATTTCCATGTTCTGGATGAATTTATCATCACCACCCTGGGCCGTCAGGCGCGCCGTTACTACTCCATCATCATTGATGATGCAGCGGAAGTGGCGCGGCAGATGAAGAAAGCGATGCCGCAGGTGAAGGAACATCGCCGTCATACCGGTGACGCCTACAGCTTTAACTGGTCATTGCGCATCGCACCCGATCTGCAATTGCCGTTTGAGCCCACTCACGAGAATATGGCAAACCTCAATCTGCACCCCAATCAAGCCCCAGAAGCGCTGGCCTCTGCGCTGCGCAAAGCGTTTTCTGGCATTGTGGCGGGCAACGTCAAAGAGGTTGGCATTCAGGCGATTGAAGAGCACGGCCCGTACAAGATCCACGGCGATGCACAACTGATGCAAAGCATGGATAAACTGCTGCAAGGGTTCGTTGCGCAGCAAAGGATGAAGCTGCCGGGCAGCGCCTACATCCCTTGCTATGAAATCTGTACCTGATGCCATACTGGCGGGAAAACCGGATTTTCCCGCCACCTTCACCACACTTCTCGCCGGGACCGCCTGATGCCTGTACATTTGCTGATTATCGATGCATTAAACCTGATTCGTCGTATCCATGCCGTGCAAGGATCTCCCTGTGTATCGGCCTGTCAGCATGCCGTTACCCAACTGCTACAGCATAGTCAGCCGACGCATGCCGTCGCGGTGTTTGATGATGAACAGCGCGCTGACAGTTGGCGGCACCAGTTATTGCCCGACTATAAAGCGGGCCGCCCTCCTATGCCTGAGAATCTGACGCTTGAACTGCCGCAAATACGGCAAGCGCTGGTATCAATGGGCATCCCCTGTTGGCATACACCAGGCAATGAAGCCGATGATTTGGCGGCAACGCTCGCCACAAAAGTCGCCCACGCCGGTCATCAGGCAACGATTGTCTCAACCGACAAGGGCTACTGCCAACTGCTAGCCCCCACTATTCAGATTCGCGATTATTTTCAAAAGCGCTGGTTGGATGTGCCTTTTATCGCACAGGAGTTTGGCGTTTCACCGCAGCAACTGCCTGATTTCTGGGGGCTGGCAGGCATCAGCAGCAGCAAAATACCCGGCGTGGTGGGCATTGGTCCCAAAAGCGCAAGTCAGCTGCTTGCCCAAGCCGGAACCTTGGAACAGCTCTACCAGCAATTGGATGCGGTGCCAGAAAAATGGCGGCGCAAACTGGAGTCGCAGCGCGAAATGGCCTTTGTCAGCCGTCAGGTAGCGACGTTACGCACGGACTTGGCACTGGAAGGGAATTTACAACAGTTACGGCTGACGGCGGGGAAATAAACGCGACGTTATTCCCGAACGACGCGTAAGATTGCAGACAACCCCACGAGAAAAGTCATTCCCGCTCCTAACCCGTCATTACCGCGAAAGCGGGAATCTCTTGCAGATGTAGCGCGCTTCTTCTGGCAGAGATCCCCGGCTTTCGCCGAGGATGACGAATAGAAAAGCGCGTTGCGCTTAACGCTCGTCGCGCCGCCCCGGCACCGCACCCCATATACGCCGCGCGTGTACCGTTACCTCTTCGCGATCGTGGTACAGTTGGCGAGCACGGAGTTCGTAGTTGATACCATTCTCACTCAAGCGCTCGCTCAGCAGCGCCAGATTTTGTGTCACTTCCTCATAGCGTTTTTTCATCGGCAACTTGAGGTTGAATATCACTTCCCGGCACCAGCCCTTCACCAGCCAATCGGCCATCAGGCTAGCCACCCGCGCTGGTTTCTCCACCATATCGCACACCAACCAAGTGATATTGTTGCGCGGTGTCTCAAAACGAAAACCATCGGCGGCATGATGTGTCACCTGACCAGTATCCATCAGGCTTTGCGCCATGGTACCGTTGTCCACGGCATGCACCATCATGCTACGCTTCACCAGTTGATAGGTCCAACCGCCAGGGCACGCCCCCAAATCCACCGCGTACATGCCGCTTGCCAAACGCTCATCCCACTCATCAGCCGGGATGAATACGTGGAACGCCTCTTCCAGTTTTAATGTCGAACGGCTTGGCGCATCAGAAGGGAATTTCAGACGCGGGATACCGATGTAAAACGGCGAGTGGTTATTGCTGTAGGAATAGCCCACATAGCAATGCCCCGGGGCAATAAACAACACATGGATAACAGGACGAGATGCTTTTTCATACGGCAGCAGAATGCCGTTTCCCTTCAGGGCGGCGCGCAAAGGCACGGTGAATTTGCGGCAAAACTTCAGTAGCTCTTTGCTTTCATTGGTGTCCGGTACTTCAACACGCAGTTCTCCAGCCCGTTCAATCGCACCAGTCAGCATGCCGACAATCGGGGTAATGCGATCTTCCGGCGGCAAATCGCGCAACAGCTCACCGCACACGAACCATTGACGGGCAAAAACCAGCGTATCAAACGGCAATGTTTTGATTAAGCGATCGGCATCTTCATGCTGATAGCATTCATACATCACATAGCCACAATTTTCTTTAACCCTGGCGAAGCCAAAAACCTCATGTGCGGTGGCTTTTTCCGTTATCTCTGCCGCACACTCTTTTTCGAAACCGGGGCGGCAATATAAAATTACCTTATTCATTACTTTTCGCCTTTCTTGTCTGGCGCAGCACGCCAATCAACATCAAAACCCATCCGGTCAGGAAGAAAAGACCGCCAACCGGCGTGACAAACGCCCAAAATCGCAGGTGCGACAGCGCCAGACAATAAAGACTGCCGCTAAACAGCACGGTGCCAAGTGCCAACGCAATGCTGCTCCAATAAAACCACAGATTACGGCGCTGGCGCATCAACACCGACAGCGCCAGAATCGCCAGTGTATGAAACGCCTGATATTCAAGCCCGGTTTTTAGCCAGGCCATCTCGGCAGCGCCCAGCGATTTGCTGAGCACATGCGCACCAAAGGCACCCAACGCTACAAACACAAACCCGCTGATCGCGGAAAACATCAGCATAAAACGACTGTTCATCGTATTTTCCACAGTAAATCGATTCAAATATTATCCGAACGCCACATATCAACGTGCGGCGTTGTCATAGCGGAAACTAAACTTCTCTTGCTCGCTTGCCGCGCGCGCCAAAATCCAGTGGCGAAAGGCGGCTATTTTACCCAGTTCAGCCTGACTGTCATGACAAACCAGATAAAAAGCATTTTTACTGACCAATACGTCGTTAAATGGGCATACTAACCGACCCGCTTCAATCTCGGTCTGAGCCATCACGTTATTTGCCAAAGCGACCCCCTGTCCGTGGATCGCCGCCTGCAACACCATCGCACTGTGGCTAAATATCGGCCCCTGCTGCACGTTGATCTGCACACCAAGCTGCCGGGTGTAGGCCAACCAGTCGCGGCGAGACGCATCATGCAGCAAGGTATGCCCTACCAGATCCTGCGGGGTTTTTAGCGGATGCTTGCCCGTTAGCAATACCGGAGAACAGACAGGCAACAGATACTCAGCATAGAGCTTTTCAACGCGCAACCCATGCCAGTTGCCACGCCCGTAAAAAATCGCCACATCCACATCATCTGACAGGCGATCTTCCTGACGGTCTACCGCCTGAATTCGCACATCAATCCCCGGAAACTCCGCGTTGAAACTCGATAATCGCGGTACCAGCCAATGGATGGCGAAACTGGGTAACAGGCTGACCGTCAATGCCCCTTTGGCACTGCGTGACTGTAACTTGCGCGTCGCTTCATTGAGTGAAGAGAAGATCTCTTTTATATCAAGATAGTAGCTTTGCCCCTCTTCCGTCAGCAGCAAAGAGCGATTGCGGCGACGAAACAGTTTGAGCCCCAAAAAATCTTCTAATGACTTGATTTGATGACTGACAGCAGCCTGTGTGACAAACAGTTCCTCCGCCGCTTTGGTGAAGCTGAGGTGGCGGGCGGCAGAATCAAATACACGCAACGCATTGAGCGGAGGGAGTCGCTTTGACATAGGGTAATGTTCTTCTTTTTCCTAAGAGGTGCACGGAGGCAGCACCGTTCCAGCCATTAGTTTTTTTTATCCGAGACATTATAATTTGTCCGTTGAGGATGCACCAGCAAATACCTATATTAGCGCCACTTCCTTGAGCCGGAACGAAAGGTGCGGCAGGCGTTTCATGAAGTGCTTTTGGCTTGTGGTTGTGATGTTGTGTTTGCTATTTATTGTCTGCTTTTCAGACATGGTAGACAAGGCTACCTTTCACTTCCTGTACATTTACCCTGTCTGTCCATAGTGATTTTTATGTGGCACCGCTTTTTAGCGGTGCTTTTTTTTGCCTGACAGTCGGCAAATCTCCGTGTGCCAGAAATGACAATTCCCGCGCTGACATTTCAGACTCGCCTTACCGAATGAGTAAGCAACGAAATGGCAGTGCGGGAATCGAGACACAGGTTACACCCGAGGGAAAACTATTTGGCTTCCACCATTTCCTTCAGGTTATCACGGTTGATCTGCTGCTCGTGACCGTAGGCATCGACGTAGCTGATCATTCCGGTATCCTCATCCACTTTCGGTTTACCTTCAGCGACAATGGTGCGCCCGTCGTTGGTATGCAGCACATAATTACTCGAACAGGCAGTCAAAGAGAGTGCAGCCATCGCAATGGCAATAATTGCTATTTTGTTCTTCATAGTGTACTCCAAGTAAATTTTTAGGTTACTTATTTCGCTACTACCGAACGATAGTTCCGTTTATCAACAATGTTAAGACTAGCAAAATCATTTCAATATGCGTTTAAGGATCGTCCTAAAACTTGTTTCCCCGTAAAAAATGCGACAGGATCGTCTGCCAGAAGAGGAACACCATGACAGCATTCAATCCCGCAACCTTTCGTAATGATTTCCCTGCACTCGCGCGATCCGGCGTTTATCTGGACAGCGCGGCAACGGCACTCAAACCCCAGCCGGTCATTGATGCCATCTCGCAGTATTACACCTCCGAGACCGGTAACGTGCACCGCAGCCAACATGCTCACGCACAGCAGGTGACAGCGCGATTCGAGCAGGTTCGATGCGCGGTAGCCGCCCTGCTTAACGCCGACGATCCGCGTTGCATCGTGTGGACTCGCGGTACGACAGAAGCCATTAATCTGGTGGCGCAAAGCTATGCACGCCCTCGTTTGCAGCCGGGTGATGAAATCATCGTCAGCGAAGCGGAGCACCACGCCAACCTCATTCCCTGGCTAATGGTGGCACAGCAAACCGGTGCACGCGTCGCCAAGCTGCCGATTGGCGCGGATGCGCGGCCTAACCTGGAAGCATTGGCCGATCTGATCACCCCACGCACGCGCCTGCTGGCACTGGGCCAGATGTCTAATGTGACAGGGGGACAACCCGATCTGGCGAAAGCGATCGCGCTGGCGCATCAGGCAGGTGCGGTGGTGATGGTCGACGGCGCGCAAGGCATTGTGCACAGCGCACCTGATGTACAGGCGTTGGATATCGATTTTTACGCCTTCTCCGGCCACAAACTTTTTGGCCCGACCGGTATTGGCGTGTTGTACGGCAAAGCTGACCTGCTGGAATCCATGCCGCCCTGGCACGGTGGAGGGAAAATGATGAGTGCGGTCTCTTTTGATGGGTTTACACCGCAGGCCATTCCTCAGCGATTTGAAGCGGGCACCCCCGCTATTGCCGAAGTGCTCGGGTTAGGGGCTGCGCTGACGTGGATGCAAGGCTATGACTGGCGCGCTGCGGAGCAATATAGCCAAGGGTTGGCCCAGTTGGCTGAACAGCAGTTGGCTCGTTTCCCCGGTTTTCGCTCACTGCGCAGTCCCAACGCGACCATCCTGTCGTTTACCCTGACCGATGCACATCCGAACGATCTGGTAACGCTTCTTGCAGAGCAGCAGATTGCCGTTCGCGCCGGACACCATTGCGCTCAACCGTTATTCGCGGCACTTGGATTCGATGGTGCAGTACGCGCCGCTTTCGCGCCCTATAATAACGAGCATGATGTCACCGCGCTGGTGACGGCAGTTGGCAATGCGTTGGATTTACTGCGAGATTGATTGACGAACAATGGAACTGGCCTACACCATGACAGAACATCCCATGACAGAACATCCCATGACAGAGCACACCGCTCACCCTTTTGGCCGAGCCATCACGGCAGAGACCTTACAGCACACCTTCGATGCCTGCCGCTCATGGGAAGAGCGTTATCGGCAATTGATCCTGCTGGCTAAACAGCTTCCGGCCCTGCCGGACGCGTTGAAAAATGACACTATCGCCCTGTCTGGCTGTGAAAATCGCGTCTGGTTGGGCTATGAGAAACAACAGGATGGTCGATTGCACTTTTACGGTGACAGCGACGGGCGTATCGTGCGCGGTTTGCTGGCTGTCCTGCTCACGGCGGTAGAAGGCAAACAAGCTGCCGATTTGCTAGGACAAGATCCATTGGCCCTGTTTGACCAACTCGGCCTGCGCGCGCAGCTCAGCGCCTCACGCGCCAGCGGATTATCCGCGCTGGCACAGCGTATTGAAACCATAGCCGCACAGGCCTAGCCCTATTAGGCTCTGAGAAAGAACGTAAAACGGCATTATTTTCAATTCGTTAAATTAGTTGACGTTATAACGCGTAAAAAATAACGCTGAGGGGAACGAGACCACAGGGTGAACGGCAGGACGCCGCGAAAGTCAGCGCCGCGTCGGGAACGCGTCGCTGGCGGCCCGTCAGTGGGCTCGGGCCCCGAAGGCACCGCGTAAGCGGCGTTATTTCCCGCTAAAAGCCAGGGGCCACGGGGCGAGGGCGATTGAGCGCCCCGTGTCGGGCGCGTGCGATGTACGGTGCAAATAACCGCGTGGGTTAACGCGCACGAAACACTCACTGCCCCAACAAAAAGACTGGGTCTCAATTTGTGGGGACGCCTCGACACCTACGGAAAAATTATCATACCGTTCAGGAAGCCATCTGCTGCGCTTCGCGTGCCGCCTTCGCCATCATTTTCTTTAACGCGTGGGATACCGCAACAAATCCAAAGGTCGCGGTCACCATGGTGGCAGCCCCAAAGCCAGAGGCGCAATCCATACGTTTTACCCCTTCCGCCGTGCTGCGCGATGCGCACACCGATCCATCGGCCTGCGGGTACACCAGTGGCTCATCGGAAAATACGCAGTCAATGCCTAAGCGGCCTTTGCTGTTCTTGACCACGTTGAAATCGTTTTTAAGCCGCTCACGCAGCTTGGCCGCCAGCGGGTCCTGAATGGTTTTGGCGAGATCCACCACGCTGATGCGTGTCGGATCGATTTGCCCACCGGCCCCGCCGGTCGTCACGACCGGAATTTTATAACGGCGACAATATGCCAGCAGCGCCGCTTTCGGGCGCACGCTGTCAATCGCATCAATCACATAGCTGAAGCCACGGTTGAGATATTCCTCCACGTTATCCACCGTGACGAAATCATCCACGCAGGTAACCTGACATTCAGGGTTAATGGCACGGATACGCTCCGCCATCACTTCCGTTTTCGCCTGTCCGGTATGTTCGCGCAGCGCGTGAATCTGCCGGTTGGTGTTGCTGACACAGACGTCATCCATATCAATCAGAGTAATCGCACCAATGCCAGTGCGCGCCAGCGCCTCTGCGGCCCAGGAGCCTACGCCGCCAATGCCGATAACGCACACGTGCGCCTGTGCGAACAGCGCCAACGCCTGCTGACCGTATAACCGCGCTGTGCCGCCGAAGCGTTGCAGATAGGCTTCGGATAACGTACCACTCATGACCACCAACCCTTAACTCGGATAACTGCTGTAAAAAAACAGGCCCGATCATAAAGCGATCGGGCCTGTTGCGCTACTGGTGTGATGAAAATCAGGCTGCCGCTACGTCCACCAAGCAACTCATGGCATTAGGCCCCTGCGTGAGCGGTGAGGTGCCAATATCCAGCGTCAGCACGTTGGCATTGCCGGACTGCTCCACCGCGTGCCACGCTTTTTGACCGAAACCCGGCTCGAACCAGGCACCGGTAGACATGATCACTACGCCAGGAGCCACCCCTTCGGTCACGCGGACACCGGCATAAATACGACCACGTGCGTTAAAGACTTCCACTTGCTGCTCATCAACAATGCCGCGCGCGGGGTAGAGTCCACGGACGTGGTGTAAATTCGGCAGGAGATGGTGAG
>SMLE01000189.1_pt1 | contig 10119 bp, 9 predicted proteins | sample 2451431 | NCBI scaffold set ML178787.1 | reverse complement strand
GGTCCCGACAGCCTCAACCGCTTCTCCATCGCGCCGATGCGCGATTGGACCGATCGTCATTGCCGTTATTTCCACCGCCAACTGACCCGTCAAACGCTGCTGTACACCGAGATGGTCACGACCGGTGCCATTATTCACGGCAAGGGCGATTATCTGGCTTACAGTGATACTGAGCATCCGGTGTCGTTGCAGTTGGGCGGCAGCGATCCTGCCGCGCTGGCGCAGTGCGCGCAGTTGGCAGAGCAGCGCGGCTACGATGAGATCAATCTCAACGTCGGCTGCCCTTCGGACCGCGTGCAGAATGGACGCTTCGGTGCCTGCCTGATGGCAGAAGCCGAACTGGTGGCGGATTGCATCAAAGCGATGCGCGATCGGGTATCGATCCCGGTTACGGTGAAAACTCGCATCGGCATCGACGATCAGGATAGCTACGCTTTCCTGTGCGATTTTGTTCACACCGTGGCCGAGCGCGGCCAGTGCGATACCTTTATTATCCATGCGCGCAAAGCCTGGCTTTCAGGCCTGAGTCCAAAAGAGAATCGCGAGATCCCGCCGCTGGATTATCCGCGCGTCTATCAGCTCAAGCGCGATTTCCCGGCATTGACCATCGCCATTAACGGCGGAGTAAAAATGCTGGAAGAGGCAAAAACCCATTTGACGCAGCTCGATGGGGTGATGATGGGACGCGAAGCCTATCAAAATCCCGGCCTGCTACTGGATGTCGATTCGCAACTGTTCGGTATTGATGCCCCCGCCGTCAGCCCGTTTAGCGTGGTGGAAGCGATGTATCCCTACATTGAGCGTGAACTGACCAACGGAACCTATTTGGGCCATATCACCCGCCATATGCTGGGCTTGTTCCAAAGTATTCCCGGCGCGCGTCAATGGCGCCGTCATTTAAGCGAAAATGCCCACAAACCCGGCGCTGGCATCCCGGTGGTGGAAGCGGCACTGGCGCTGGTACGCGATCGCGCGGCATAAAAAACACTAACTGTTAGTCAAAATAGCCACAAACTATTGCCCACACCGACATTCCCTTCTGATAAATCAATACATTATCAGAAGGGGAAGGTTGGCATACTTCTTGTAATACCTCCCACAGAACGCGCCGTTAGTACGGTACACCTGATTGAGGAGAGAAATCATGCTGGAGTTTTTGTTCGTTGTGGGCTTTTTCGTGATGCTAATGGTCACCGGGATTTCACTGATTGGCGTACTGGGCGCACTGGTCATTGCTGCGGTGGTGATGCTGGTGGGGGGCTGGTTGTTACCGCCATCAAAGTGCTGCCCTGGCTGCTGCTGGCGGTGGCTATCGTCTGGCTGTGGCGTTACTGGCAGCAAAAACCGCTGCGTGATTACCGCTGATACCACGCGTTGTGACGGCAGCAGCAAATACCGCTTCTGATCACCACCATCCCCGGTAATTTACGCCAATTTTGTGCGCCAGCAGATATTTTTTCCCCTGAGCCGCTGTTACGATGGCGGCTCTTGGTCACTATGACTGCCTCCATGTAGCAAGGCGGTTTGCGTAACCGGTAACACGCACAGGACACGCGGCCTGCGCGAATCAATAAAAAATGATTTCATCCGCGTCAGAGCATCATCATCCAAAAAAATTACGCCTCGATGCGCTGACGTTCGCCACGCTGTACCCTACATACAGTATGATGAAATATCAAAAATAATGCAGCAACAAGGGCCCCGTTTGGGGCCCTTACTTTTTACGCTGACCGCCTGCTATTGCCATTACGACAGACTACAGCGGCTCACTTATCGTCCAGGGATCAGCAGGCAGGAACCGTGTGTCTGACGGCTCTCCAGTGCGCGATGCGCTTTTTGCGCTTCCGACAGCCCGAAGATCTGATGGGCAGAAACATCTACCTTGATAGCGCCGCTGGCAATCAGCGAAAACAGCTCTCCGCTCGCTTTATCCAGCTCGGCACGATTGGTCACATAGCCAAACAGCGACGGACGCGTCACGTAAAGCGACCCTTTCTGATTCAGAATGCCCAGGTTCACGCCGGTCACCGGGCCGGAAGCGTTACCGAAGCTCACCATCAAACCGCGACGTTGCAGGCTGTCGAGCGAGGCTTCCCAAGCGTCTTTACCCACCGAGTCGTACACCACCGGTACTTTCTGCCCATCGGTTAATTCCAATACCCGCTGCGCGATGTTCTCACTGCGATAGTTGATGGTCGCCCAGGCCCCCTCCTGGCGCGCCAGCGCCGCCTTGTCATCTGACCCGACCGTACCAATAAGTTTCGCACCCAGCGCCTTGGCCCACTGGCAGGCGATCAGGCCAACGCCACCGGCGGCCGCGTGGAACAGGAATGTCTCACCGGATTTGATCTCATAGGTTTCGCGCAGCAGGTAGTATACCGTCAGCCCTTTCAGGAACGATGCCGCACCCTGCTCAAAGCTGATGGCCTCTGGCAGATGCGCTACGCGATCCGCCACCACGTTGTGCACCGCACTGTAAGCCCCCAGCCCCGCTTGCGCGTACACCACGCGATCGCCGACCTGAAAACCACTTACGCCCGCGCCGACTTTCGCCACCCCCCCGCCGCCTCAGTGCCCAGCCCAGACGGGAAGGTCTGTACCGGATAAAGCCCACTGCGCACGTAGGTATCGATAAAGTTGATCCCAACAGCACGGTTTTCAATTTGTACTTCACCCGCAGCCGGTTCACGCGGGGTAAAATCAACGTACTCCAGCACCTCAGGGCCGCCGTGGGCGCTGAATTGAATGCGTTTCGCCATGTTTTCTCCTGATGCAGTCCGGTGCGATAAACACACGGGCGCGTTTTTATCACGTCAGTTTCGTATACAATGCCTCCTTATGGAATGACAAATCAACCAATAAAGAACGTAATCCCATGGCAGAAAAGCGCACCGCACCCCCATCGAAACAGCCCCGCGACCGACAGGTGGAAGGGTTAAAGCTTCCGCCCCACTCGCTGGAAGCGGAACAGTCGGTTCTGGGCGGCTTGATGCTCGACAACGAGCGCTGGGATAACGTCGCAGAACGCGTCGTCGCCAACGATTTCTACAACCGCGCCCATCGTCTGATTTTCAGCGAAATGCAGCGGCTGTTGGAATTGAACAAGCCCATCGATCTCATCACCCTGTCCGAGTCGCTGGAGCAAAAAGGCGAGCTGGACACGGTCGGCGGTTTTGCTTATCTGGCAGAACTGGCGAAGAACACCCCCAGCGCCGCCAACATCAGTGCCTATGCCGATATCGTGCGCGAACGGGCGGTGGTGCGTGAGATGATCGCTGTAGCCCATGAAATCGCTGATGCAGGCTACGACCCACAGGGCCGCAGCAGTGAAGATCTGCTGGATCTGGCGGAGTCACGCGTGTTTCAGATCGCGGAAAACCGTGCCAGCAAGGATGAAGGTCCGAAAAGCATCGACCGCATTCTGGAAGATACCGTCTCTCGTATCGAGCAGTTGTATCAACGCCCGCACGACGGGGTAACCGGCGTTTCCAGCGGTTATCAGGATCTGGATAAAAAAACCGCCGGGCTGCAAAAATCGGATTTGATCATCGTCGCGGCGCGCCCCTCCATGGGGAAAACCACATTCGCCATGAACCTGTGCGAAAACGCCGCCATGATGCAAGAAAAACCGGTGCTGATCTTCAGCCTGGAAATGCCCGGCGAACAGATCATGATGCGTATGCTGGCCTCGCTGTCGCGCGTGGATCAAACCCGTATCCGTACCGGGCAGTTGGATGATGAGGACTGGGCGCGCATCTCCAGCACCATGGGCATTCTGCTGGAGAAGAAGAACATGTATATCGATGATTCTTCCGGCCTGACGCCCACGGAAGTGCGCTCCCGTGCGCGCCGCGTTTTCCGCGAGCATGATGGCCTCAGCCTGATCATGATCGACTACCTGCAACTGATGCGGGTGCCCGCCCTTTCGGATAACCGAACCCTTGAGATCGCCGAAATTTCCCGTTCTCTCAAAGCATTGGCAAAAGAATTGCAAGTGCCTGTGGTCGCACTCTCTCAGCTTAACCGTAGTCTGGAGCAGCGAGCGGACAAACGCCCGGTCAACTCCGACCTGCGTGAATCCGGATCTATCGAGCAGGATGCTGACCTGATTATGTTTATCTATCGTGATGAGGTTTATCATGAAAACAGCGATTTGAAAGGCATTGCTGAGATTATCTTGGGGAAACAGCGTAACGGCCCTATCGGTACCGTTCGGTTGACCTTCAACGGGCAGTGGTCGCGTTTTGATAATTACGCCGGTCCACAATACGATGATGAATAAATAGCGCACCTGAGCGGGCAGCGCTAAGGACTGTAGAAATGAAAACGGCAACCGCCGTCATCAGTCGCCGCGCATTGCGTCACAATATGCAGCGCGTGCGCCAGTTAGCGCCTAACAGTCGGCTGGTCGCCGTCGTAAAGGCCAATGCATACGGCCACGGTGCCGTGGAATGCGCCACCACCCTTCAGGATGCCGACTGTTTCGGCGTCTCCCGACTCTCGGAGGCGTTGGCACTGCGCCAAGCGGGCATCACCAAACCTATCCTGCTGCTGGAAGGGGTTTTCTCTTCTGACGACCTTCCCTTACTGGCGCAGCATCAATTGGAAACCGCGGTGCACAGCGTCGAGCAGTTGGAAGCCCTGGAGCAGGCCGATTTGCCGCACCCTCTTACCGTGTGGATGAAGCTGGATACGGGTATGCACCGTTTGGGTGTGTGTCCTGATAAAGCAGAAGCGTTTTATCAACGGCTGACCCAGTGCCGCAATGTGTTGCAACCGGTGAATATCATGAGCCATTTTTGCCGCGCCGATGAGCCTGAGTTCAATACCACGCTGAAACAGATCGCCTGCTTTGATGCTTTTGTCGAAGGGAAACCCGGCGCGCAATCTATCGCGGCTTCTGGCGGTATTCTGCTGTGGCCACAGGCGCATCGCAATCAGGTACGACCGGGGATTATTCTCTACGGTGTATCACCACTGGCCACCGAAACTGCCGCACATTTTGGACTGCAACCGGCTATGACGCTCACCTCACACCTGATCGCGGTGCGTGAGCACAAAGCGGGTGAAACCGAGGGTTACGGCTGCATCTGGACCAGCGAGCGCGATACCCTGCTCGGCGTGGTCGCGATGGGCTATGGCGATGGCTATCCGCGCTCAGCGCCGTTGGGTACGCCCGTACTGGTCAATGGCCGTGAGGTGCCGTTGGTGGGACGCGTATCGATGGATATGTTGACGGTCGATTTGGGACCCGATGCACAGGAGCAGGTGGGCGATGAAGTGATATTGTGGGGAGAGGCGCTGCCCGTCGAGCGGATCGCTGCACACACCAAGATCAGCGCTTACGAACTGATTACCCGTGTGACACAGCGCCTGACGCTGGAGTACCTTGACGATTAATGCGTAAGAAAGGCGTACAACAGGGTACGCCTTTCCTAATCAATTACACATCACTGACCGCGATATCTGCCGGGGTGCGGTTACGGTTCTTCACCCGATAAGCCACAACCATTGCCACCAGCCACACGGGAATCAGCCATACCGAGATCTGGATACCGGGCGTCATCGCCATGATCACCAGAATACCCGCCAGAAACAGCAGGCAGATCACGTTGGTCAGCGGATAGCCCCAGCTTTTAAAGCGCGTTTCCTTGGCGGCCGCTTGCATCGCATGGCGGAACTTGAGGTGTGTAATGCAAATCATCGCCCAGTTGATCACTAACGCGGACACCACCAGCACCATCAGCAGCTCAAACGCTTTGCCCGGCATCAGGTAGTTCAACACCACGCACAGCCCGGTTGCCAGCGCCGATACGCCCAGCGCGTTCAGCGGAATACCGCGTTTGTTGATGCTCAACAGTGCGCGAGGGGCGTTGCCCTGTTTAGCCAGGCCAAACAGCATACGGCTGTTGCAATAGACACAACTGTTGTACACCGAGAGCGCCGCAGACAGCACCACCAGATTCAGCACGGTTGCCACCACGTTGCTATCCAGCGCGTGGAAAATCAGCACAAACGGGCTGCCGCCTTCCACCACTTTCTGCCAGGGGTACAGCGACAGCAGCACCGCCAACGCGCCCACATAAAACAGCAGAATGCGATAAATCACCTGATTGGTGGCGCGTGGAATACTTTTTTCAGGCCGATCGGCCTCAGCGGCAGTGATCCCGACCAGTTCAAGGCCGCCAAAGGAAAACATGATGACCGCCATTGCCATCACCATGCCACCAAAACCATTGGGGAAAAACCCACCGTGTTGCCACAGGTTAGCCACGCTGGCCTCTGGCCCGCCACTTCCGCTTATCAGTAGATAGCAGCCGAACGCAATCATGCCGATAATCGCCGCCACTTTAATGATGGCAAACCAGAATTCCATTTCGCCGTAAACCTTCACATTAGTGAGGTTAATGGCGTTAATCAGCAGGAAGAAAACGGCCGCCGACACCCATGTCGGCACATCGGGAAACCTGTATTGAATGTAAATCCCGACCGCAGAAAGCTCTGCCATACTGACCAATACATAGAGCCCCCAGTAGTTCCAACCGGACATAAAACCGGCAAAGCTGCCCCAATATTTATTGGCGAAATGGCTAAATGAACCGGCTACGGGTTCCACCACCACCATTTCCCCTAACTGACGCATGATGAAAAAAGCAATAATCCCGGCAATCGCATAGCCCAGCAATACCGATGGCCCGGCCATTTTGATGGTTTGCGCAATCCCTAAAAACAGCCCGGTGCCAACCGCGCCCCCTAATGCAATCAACTGGATATGACGGTTTTTTAACCCTCTTTTAAGCTGATCCGTTGTCTGCGACGTATCCATGACATTCCCCGAACAAGATGTTGTGTTGGCAATCTCATAGCAACAATCAGGCCAGCCTCAGCAAGGCCACGGCGAATTTCAGTCATAACTGAAACTAATGTCATGAATATACTCATTATTTTTATTATCACTTAACATGATATTGCATGGAGGCAAAAAACAGATTGATGCATAAACAGGCACCTTTATGCACACAATGCCCTTAATTGCATCATCATACGCACGATATTGCGCCAACACGGTGCACGCCCTTTTATTGTGCAATCCCCTGTAGGGCCGGGATATAAAAAGAAGCGGCACGCAGTGATAAAAAGCTGTTAGTCTGTTTTATCTCCCGATACATCATGCGGATAAAGCACTATGTACCAGATAGACGATTATGATTTGAAAATGCTGACCTTACTGCAAACCAACGGCCGTTTGACCAATCAGGAATTAAGCGAGCTGATCGGGTTATCCGCATCGCAGTGTTCGCGCCGTCGCATTGCGCTTGAGCAGGCTGGGCAGATCCTGGGCTACCACGCCCGCCTGGTACCCAACGCCATCGGTCTGGAATGTCTCGGTTTGATCGAAGTGCGCCTGATCAACCATACCGCCGACTACGTAGAGCGCTTTCACCAGATGTTAGGAGAAGTAGATGCGATCATTGATGCCTACAAAACCACCGGCGATGCCGACTATTTACTGAAAGTTGCAGTAGCCGATCTGCAAGGACTGAGCGATTTGATCAGTCGCATCTTGTCGCAGAATAAAAGCGTTTCCCACCTGAAGACCTCAGTTGTGCTGAATCGGCTGAAAGAAAATGGATTGATGCTGCCTAACTGAAGGTTTGCACCCTATTAGGGCAAGACGCTTCTTTTTAGTGCACCCCACCGTCACATCACGCACAAAACCATTAAATAATGCGTGAATTACGCAAAAAAATTAGATTTAATGCACATTTCATACGGGTGATAATTACTGAATTTCAATAACTTATACTTATTATCCGTGTTAATGCGCCAACCCCTCCACTTTCAGCGCCATTTTTGGTGCACTTTTTGCTTTGCTTGCGTCACATTTTGATTTTTTCTGCCATTGAGCACACCATGGATAACGTTGTCGCAACTGAAAATCTAAAACACACGCTGCTGGAAGATGTTCTGGCACTGTTGATTGGCTCATTGATGGTGTCTTTTGGGATCATCCTGTTACGTCAATCCGGCGCGCTCACCGGCGGCACGGCAGGGGTGGCATTCCTGCTGCACTACATCACGCATATTTCATTTGGCACCATTTTCTTTCTGATCAATCTGCCGTTTTATTATCTGGCCATTCGCCGCATGGGCTGGCATTTCACCATCAAGACCTTCTGTGCCGTCGGGTTGGTTTCCCTACTGTCAGACGTGCATCCGCTGTTTATTCACTTCGATCGACTTCAGCCTTTCTATGCTACGCTGTTTGGCAACATCATCATTGGGCTAGGCTTTATTGTGCTGTTTCGTCACAAGGCCAGTCTGGGTGGCGTGAATATTTTGGCGCTCTACCTTCAGGATCACTACGCCATACGCGCTGGCAAGTTACAAATGGCGGTTGATGTGGTGATTGTGCTGGCTTCACTGTTTGTGGTAAGCATACCTATGCTGGTGGTTTCCGTATTAGGTGCCGTGATTCTTAACTTAATCATTGCGATGAATCACCGCCCGGGGCGTTATACGGTCTAAATGACCGCCCAGGGGTTGCGCGCTGCGCGTTAAGCGTGGCAGATAATTATTTCAGGAGAAAAACCGTGTTCCAACATGTCGACGCCTATGCCGGAGATCCTATCCTGTCTCTGATGGAAAAATACAAGCAGGATCCGCGCGCAGATAAGATCAATCTCAGTATCGGGCTCTATTACAACGAACAGAATATCATCCCGCAATTGCGCGCCGTGAGCAGTGCCGTTGATGTACTTGAAGCGCAGCCCAAAGCGGCTTCCTCCTATTTGCCCATGGAAGGTTTCCAACCCTACCGTTCCGCTATTCAGACGCTGCTGTTTGGCAAAGAACACACGGCGCTGGCTACAAACCGCATCGCCACTATCCAGACGCTGGGCGGTTCCGGCGCACTGAAGGTGGGTTCTGACTTCCTGAAACACTATTTCCCTGAATCCGAGGTATGGGTCAGCGATCCTACCTGGGAAAACCACATCGCTATTTTTGCCGGTGCCGGATTTAAGGTACACACTTACCCCTATTTTGATGCACAAACGCTGGGCGTAAATTTCGATGGCATGGTTGCCACGCTGGAAAGCCTGCCAGCGCGCAGCATCGTACTGTTGCACCCGTGCTGCCATAACCCAACCGGTTCCGATCTGACTAATACGCAATGGGACCGCATTATTGAAACGGTGATCAAACACGAACTGATTCCATTTATGGATATCGCCTATCAAGGCTTTGGCGGCGGCATCGATGCAGATGCTTACGCGCTGCGCGCCATTGCCAGCGCGGGCGTTCCTGCCCTGATAGCCAACTCCTTCTCCAAGATTTTTTCTCTTTATAGTGAACGCGTGGGTGGGCTCTCCGTGGTGTGTGAAGATGCCGAAAGCGCACAGCGTGTTTTGGGGCAGTTGAAGGCCACAGTGCGTCGTAACTACTCCACACCGCCGAATTATGGTGCTCAGGTGGTTTCTAACGTGCTGAATGATGTAGCACGCAATGCAGAGTGGAAAGCGGAAGTCGAAGAAATGCGTTCACGTATTCTCGCCATGCGTAAAGCGCTGGTGGATGCTCTGAAAGCAGAATTGCCAACGCGCAATTTTGACTACCTGTTGACACAGCGCGGAATGTTTAGCTACACCGGTTTCAGCCCGCTACAGGTAGATCGCCTGCGCGACGAATTTGGTGTTTATCTGATCGCCAGCGGTAGAATGTGCGTTGCGGGTCTGAATTCGGGCAACGTCGTACGCGTCGCCAAAGCGTTCGCTGCGGTTCAATAACCCATCTAAGGCTTAACGCCAACGTTAAGCCTTTTTTTGCCATTCCCCTTATCTAACCATTCCTCTTTCACCGTGATTCATAAGAAATTTTTATATAGCACGACATTGACACTCCGCTTGCTCTGAACTACTACTTAAGATATATCCCATAATTTATTACCCAACAGATTTCGATGGATAGGGCGCAGTCCTCAGCTGAGTCTGAGGTGTACGGGAGCCAGTCTCCCCCTACTGTGAAAGAGAAAGGGTATTTTCAACATTCACTTTCTTAATCATTAACTTACATCGGCTTTGTTGAATAAATCGAACTTTCGGCGTGAAACAGGATCAG
>SMLE01000672.1_pt1 | contig 10135 bp, 11 predicted proteins | sample 2451431 | NCBI scaffold set ML178787.1 | reverse complement strand
AATATTCGACGCTGTTTGCTGGTCAAAATTCAACGCTGATTGACAGCTTAATGAGCTCAATCACCAGTCTGACAATGTGATTTTTACCGATAATCGATGGATGAAACTGGGGCCGCCACAGACAAAGGTTACCGTGAGCAAGAGGAATGGTGTTGATGTTGCAACCCAGATAGTCTGGCCGGTGGAGCAACTGGGTTCGTCGCGGGATGACATGCAGCCCTTATCGGGCGGTTCAAGCACGGTGTCCACCACGGTTAACAGTCATCTGGTGTTCAATGAGAACGGCTTGAAAAACAAGAGCGTGACCATTTCAGACATCAATGTCGATTTGACTGAAAAATTAACCTTTAGCCAACCGTTGGAAAACTATACCGCTAGCGCGTCGAAATGGCTGAATAGTGATCCGCAGCGTGGTTGCTTGTTCCCTCTGCTTGGCGGTGCGTCGAGCTGCTAGTTAAAAAAAGGCCCAATAGAGGGCCTTAGCAGTGAAATAGCCTCGATATTAAGGTGCCGGGATGGTGAAACGGCGATGAATCTCTTCCAACTCAGCCAGCACTTCGGTATTCAATTGCACCTCCAGGCTGGCAAGGTTGGTATCGAGTTGTTCAAGCGTGGTTGCTCCCAGGATGGTACTGGCGACAAACGGTTGCTGACGAACAAACGCCAACGCCATTTGTGCCGGGGCCAGCCCGTGACGTTGAGCCAGAGCTACGTACTCGGCAATGGCTTGCTGGGTATGCGGCGCGCTGTAACGCACAAAGCGGCTGAACAGCGTATTGCGCGCCCCGGCAGGCTGCGCGCCATTCAGATATTTCCCGGTTAACGTACCAAAGGCGAGGGGTGAATAGGCCAACAGCTCTACCCCTTCGTGCTGGCTGATTTCAGCCAAACCCACTTCGAAGCTGCGATTGAGCAGGCTGTACGGGTTCTGGATGGAAACGATACGCGGCAAATTATGTTTTTCGGCCAGTTGCAGATAGCGCATTACGCCCCAGGGCGTTTCATTTGAGACCCCGATATAGCGGATTTTTCCGGCGCGCACCTGCTCTTCAAGGGCTTCCAGCGTTTCTAGCAGCGGCACTGTTGCTTTGTCATCGGTGTATTGATAGTTCAATTTGCCAAAGCAGTTGGTTTGTCTCTGCGGCCAGTGCACTTGATAAAGGTCGAGGTAGTCGGTATTCAGGCGAGTGAGGCTAGCGTCCAGCGCGGCACGGATATTTTTACGATCCAATACCTGTTGCGGACGGATACCAACGTCGCTGCCACGGCTTGGCCCGGCGACTTTACTTGCCAAAATCAGTTTTTCTCTGCCGCCACGCGAGGCTAGCCATGAGCCAATGTAGCGTTCCGTTAGCCCCTGTGTTTCCGGTCGCGGTGGCACAGGATACATTTCTGCGGTGTCAATCAGGTTAACGCCAGCGGCCACTGCGCGATCGAGCTGCGCGTGCGCTTCCGCTTCACTGTTTTGTTCACCAAAGGTCATGGTGCCCAAACTGAGCACGCTGACTTCTAAAGCACTATGGGGAATACGGTGATAGAGCATTGCCAGCTTCCTTAATGTCTGAAAATCCCGGCGTCCTCATCCCTTACGTAAAGGGAAAAACCAGCGCCTGTTTCTGACTATAACCAAGCAATGCTATGGGGGGAAGCACCTTTAATGGCGTCATGGTGTGAAAAAAAACAAAAAAGCCAGGCAAGGTCTGCCGTTAACGCTGAACAATCTGGGAAACAACTTCATTATTGATCTGTCGCCACTGCCCATCTTCATCAAGATAACTGAGTAGGCCAGTATATTTATCCAACGCTGGCTTGTTTTTGGTCAGCAACATCTGACCTTCTTTGGTGGCAATCACATAGTTGCTGCTACACCCACTTAGAAACATGGCAAAAAAGCATAACGCGATGGCTTTGTGTCGAATCGTCATCAGGTAATCCACTCGAATAGTAAAACAATGGACGATGGCTCTCTTTAGAACCTAATCTCTATCAAAAAACATGAATATACAAGATGAGTCTGGCAAAGCGTGAAAAAGAAGAATGTAGGAATAATGGAAATAATCAGTGGTTCACCCGTAAAGGCGGAGAGCGGGCAGCCAATGCTACCCGCTGGGGGGCTACTCTGCGTTTGTCGCTTTTTTACTGCGCATCAGATTCAGCGCTTCAACCGACATTGAGAAGAACATGGCGAAATAGATATAGCCTTTGGGAACGTGGACATCGACGCTTTCCAGAATCAGCGTAAACCCGACCAGAATCAGAAAAGAGAGTGCCAGCATTTTCACCGATGGGTGGCGATCGACAAACTCACCGATGGCGCGGGCTGAAAACATCATCACCCCTACGGCAATCACCACGGCGGCCATCATGATAAACAGATGGTCGGAAAGGCCGACGGCGGTAATGACGGAGTCAAGGCTGAAGATGATGTCCAACAGCATGATCTGCACAATCGCCCCGAAAAAGGAATGCACCTGGCTGGCATGTGCCTCTGAACCGCCTTCGATAGTCTGATGAACTTCGCGACTGGATTTCCAGATCAGGAACAAGCCGCCGAAAAACAGGATCAAATCGCGCACGGATATTTCATTATCCATCAGCGTAAACAGCGGGTTGGTCAGGCGAATCACCCAGGCGATAGAGGCGAGCAGGCCAAGGCGCATCAACATGGCCCCCAGAAGGCCAATACGGCGCGCTTTGTTTTGCTGGGCTTTGGGTAACTTGGCGACAACCAGAGAAAGGAAGATGATGTTGTCGATACCTAGTACGATCTCCAAAATGGTCAGCGTGCCGAGCGCCAGCCATGCATTCGGATCAACAATCCAGCGTTATATCAATCACACCCAAACGAAATATAAACGTAGATTATACGCTTCGCTTTCGGCTTTCTGGCAAGAAAAAACGATACGCATTATCTGTACCGTTTAAAGATGGAAGTGACGGGCTAGCATTGGGCCGGTAAAGGTTTTCTTTAAATAGAAACCGCGAGGTAGAGTCATAATGGGCTGACCAAACTCGCCGATCGCTTGTGTCAGCGCCTTGCTGTTGGCTCCTTTGGGGCGTAATTGTAATACCTCGCCGTGACGCGCGGTGATGCTCTCCACTTTGCCGAGCACAATCAGGTCCATAAGTTCTTCCCAATCCCTACGCAGCAGATCTTCCTCCTCGGGAGAGGGGCTCCAGATAAGCGGCGTGCCGATGTGCCGTTCGCCAAGCGGAATGTCACGCGACCCTTCTACCGGGATCCACAGCACTCGAGCCAATTTATGCCGCACATGGCTGCTTTCCCATGTCACACCGCTGTTGCCGGTCAGCGGAGCCACCGACACGAAGGTGGTTTCAAGCGGTCTGCCCCGGTCATCAATCGGAATAGTTTTTAGCTCCACGCCAATTTCCGGAAAATCCTGTTCTGGTTTGCTGCCCGCACTGGCACCGAGAAAGCGCTCAAGCAATACACCTATCCATCCTTTGTCGCGTTTAAGGTTGGCTGGCAGCGGCAGATTGGCTTGTACAGCAAGTTCTGCCAGCGTATAGCCGGCAAGCGCTTGTGCGCGCTCAAGTAGCGCATGTTCATCGGCGGGGGGTGTTGCAATCGGGTTGGGCATATTCACCTATGAAACAGAATGTCAGACTGACTAAAAAAAATACAGCATCCATCAGGTTTTTCAACAGGGCGCTGCCGTGCCGAAAGGAAAACAATAATAGCATGATTCATAGCGTATTTTTTTGTTTATCCCGCCAATGTATCACGTCGGTTTTATCGTTGTTCAGGGATAGACACCGACAATAAACAGGATCTTACACCAGGTTATCCACAGATTTTTGGGATAACCGGGATAAGTCATCACTACTGGTTTGATTTACAGCCTTGACGTCACGATTTTTTGCGATTTTTGTTATTTTATTATGCGATTCTTGCGCAGCGTCTGTGGATAAAACCGTCATGGAGCAATCTTTCACCACTCCGCCGGACAGCGGTTTTCTGTGTGGTTTATTTGCAGTGAATATGTCGTGGGTTAAATCGGTATTTTTTTGAAAATAAAGGAAGAATTTTGAGGCTGTTCGCTGCGGTTTTAACGACAGAGAAAATGTTTTCCGCATGCTTTCATTTGGTTCTCCACAGTGATATCCACAAAAATAGTGAATAAAAGCGCTATGCCTGATGCATGCTGTTTATAACTATTCCCCTTTCTGTGGGTTAGCCGCAGGTTATTCGTAGAATCAATGCCGTTAAGCAGGAGTTTACCGGGTGACGGGAGTGTGAAACAATCAGGTCATCTTTGCATTGAAAGTTTTCGAGGTAGTCCGGTGATCGATGATGATGGCTACCGCCCTAACGTTGGTATTGTAATCTGCAATCGGCTTGGTGAAGTGCTCTGGGCGCGCCGTTATGGTCAGCATTCCTGGCAGTTCCCGCAAGGGGGCATCAACCCGGGTGAAAGCCCTGAACAGGCCATGTATCGCGAACTGTTTGAAGAAGTGGGACTCAGGAAAAAGGATGTCCGTATTCTGGCTTCAACCCGTAGCTGGTTACGTTACAAATTACCAAAACGTTTGGTGCGTTGGGATACAAAACCGGTTTGTATCGGTCAAAAGCAGAAGTGGTTTCTGCTACAGTTAATGTGCAACGAATCTGATATCAATATGCAAAGCAGCGGCACGCCGGAGTTCGATGGCTGGCGCTGGGTGAGTTACTGGTATCCTGTGCGTCAGGTGGTGTCGTTTAAACGCGACGTTTACCGTCGGGTGATGAAGGAATTTATCAGCCCGGTTATACAACTGCAAGAGAACGCGGCGGCGAGGGCACCTTCGGTGCCTCGGCGCAAAAGAGGATAAGTCGCGCTCATCATGCTCACGCGTTTGCGAGAAATCGTTGAGAAAGTGGCGGCGGCATCGCGCTTAAATGATGCGCTGGATCTGTTGGTCAATGAGACCTGCCAGGCGATGGATACGGAAGTCTGTTCTATCTATCTGGCCGATCACGATCGCCAATGTTACTACCTGATGGCGACACGCGGTTTAAAAAAGCCGCGTGGTCGTCTTATCACGTTGGCCTTTGGTCAAGGGATTGTCGGTTTGGTAGGCCAGCGTGCTGAACCCATCAATTTAGCCGATGCGCAAGCTCACCCCAGTTTTAAATTTATCCCTTTCGTTAAAGAACAGCACTTTCGTTCTTTTCTTGGTGTGCCCATTATTCATCGTCGACAACTGCTCGGCGTGCTGGTGGTACAACAGCGCAAACACCGCCAGTTTGATAAAAATGAAGAGTCTTTCATGGTCACGCTGGCGGCGCAAATGGCCGCCATTCTCTCTCTGACGCAAATCAAGGCGCTGTTTGGTCAGTATCGGCAAACACGGCTCAAAGCGCTGGTGGCATCAAGCGGCGTAGCGATTGCGCCAGGCTGGATGGACAGCAGCCAGCCCTCACTGGAACTGGTTTTCCCTGCTTCAAGCCTGGATAGTGAGCGTGAGCGTTCGCGTTTGACGCAGGCGCTGGAAGAGGCCAATGCCGAATTCCGCCGTTTCAGTAAACGCTTTAGCGCCAGTGCGCAAAAAGAGAGTGCAGCCATTTTCGATCTTTATTCCCATTTGCTGAGCGATGCTCGCCTCAAGCGCGAACTGTTTCAGGAAGTGGATGACGGGAATGTCGCCGAGTGGGCGGTAAAACTCGTGATCGAGCGTTTTGCCGCGCAGTTTGCCGTGCTTCAGGATGCCTATTTGCGTGAACGCGCTGGGGATTTCCGCGCGTTGGGTCAGCGTCTATTGTTCCACCTTGACGACAGTGTGACGAGCAGCGATCGCTGGCCGCCACATTTTATTCTGGTGGCCGATGAGTTGACGGCAACGCTGCTGGCTGATGTGCCGCAAGCCCGACTGGCCGGTGTGGTCGTGCACGATGGGGCCGCCAACTCTCATGCGGCGATTATGGTGCGGGCGATGGGGATCCCCACCCTGATGGGCGCGGATATTCAGCCGGAGTTATTGCACCAGCGTACTCTTATACTGGATGGCTATCGGGGCGAACTGCTGGTGGATCCCGAGCCGATGCTGTTACAAGAATATCAGCGCCTGTTGAGTGAGGATAATGCGCTGACGCGTCTGGCCGAAGACGATATGCAGCGGCCTGCGGTGCTGAAAAGCGGTGAGCGCATGCAGGTGATGCTCAACGCCGGGCTCAGCGCTGAACATGAGCAGCGTTTTATCAATCTGGTTGACGGTGTCGGGCTGTACCGCACCGAAGTGCCTTTTATGCTACAGAGCGGCTTTCCGTCTGAAGATGAACAGATGGCGCAGTACCAGGGCATGTTGCAGCTTTACCCCTCACGCCCGGTGGTGTTGCGCACGTTGGATATCGGTGCCGACAAACAGCTTCCCTATTTGCCGATCAGTGAAGAGAACCCCTGTTTGGGGTGGCGTGGTATTCGCGTCACGCTCGATCAACCGGAGATCTTCTTGATCCAGGTGCGGGCTATGTTGCGCGCCAATGCTGAAACCGGCAACCTGCGCATTTTATTGCCGATGATCAGCAGTTTGGACGAGGTGGACGAAGCGTGCCGACTTATCGCGCAGGCTGCCGCTGAGGTACGGGAACTGGTGGGGCATGCCTTGCCGGAACCGCGCATCGGCGTGATGATCGAAGTCCCGTCTATGCTGTTTTTGCTGCCGCACCTGGCCTCTCGTATCGATTTTGTCTCGGTAGGCACTAACGATCTGACCCAATATTTGCTGGCCGTAGATCGCAATAACCCGCATGTGGCATCACTCTATGACAGCCTGCATCCGTCCATGTTGCAGGCGCTGGCAGGTATCGCTCGCGAATGCCAACGTCTTGATCTTGAAGTCTCTGTCTGTGGCGAAATGGCCGGTGAGGCCATGGGCTCGCTGGTATTGACCGGGTTGGGCTATCGCACATTCAGTATGAATGGTCGTAGCGTCGCGCGGGTAAAATACCTGCTGCGTCAATTGGTGCTGGCTGAGGTACAAGCGCTGACCCAACGTCTATTGGCGGCGCGTAGCGCCAGCGAAGTGCGCCAGTGGATTGCACTTTTCCTCGAAGAGCGCGGTTTGGGGGCGTTGGCCCGCGGTGGGCGCTGACAACGTGTGTCAATGGTAACATCCTATTTACATAACTTTTCCTGAGCTTGCACGCTGCGTAGCGGCTGCTCTGTGCTATCATGCGCAACCGCCGCCAGTGCGCAAGGCGTTAATGCTGAGAGGACGCTGGCAAACAAGGTTTCCCCTTTTACGACTTCCCGTACCGTGGGATAAACAACGTCGTGAGATAAAACAAACAAGCATGTGGTGATCGATGACAACGAGTTACTTGGCGTTTCCTCAATTTGATCCGGTGATTTTCTCCCTTGGACCCGTTTCGCTCCATTGGTATGGGCTGATGTACCTGGTGGGCTTTGTGTTTGCCATGTGGCTGGCTGTGCGCCGGGCGAATAAACCGGGTAGCGGCTGGACGAAAGAAGAAGTGGAGAACCTGCTCTACCTCGGATTCCTCGGGGTGTTCGTGGGCGGTCGTTTGGGGTATGTCCTGTTCTATGCTTTCCCCTCGTTCATCAGCAACCCGCTTTATCTGTTCAAAGTGTGGGATGGCGGTATGTCGTTCCACGGCGGTCTGGTTGGGGTGATTTGCGTCATGCTGTGGTTTGCCCGTCGTACCAAGCGCCACTTCTTTCAGGTTGCCGATTTTATCGCTCCGCTGATTCCTTTTGGGCTGGGTGCTGGGCGCTTGGGTAACTTTATCAACGGCGAACTGTGGGGCCGCGTCACTACCGATACGCCGTGGGCGATGCTGTTCCCCGGAGCGCGCAGCGAAGATTTGATGCTGGCGGTAACCAACCCGCAATGGCAGGCGATTTTCAATCAATACGGCATGTTGCCGCGCCATCCCTCACAGCTTTATCAGATGGCGCTGGAAGGTATTGCGCTGTTTATTCTGTTAAATCTGTTTATTCGTAAACCGCGCCCAATGGGCAGAGTTTCCGGCTTGTTTTTGATTGGCTACGGTGTGTTCCGCATTGTCACCGAATTTTTCCGTCAGCCGGACGCTCAGCTTGGACTGTTCGGTAATTTCATCAGCATGGGGCAGATTCTATCTCTGCCGATGGTGTTTACCGGTATCCTTATGATGATCTGGGCCTATCGTCGTAAGGCGTAAAAACAGCAATAACTTGCCGTGAGCGGCGTCCTTGCTGACATCAGCGGGAGGCTGCACGGTGAATTTTTTAATCGCGTAGTGAGGGTGAAATGAAACAGTATCTGGAATTGATGCAGAAGGTGCTTGATGAGGGAACGCCGAAGGGAGACAGAACCGGCACCGGAACCTTATCGATTTTCGGCCACCAGATGCGTTTCAATCTGCAAGACGGTTTTCCGCTGGTGACCACCAAGCGCTGCCATCTGCGCTCAATCATTCACGAGCTGTTGTGGTTCCTCAACGGTGACACCAACGTTGGCTATCTGCACGACAATAAAGTTAGCATTTGGGATGAATGGGCCGATGAGAATGGCGATCTTGGGCCGGTATACGGTAAGCAGTGGCGCGCTTGGGGCGCGGCGGATGGTCGCCAGATTGACCAACTGCAAACCGTGCTGCAACAGTTAAAGCAGGATCCAAATTCACGCCGTATCATTGTTTCTGCCTGGAACGTGGGTGAGTTAGATCAAATGGCGCTGGCACCGTGCCATGCGTTTTTCCAATTCTACGTGGCGGATGGCAAACTTTCCTGTCAGCTTTACCAGCGCTCGTGTGATGTGTTCCTCGGTCTGCCGTTCAATATTGCCAGTTATGCACTGCTGGTGCATATGATGGCGCAGCAGTGCGACCTTGAAGTCGGCGACTTTGTCTGGACCGGTGGTGACACCCATCTGTACAACAACCATATGGAGCAGACGCATTTGCAACTGAGCCGTGAGCCAAAAGCGCTGCCGAAATTGATCATTAAACGCCGTCCTGCCTCGCTGTTTGACTATCAGTTCGATGATTTCGAAATAGAAGGCTACGATCCGCATCCTGCCATCAAGGCACCGGTGGCGATTTAATCGTCGATTCTGTGCTTCTGCTATCAAGGCTGCTTAGGCGGCCTTTTTTACCGGTTGTTTTCTCCTCTCTTTCTTCAACCCGCATTTCTTTAACCCGCATTGTATTTGCGTTGTAACGCCGCGCTGCTAGGTCCGTTTTGTTGCGAGCAAGCAGGCATTCCCACTTTTTTTTGCCAGGTCACTGCCCGATTCTGGCTACACTGCCGTCATGGATAAAAGCACCTTTGTTGATGCGGGTTTTAGCCTTCCGGAATTACTGATTGCACTGACGCTTATCGCTTTGTTATCCGCAGGAGGAATACAGGGCTGGACCACCTATCAGCAGGCTGTGCGCCTCGAGCATCAAACGCAGTTGGTGATGTTATTTCTGCAACGCGTGCAGGCCAATGCCTATTGGTATAACGACACGCGTACCGTGAGTGTAATACACGCCGGTGAGGGGGGGTGTTTACGAGAAGGAACAGGGACGTCGTTGCGCTGTTATGCGGGCATCGGCAGGCGTTTATTGCCCTCTGCACGCGATGTACGCATTGCCGCAATGGCACGTCCGACGGTTACCTTTTATGGTCTGCGCAATACGGTGCAGGCAGGACACCTGGTGTTAGAGAATGGTGCCGGTCGTCTACGTATCGTGATATCGATCTGGGGGAGGATACGGTTATGCAGCGATACACAGCCCGTATTGGGCATTCCGCGTTGCTAAGCCGCAGAATCGGCGGGTTTAGCCTGATGGAGGTGCTGCTGGCAATGTTGGTTGGCTGCGTGATGATTATCGTCTCCATGCAGATTTACCCTGCGCTGCGCAGGCATAGTCAGAATACGCTACGCCATTTCTGGTTAGAGCAGCGTATCCATCAGGCGTTGTTTGCTTTGGAAAAAGATCTGCGTCGCGCGGGTTTTGGCGCCAGTCGCTGTCACGGCGATGTTGTAACCTTAGGGCAATTCCCCGGTGAAGCGGCGAACAGTTGCGCTATCGTCGCCTATGATTTTAACCGACGAGGAGGTGCGCCGCAGAACCGGGAAACGTTTGGATACCGGTTGCGCGCGGTAGAGTCCACGGACGTGGTGTAAATTCGGCAGGAGATGG
>SMLE01000099.1_pt1 | contig 10282 bp, 14 predicted proteins | sample 2451431 | NCBI scaffold set ML178787.1 | reverse complement strand
GTCAATATTCGACGCTGTTTGCTGGTCAAAATTCAACGCTGATTGACATCGGCACCATGATGTCGATGGTGGGCCATTCCCGGCTGTCTTCGGGCAGTGCCGTAGGCTGACGGTTGAGTGGCCAAATGGTTTGGAAGAAACCGAGCACCAGTACAATCCAGGCGTAGGTTTCTGCCAGCAGTAACAGCAAGCCACAGATCAGGCTGAGCGGGTCGTCCCAGTTAAGGGTGGAGGTATAACGCCACCACAGGTAGCGGCTGGAGACGGTCAGCGACAGCACGATCATCATCAGTGTTGGCAGCCGTCCTGGTACCCGACGTACCAACATGGCAATGCCCCACAGCAGCAACATAAACACAAACTGTGCTAGTAAGTCGAGCGGCTGAGTAATGCACAATATTGCCAGCGCCGTGGTGGCAAAGGCGAGGAGAATCAGCAGCAGCGTTTCCAGCGACGAGATGGGCGGGTTCTGTGTCTCCGCGTGTGCCTCTTGGATACCCATGCGCTGCGGCAGTTGCTGCATCATATCGAGGTAGCGCTGACGCCAGCGCGGCAGGGCCGAAAACATATTACGCCGGGCAGCAGGGATTTGCCCATTACGCACCACTAACAGCCATAGCCCCTGTGCCAGATAGCGCAAAGGATCGGCGGGGCGAGGCCGCTGCGGTGAAACATGGGGAAACCAGAAGGCACGCTGTCCACGAATTCGCTGCCAACTGGGTGACTCCAGGCGTAAAAACGTCCAGGCCAGCACTGATAACAGTGTGCCCATACCGGCTGTGAACAGGGTAGCCCCCTGTTTAAGATAGTCACGGTAGCGCTGGCGTATTGCTGAATAGGCTGGGGGCACCAGCAGCAGATTGAGCACCGTGCTCATGGTGCCTCCCTTGTCAGATTGATCAGGCACCAGTTGGCTAATGTCAGCAACTCTTCAGCGGCGAGGCTTTGCGGACTGTGCTCTCCGGTGGCCAGTTTGCTGGCGAGGGCTTCGGCGACCGCTTCATCGCGGTGGATGACCAGTGGCAGCAGGTTAGGCAGGGTGTGCAGCCACAGGTGATGCAGGTCTTGCTGCAATGTGCTGATGGTGGCGAATTGGGTCACTAAAAAATGGCAGTCGGCGGGCAGCGTTTGCTGGTGCAGACGGATATGACAATTGGCGTCTGGCACAATAACGGTAAACACGGTATCTGCCTGTGCCAACGCTTGCTGAACGGCCAGCGTGGCAGGTCCGGCGGGCAGATCGAGCAATACCCACCGGTAGCGACCCAGCCCGGCGAGATGGCGCAGATTGTCACGCCAAAAAGAAGGCACATGTTGCAGACGCAGGGCCAGTGTTTCATGCTCTTCCGGCGCGAGTGTACCAAAAGGGATAAACGCCAGTTTGGGCAGATATTGCATGGCGCCGCGGTGCCAGGCGTCGCCGTCCAGCTCGGCACGTGCCCATCCGCGCGTGCTGGACGCGGGCATATTGAAGTGAAAGCGCAGCAGGTTATCCGGTGAGAAATCAATAGCCAGCACCGGTTCGCCAAGCTGCTCCAGTGCCCAGGCTAAACCTGCCGTCAGCGACGTTGTCCCAACACCACCACGAATCCCCTGCATCGCAATCACCGGCATGCCTTTTATCCTTGTGGTTCAGTGTGCTGTGATTCAGGGGCGGGGAAATGTGCCAATTCAGCCAGCAATGGCCAACGCGCCATCATCTGTGTCAGACTCGCCTGATGCGTAATATCGATATAAGCAAGGGGAGGAAAGGCAAAGGCACGGCGCAAAACATTCAAATCGTCATGATGGTCTGCGAGAGTGATAGCATTTTGGCGAGTAGCGTTATTTTCCACGGTTCCCTATGCCTCCCAATGATGCTTATTCAAATAATAAATAGCGTGCTGACAAATACATTCCCGCGCGCTCATCTCTGATATTCAGGAGAGAGAACACAGTGCTATACCCTTGTCATTAGTCGAAATATTACCTATTAAGTAATAGAACACTTTTTCAGGTTTGGTAAAAATTTCATAAGCAATCATGAAAAAATGTTTTCCTTTATGGCGGCGCAATTTTTGTTATTTGTGAATAGCGTAACTATACTCGGTACTTGCCAAGAACGGTTCAACAAGGGACTGTGCGTAGTGCTGTTCTACGTGGTTCGGCCTGCGTGCAACGTGTTATTCCATCTCTTTAACGATAAAGACAACGCCCATGGTGCCACGCTTTTTATTAGGGCTTCGGGAACTCCAGGATGAATTAACCACTATGCAGATTCCTGGACTGTACTGGATTAACTGTGACAGAACTGTGGATGCCGAATTACTTTGTCGGCAATGCATCGGTGCGCAATCAGAACAGGCGCGCGTGACCCTTATTCGCAGCGGTGCCGCAGATGACGCTCCTTTTATTCCCTTATTACCCACTGCACTGGCTCAGTTCTCTCGTTACCGTTTAGCGGAGAGCAAGGCGGCATTGATGGCTCTGACCAACGATGTCACCTGCGCGACCGCACCGCGTCAGCGCCTGTTTGTGTTGCTGCTGCCCGCGACCCAGTGGAAGGATTTTTCTGCCGAACAGCTTCAGCGCTGGATTGTTCGTATGGGGACCTGGTTGGCGCAGCGGCAATGTGCGTTAGTGGTCGTGGCCCACGGCAGCGGTGTGGGGCGATTGCGTGGGATATTGACCACGCAGCACCGTACCCTGCATGGCCTGGCGCACCTGCAATGGCAGCAGGATCGCACCCAATATTTAATCGCCTGGTGGAGTGAAGGTGGCGGTATTAATGCCAATCTGGCTGTACTGATGACGCCGCAAGCGCAGGGATGGCAACTGTTACGCGATGAGGACGACGATCCTGCTTCTATCACGCCACTGCTAAATGATGAAAATCTGTTTTATGCAGAGCGCAGTGTGCTGGAAGGTGCGCCCGCATTATCCGATCACTGGCAACTATTGGACAGTAACGCCGAACTGGCTCAGCAAGCCCAGCTCACGCACTCTGCGACCCTGATTTTTGCGCTGCAACAAACGCAGGACGTGGACATGCTGGCGCGTTGGGTGCACAGCTTACGCCGTCAGCGCGGCAACGCCTTAAAAATCATGATTCGCGAGATGCGTCCTTGTCTGCGCTCCAGCGATGAGCGGCTGCTGCTCGCCTGCGGGGCGAACATTGTTGTCGCTCATTCCGAGCCGTTATCCCGCTTTCTGGCGCGGTTGGAGAGCGTACAGGGGCAACGCTTTGGACGTCACGTGCCTGCCGATGTGGAGACGTTGCTGACCACTATGCGACCTTTGCAATTCAAGGGCTACCTGCCACAGGTGGCGTTCAGCAATGCCGTGCGCATGTTGATCGAGCACTCTCTGATGCCGGAGGGGGGGAAAGGCATTCTGGTGGCACTGCGGCCGGTGCCGGGATTAGCCGCAGAACAGGCTCTGACGCTGTGCCAACTGCGCCGTTTTGGCGATGTGGTGACGGTGGCGCAGCAACGCCTGTTTATTTATCTCTCGACCTGTCGCCCGAATGAACTGGAGACGGCGCTGAAATCCATTTTTCGCCTGCCGGTCAACGAGATTTTCAGCAATCGGTTGGTGTGGTCACAGGATGTGCAGATGCTTATCGAAGTGAAATCCTTGTCGGAGACGCGTGAAGAGAGTGTGGTCTCCAGCACCGTGCAGTCCGTGGTGCTGCCACGCGAGGAACGCCCGGCGTCAGTGCCGATTCGTCGCGAGCCCATCGGGCTGGCGCTGTTTGACGTATCTTCGGAGGGAAATACACCATGACGCTCAGTGATATCCTCCAGATTATTGCACTGAGTGCGCTGGTTTTTTTCCCGCTGGGCTATCTGGTGCAGCGTTACCTTACACCGCGTTATCAGTACTGGAAAAACCGGCTGTTACGCCCACGCTACCTGAAATCTGATGGGGTGTGGATTCGTGACGACGCTGAGTCACAGGCGGATAAATAACATGGATGAAAAAAACACAATGTCGCCGAAACAACACGTGTCGCCTAATCAGCAACTCTGGCGCTATTGGCGCGGGCTGGGGNTTTCTACTTCTTGTTGAAATTCGCCCTGCTGTGGTTTGGTTACCTGAATTTTCACCCGTTCTTAAACCTGGTATTTCTGGCGTTTCTGCTGTTTCCGTTACGTGCGGAAGGGTTGCACCGGGCGCGCAATATTATTGCTATTCCTATTGGGATTGCCCTGTTTTATCACGACACCTGGTTGCCAGGGGTTAACAGCATTCTCAGTCAGGGCAGTCAGGTCGCGGGCTTTAGCGCCGCTTATCTGCTGGAACTGGTAAACCGCTTTATTAATTGGCAGATGGTTGGGGCGGGTTTTGTGCTGCTGGTGGCGTACCTCTTTCTGGCGCAGTGGATTCGCATTGCGGTGTTTACCGTTGCGGCAATTGCCTGGCTGAATGTTCTTACGCTGGGGGGGGCCCGCGATTGCATTGCTGCCATCATCATCGGTGGCTTCCGGGACTTCCGCCCCTTCCGGCGAGGGGGGCGCACCCGCGGCGGCGGCGTTGCCGCCGACTAATGAGAATCTGACGCCCTACCTTAATCAGTTCTATACGCGGGAAAAATCGCGTATTAGCGCGTTTCCTGCTGCGCTGCCAGCGGGTGCGCAGCCCTTTGACGTGCTGATTATCAATATTTGTTCGCTCTCCTGGTCGGATTTGCAAGCCATTCATCTCGATACCCATCCGCTGTGGCAACGTTTTGATGTGATGTTCTCCCAGTTCAATTCAGCAACCGCCTATAGCGGCCCGGCCTCAATTCGTCTGCTGCGTGCCAGTTGTGGGCAAACGTCGCATCAGGGGTTGTATCAACCCGCCAACCGCGAGTGCTATCTGTTTGATAATCTCGCTAACCTTGGTTTTAAATCACAGCTGATGATGGATCACTCCGGCGTGTTCGGTAACTATCTCAAAGAGGTGCGTGAAGAGGGTGACATGCAGTCGCAGCTCCTGTCACAGCAAGGTATCAGCCATCAGATCACGTAGTTCGACGGCGAACCGATTTATAACGATCTGGAACTGCTCAACCGCTGGCTCTCAGGCACCACACAGCAAGGCGCGGCGCGCAGTGCCACCTTCTTCAATGTGATTCCATTGCACGATGGCAACCGTCTGGTGGGCACCAACACTTCGGCGGACTTTGCGCCACGGGCCAAAACGTTGTTCGATCAGTTAAATGCGTTCTTTGACGTACTGGAAAAATCGGGGCGCAAGGTGTTGGTGGTGGTGGTGCCTGAGCACGGTGCTGCGTTGGAAGGGGATAAGATGCAGATGTCCGGATTGCGTGATATCCCTAGCCCCAGCATTACCCATATTCCGGTCGGCATGAAACTGTTTGGCGCGGCTGCGCCGCATCAGGGGGCACCGCTCGACATCAAAACGCCGAGCAGCTATTTAGCCATCTCGACGCTGGTGTCTCGTCTGGTGGACGGTAAAAACTTTGTAGCGCCGAGCATCGACTGGGCGGCATTGACGCAGGAGCTTCCGCAGACCGAGGCCATTTCTGAAAACGAAAATGCTATCGTTATGCCCTATCAGGACAAGGTCTATATCCGCCTGAACGGCGGCGATTGGGTACCGTATCCGCAGTAATATCTGACTAATCAGGCAGACTCGCCTTGGGTCTGCCTCCCGCGCTTTTGGCTCGCCTCCTCCCCTCGGTGCTGTTGCACCACAGTTCGGATTAAGATGAAATCCCATCGGGGTCATAAAAGGGCATTGAGACGCGCTTAAGCTGGCCTATACTAGCGCGATCGTGCCCGGTGAACCGTGCAACACAACTGAACAAGCGCCATCGACGGAGAACAGGTTTGCGGCTGAGACGCTCTTTGACAATCAAACAGATGACGGCGGTTTCCGCCGTGGCGGTGGTGACGCTCAGTCTGTTTATTGTGATACAACTTTTTCACTTCGTGCAGCAGCGGCGTGAGGATTATGCCAGGCAACTGGAGAGCATCGCTTTTTCCGTGCGTGAACTGTTGGCGGAGGCGGTGTTGCGCGGTGACGTGGTCCGCGTTGAAGCGATCCTCGATAACCTGCTGCCTGTGGCATTTCTGAGTCGCGCCGACGTGATGTTGCCCGGCTACCTGCAAACGTTGCACGCGCGCTTTCCGAGCGAACGCCCGGTGCCTGCGTGGCTGGCACGCGTATTCAAATTACCCATTCGTATCGCGGTGCCGCTCTATGCGCTGCCGCATGCACCGACATCGGTGCCGCTGGCGACGCTGGTGCTGCAAGCCGATTCCTACCGTATGTTTCAGTTTATCGTCAGCACCTTTTCCATGCTGTTGGCGACTTACTTCTTGCTGGCGCTGATCCTCTCTGTCGCCGTGACCTGGTGCATCAACCGCTTGATGATTCATCCGCTACGGGCGGTGATCACTGAGCTGCAGGCGGTGCCGACGGAGCAGCTATTGCAGCATCGTCTGACGCCGCCAAAACATCATCAGGATGATGAACTGGGGGCGTTGGTGCGCAGCTATAACCTCAATCAACAGCGGTTAGCGCAGCAGATAGCGGATGACGCCACGCAATCTAGCGCGGATGCTATGACACCGCCCCCCAAACCGTAGCGATAGTCGCGCTCATTCCTGTTACCATCTGATAACACTAAAAATTAACCTTATAAATTAAAGATGTTTTAATATTTCAATTGTATTTTATGGATTTTTTCAATATTTACCCAGAATGGACTGATTGCATTATCGTTATATGTTGCAAAAAAAATTTCTTGCATGTTTTTTTGCATTCTCGCTGATGTGATTCAGCTCTTATTTTTAACCTGATGTTCACAAACTAAAGTTATAAAACATTTCCACTCTGTTACCGCGATGTTACTTTTCGCCGCAGTCACAGAGGCGTCGTTTGCGACCCTATGTGTTTCCCTACCATAGGATAAGTATATGAAAGCGCCTGTTTTTAAAAGACTTTATTTTCAGATTCTTACAGCGATTACGATAGGGATCCTACTAGGGCATTTCTACCCAGATCTGGGTGCGCAAATGAAACCGCTGGGCGATGGATTTGTTAAACTGATCAAGATGGTGATTGCCCCGTCATCTTCTGTACCGTAGTGACCGGTATTGCCGGTATGGAAAGTATGAAGTCGGTAGGCCGTACTGGCGCTGTCGCGCTGCTTTACTTTGAAATTGTCAGCACCGTGGCACTGATTATCGGTCTGTTGGTGGTGAATATCATGCAACCGGGTGCGGGCATGAATGTCGATGCCTCCACACTGGATGCCTCTGCGGTGGCGGTCTACACCCAACAGGCGCAACAGCAGGGTGTGGTCGCGTTTCTGATGGATGTGATTCCTGCAAGAGTGGTGGGCGCTTTCGCCAGTGGTAACATTTTGCAGGTGCTGCTGTTTGCGGTGATGTTTGGCTTCGCACTGCATCGCCTGGGTGAGAAAGGACGCGTCATTTTCAACGTGATTGACCGCTTCTCACACACCATTTTTGGCGTGATCAATATGATCATGCGTTTGGCACCGATCGGCGCATTCGGCGCGATGGCGTTCACCATTGGTAAATACGGTGTTGGCTCACTGGTGCAGTTGGGACAGTTGATCATCTGCTTCTATATCACGTGCCTGCTGTTTGTTTTTCTGGTGCTGGGCAGCATCGCCCGCGCCACCGGATTCAGCATTTTCAAATTTATCCGCTACATCCGTGAAGAGCTGCTGATTGTGCTGGGGACCTCCTCGTCAGAATCCGTGCTGCCGCGCATGCTGAACAAGATGGAAAAAGTGGGGTGTAAAAAATCGGTGGTGGGTCTGGTGATTCCTACCGGCTACTCCTTCAACCTGGATGGCACCTCCATCTACTTGACCATGGCGGCGGTGTTTATTGCGCAGGCTACCAATAGTCATATGGATATCTGGCACCAGATTACGTTGCTGGTGGTGTTGTTGCTCTCTTCGAAAGGTGCCGCTGGCGTCACCGGTAGCGGGTTTATCGTGCTGGCAGCGACCATTTCTGCGGTGGGGCATCTGCCGGTGGCTGGTTTGGCGTTGATCCTGGGTATTGACCGCGTTATGTCAGAAGCGCGTGCCCTGACTAACCTGGTCGGCAACGGTGTCGCGACGATCGTGGTTGCCAAGTGGGTGGGTGAGCTGGATGAGAAGCAGCTGGAAAGCGAGCTCTCTGGGCATAAAAAAGACGATACGTCTGCACCGACCGTACTTTCATAAATGGGTTTTACCCTGCGCCAACTCCCGTTGGCGCAGTGATAACGGGCTATCCCCGTCCTCGCTTCTCATGATTCCCCGTGATTGCGGCTTGCCATCACGGGGAATTTTTCATAAGGTTGCGGCCAGGCAATCGCGTTGTGCACGGTCTGTATCGGGGGCATAACGATCAAAAACCGCTTATTGGTCATCATTTCGTCTCTATTTCTAAAATTATTTCATCGTATTGAGTGACATAGGCAAAAGTGTGCGGTCTAACGTAAGGGTAAACTGATCGCTCTGATTTCCCCGTAATACCTCCGCTGGCGCATCCTGAAAGGGATAGGCGTATTGGGCGGTGAGAGAGTGTACAGGCCTTATTGTCACAATCATCTTTTACTGTGTTGGATAGTCAGTTAAGTAGGGGTTCACATGCAGGGCACCAAAATAGGGTTCTTAGTTGGTGGAGTGTTGCTGGCGTTGGCTGGTGGCAGCGTGCAAGCTGAAACACTACAATCCGATCCTGCCTGGCAGCAGGGAAAGCTGGATAATGGTTTTACGTGGCAGTTACTGACCACGCCGCAGCGTCCTGGGGATCGGATTGAATTACGTTTAGTGGTTAACGCAGGTTCGCTCGCTGAGAGTGCTCAGCAGTCGGGCTTTGCGCACCTTATTTCTCGTTTGGCGCTGACGCCGGGCGATAACTTACCTGTCGCACAGCTTCCCTCGTTGCTGATACCGGAGACTAACGGCGCGAAGCCGCTGCCGCCCGCGTTTGTCTCGTATGACTACACCTCCTACAACCTCAGTTTGCCCAATAATCGGCCTGAATTGCTTAAAGATGCACTGAATTGGCTGGCAGAAACGGCAGGGAGCATCAAGATTGATGATGGCAGTATCGCTAACGCGTTACGCATCCCCGATCAGGTGGTGAGTGTTCCCGCCGATCCGCAGAATCCCACGTGGCGTTATCGCTTGAAAGGATCGTCTCTGCTGGCGCACGATCCGGCACAGAATGTCAAAGCGCGTCCAACGGCTGAAATGATGTCGCAGTTTTACAAAGCCTGGTATACCCCTGATGCGATGACGCTGTTCGTGGTGGGGCATGTAGAAACTCGCCAGATAAACGAGCTTATCAGTAAAGCGTTTGTCTCGCTGGAAGGCAAACGCGCCGCACCGGCTCCGATGCCGACGCTCTCGCCGCTGCCTGCGGAGCCGATTGGTTTTATGCTTGATAAGGCGAAGCGCGATACGCTCTCGCTGATCTGGGATATGCCCTGGCATCCTATCCGCGAATCGCAGGCGCTTACCCGCTATTGGCACAGTGATTTAGCGCGCGAAGCGCTGTTCTGGCATGTGCAGCAGGCATTGGAAAAGAGCGGGCTTAAAGAAACCAGCGTGCGCGTTAACTGCGATGTGTACTATACCCGTGCGCAGTGTGGCATCCATCTGGACAGTCCCAACAGCGAGAACGCCGAGGCCGCGTTGACCTTCCTGGCAAAAGAGCTGATGAGCTTGCGTGACAAGGGGTTAACGCAGCAAGAGTTTGATGCGCTGGTCGCGCGCAAGAGCGACGAGCTCAGCAAACTGTTTGCGACCTACGCCCGCACCAGTACCGATGTGTTGATGCAGCAGCGCTTGCGCTCACAGCGTAACGGCGTGGTGGATATTGCACCGGAACAATATCAGAAGCTGCGTCAGGCCTATCTCTCTGAACTGACGCTACCTTTGCTGAATCAGGAACTGCACCAGCAGCTTTCTCAGGAAACCACGCTGATGCTCAAACAGCAAAAGGGTGAGCGGGAAGTCAACACCAAGGCGTTATATGAGGTGTACAGTAAAATCATGACACCTCTGGTCGAGGCAACACCGATCGCGCCGCCAGAGGGGGAGTGCAGGAAAAACCGGTGCCGTAAGCTGATTTTTGCCGTTACGCTGAGTAACAGGGGCTGCTTAGAAGATAGAAAGTATGTCGCGAAATAATCACTTTTTTGTGTAGCGCGATGAAGCGGCCCCGCCTGCTTACATTACTACCTATGAGCATCAATTTGATATTACAAAGGCTTTGTTGAATAAATCGAACTTTCGGCGTGAAACAGGATCAGA
>SMLE01000114.1_pt1 | contig 10305 bp, 10 predicted proteins | sample 2451431 | NCBI scaffold set ML178787.1 | reverse complement strand
CCTCGAAATTTATTTATTCAACAAAGCCCTGCTTCGGTGTAGATTTTAATGGCTTTCGTGTAATTGACCTCCATCCCCTTGCCCTTTTCGTACATAAAGCCAAGCGCCCTCATGGCATCGAGGTTTCCACGAGCAGAAGATTTCTCATACCAGTATCTGGCTTTTCCATAATCAATATTTTGTGTGCCGCCATCATCATAAGCGCTGCCTAACGCATATTGCTCAGCGGCGTCAGGCGTATTGCTATCGCAAGCTGACAACAGAAAGCAGGCGAGTGCCAGCACAACAAACCGATTCATCCTTAACGTCATTTGCAACACCGTTATTACTCTTTGTCGTTGAAAGCACGGGCATCCGTATCCGAATGAATATTATCAGCAAATTACCGCTTCTCGAAGCGTGTGCACGCTCCAAAGCTTATCAACCGATAGTGACACTTCCTCCGCCAATTAACGCGCCACCGCCGCTAACGGTGTCCCCTGTGCGCGCGGCGGACTTGCCGTCAATAAAGACGCTGGATGAACCGCCGCTGATGGTTCTGCTATGTCCGTGGGGAGCCAGAGGATCGCCTTGTCGAGCCAATGGTAGACCATCAACCTTGACGGTTGATGACCCTGTAACGACGGATGTCGGCGGATAGCTACCGTGCCCGGTATCGTTATCGCCTATTTTGACGGCGTTTCCCATTGTTTATTCCTTATTAACGTTTATTCTGGCGTATTTATTGGAGCGGGTGTTGATCGGTTTTTGGCTGTTTGGCGCGGTAGTCATCCATTATCGGGGCCCAGGCCATTCCTTGCGGTACCGGGTATTGCTTAAATAACGCACCATATTCTTTGTCGAACTCCTCGAGTGTTACGGTGTATTGGCCGACGCCTATTGGGAATTTTTTATCGTACTAATTATCCGTAACCTCTTCGGCAATGCCTCGGGTTAGCAAAATATCCGGGCTTGCTCCAGCCAAGTCCCCCATTAACAGTACCTCATAATCCCCCCCCGGAGCTAACCCAAAATAAAGCCAATTCCGCTGATCGGTTCGTCCATTAACCTGATAACGTTGCTGCATTTGTTGCGCCAGGTCAGCAGGTAAATCCACCTTGATGCGATAGCGTTTGCGATCGTGGAAGGAGACCATTTCTATCACTGCCTTGTCAGGAACAGGGACGCCCGTTGTTGGTAATCCTCCCCCTCCTGCCCAGTAATATTTTTGTTCAATAATATCTTTATGCGGCGCACCTGCATTGCATCCGCCGCCGGGGTAATTAAAAACGGTTTTACCCTGACGATAAAAAATGGCCTGTGTTGTACAAAAACTGTCAATGTTGCTACCAGAACCGTAACTCCATTTGACATGGTTGGTAGTTGTTGGGCTGGAGCACGCCACCAGAGAAAGACTAAGCCCGATAAATATAATCAGAGACCTGAACATCATACCTCCTGATTGCCGATGATATGCCGCCGTTCCTTGCTGACGGAGGTTTCCCGCTTGTTAGTATTGGCCGGGCTGGCGATCCCCTGATTTCTGGCGCTGTGGTGCACATAATCACGGCGCAATGTCCGGTTGATACCGGACATTGCGATTATTTAACAGGATGCTGATCGGTTTTTGGCTGTTTGGCGCGGTAGTCATCCATTATCGGGGCCCAGGCCATTCCCGGCGGTACTGGGTCTTGCTTAAATAACGCACCATATTTTTTGTCGAACGCATCGATACCATATTGTCTGGAGATCGGTACTTTTTTATCATACCAGTCATCCGGGACCTCTTCGGCAATGCCTCGGGTTAGCAAAATATCCGGGCTTGCTCCAGCCAAATCTCCCATTAACAAAACCTCATAATATCCCCCTGGAGCTAGCCCAAAATAAAGCCAATTCCGCTGATCGGTTCGTCCGTTAACCTGATAACGTTGCTGCATTTGTTGCGCCAAGTCAGCAGGTAAATCCACCTTGATACGATAGCGTTTGCGATCGTGGAAGGAGACCATTTCTACCACTGCCTTGTCAGGGACAGGGACTCCGTTGGTTGGAAATCCCCCACCTCCGGCCCAGTAGTAAAGTTGCCCGCTAATTCTATCGCTCAAGAGGCCACCTGCGCCGCCGCCAGAACCTTGGTCGGAATAGACAAGTTTCCCATTTTGATAAAATTCAGTTCGTGTGTTGCTCGTGATGTCAATATTACTACCTGTGCCATAACGCCAACTGGCATGGTTTATTGTCTCTGGGCTGGAGCACGCCACCAGAGAAAGGCTAAGGCCAATAAATATAATCAGATATCTGAACATCATACCTCCTGATTACCGATGATATGCCGTCGTTCCTTGCTGACGGAGGTTTCCCATTTGTTAGTGTTGGCCGGGTTGGCGATCCCCTGATTTCTGGCGCTGTGGTGCACATAGTCACGGCGTAATGCCCGGTAAACGTCGGGTGCCAACTGACTCCCGAGGTCTTTCACCACCCCCTGTTCGGTGGCGGCCATCGCCCAGCGTTGACCTAGGGCAGAGAGATTTACCGCAGGCTGTCGAGTTGAAAGCGATTCAACTTGCAGCATTTTACTTTCTGGCTGCCACTCTTTAAATGGCACCCCCACAGCACGTCTCGCCTCCATCATCATATGCAGCGGAATGCGGGAGTATTCCCCTTCCACCACCCGACTCATCACCACATCGACATAGACTGCTTTTTGTGGCCAGATATCATCCTTTCCGCGCCGGCGAATGTAGGCATAGGGGATCAGGCTGATGGCGCCCACCTGCGGTGTCGCAGAACGTATCGACTGCGTACAAATGCGATCAACCCATCCCAGAGAGACCTTCTCCTCAGCATAGGCCCGCGCCTGTTTGAAGGCGCGGCTTTGTGTTTCTGGGGTGGACGTTTCTTCCTGACTCATAAAACGTTCCAGTTCAATGCATTCGATCAGCGCCGGATCGCTGTTCGGATTCGCCAGGCTCCAGCGGCTGTAATACCCGCCACCGATATCCGAATGGGCACCCGGCAGGGCCAGTTCGGTAAAATGGGGCGGAATGCTGGTGCCGATCGCGGTCGGGGTAATTCGCGTCAGCGGAAAATGGTAGCGAACCTCATCCAGCGCCGTCAGTTGTACCACCCGTTCGGCACAGTCATCCTGCAAGCGGGTCTTGACCCCGGGGTTGTACGAGGAGGTAACCGTATCAAAAAGCCCTAAAAAGGCAATACGCACATCGCCACGGCTGCGCCAGTCAAACTCGGCTTTGAGACGGATAGAGGGGTCTTTCGCCACGGCCTGCACCAGCGGATGATCGTCCTGCTGGTCGATAACGTTAACGAAATGGCGCGCTGCCGCGGCCCCCCGACTAAAGCCAAACACATCAAACTCGATGCGGTGGATGCATTCAATACTGGGTAATACTTGCCTTAGATCTCTTTTGATCGCTTCTGCAATCTCTTGTCCACAGGCCAGGTTCACTTTCCCCACGATGGAGGTATCTTCCCCCAATACGCTAAGATCCATTGCCAGTGCCAAAGTCACATCTGAACGGTATTCCTGCCCCTTATTTCCGGGGGCCGGATCGCGGGTACCAATCCCACTGATGTAACTATGGGCTATCAAGCTACCAGCAGTAATGTCGTATTGTTTGAACAGTTTACCTACATTAGTAAGGTCATTTGCCGAACTATCGCTGACCGGCAATTGCCCCATCTGACAGCCACGCAGCTCTTTCTCACGTTGCGCCGGGTCTGAACAGGTTTCTGCCAGCCACTGTTCCACCTTTTTCATGCCGGATTCGGCATTACTGGTGTTGTTCCCGGTGCCATCGAAGAAAACGCCGATTGAGCGTATAGCCTTTAACTTCGATGACGTAGGAATGTTTGGTAAAGAAACGCGCCTCTCCGGCTTTGCCTTCCTGATGCGCTTCAGGTAAGGGGGGCTCGGGGGCTGTCAGACACAGGTCGCCTGTGGTGACTTTCACGTGTTCACGCGGCGTGTTCTCATGCCCGCTGCGTTCTGCCGTATAAGCTGGTACGGTGCTCTGCCCCTGTTTGAGCGTTTCACGCGATTGCGCGGCCTTGAGCCAGGGCTGTGTCTCCAGTTTTACCGCTATGGGGCCGACTGCAAAACCGCGCACCAGCGTGGGCCCGTCTTTAAGCGTGACCGTCTGAGACTTGCCGGTCTCATATCCTGTGCTGTTTGACAACCTTGTTCCCCTTTTTTCCCCATGATCAAGACCGAATCTGCGCTCAGGTCTGGGTCGTCAGAACTCAGGGCAGAACGGTACCGAAAACCCGATACTGGGCTGGGTTAACGCTGTTATCGGTTTAGACATACTCTTTCGAGAGATTGGCAAAAATCATGCCATTTTTAATTAATTGTTTTTATTGATAATTTTTTATTGCTGAGGTGCAAATGTCAATTCTGAGCAAAAAGTTGCGCAGACCTCGTGAATCATTTGCAAACCTTGCGCAGGAAGTGATTTATGCTAGGAAGTGAGCAAGAAATTGCGCAGAATGCGCAGTTATTCTGAAGAGGTAATGCTGCGGGCTCATGAGCGTCATGGAACCCCTATTTTAGCATTGCACCGGGTATGCCGAATGCTCACAGCTCCAACTCAATATCATTCACTGGCATGCAGCAGCACGGTAAGATTTCGTCGTGCTGTACACAGGCAAGCGGCGTCTGGCGATAGGCGACGCGGCCTTTCACCAGACGCAGACGGCAGGCCCCGCAATAACCCGAACGGCACTGATATTCCACGGGTACGCGGTGTTGTTCCAGCACATCCAATAATGAGGGGGCGCTGTCGTTGTTGGCAAGCTGCGCGCCAGAGACGCGCAGTGTGATGGTTGAGGTGCTCATCGGCTTAGAGTTGGAAGTCACTCAGGTCGTCGGCGTTGATCTCAGAATCAATTTGGCCGACCAGATAAGAACTCACTTCCACTTCTTGCGGAGCAACCTGCACGTTGTCAGAGACCAGCCAGGCATTAATCCACGGGATCGGGTTAGTGCGCGTTTGGAACGGCAAGGGCAGCCCTACCGCTTGCATGCGGATATTGGTGATGTATTCAACGTACTGGCAGAGAATGTCTTTGTTCAGGCCAATCATCGAACCGTCGCGGAACAGGTATTCCGCCCACTCTTTCTCCTGCTGTGCAGCCAGCACAAACAGGTCGTAGCATTCCTGTTGGCACGCTTCGGCGATTTGTGCCATTTCCGGATCGTCCTGGCCGGAACGCATCAGATTCAGCATATGCTGGGTACCGGTCAGGTGCAGCGCTTCATCGCGGGCGATCAGTTTGATAATTTTGGCGTTGCCCTCCATCAGTTCGCGTTCGGCAAAGGCGAATGAGCAGGCGAAACTGACATAAAAACGGATGGCTTCCAGCGCGTTGACGCTCATCAGGCACAGATAAAGCTGTTTCTTCAAGGCATGCAGATTAACGGTGACCGTTTTACCGTTCACCTGATGCGTGCCTTCACCCAGCAGGTGATAATAGCTGGTCAGTTCGATCAGATCGTCATAGAAAGAGGAGATGTCTTTTGCACGTTTCAGAATCTCTTCATTGGTAACGATATCATCGAACACCAGTGCCGGATCGTTGACAATATTGCGGATGATATGGGTATAGGAACGGGAATGGATGGTTTCTGAAAATGCCCAGGTTTCTATCCAGGTTTCCAACTCTGGGATGGAGATCAGCGGTAACAATGCGACGTTCGGGCTGCGTCCTTGAATGGAGTCCAGCAGTGTTTGGTATTTCAGATTGCTGATGAAGATGTGCTTTTCATGTTCTGGTAGCGCCTGATAGTCGATGCGATCGCGAGACACATCCACCTCTTCTGGACGCCAGAAAAAGGAGAGCTGTTTCTCTATCAGCTTCTCGAATATTTCATATTTTTGCTGATCGTAACGCGCTACGTTAACGGACTGACCAAAGAACATCGGTTCCAGAAGCTGATCGTTTTTATTCTGTGAGAAGGTGGTATAAGCCATAGGGCTGTATCTCCAAAAAGGGACAGGAGGCAGTTAACTGCCTCCTGAAAAAACCAACGTAAACAATACCATATGTGGGAAGCGGTTTAAATCTTACAGGCGCCGCCTTCGCAACCGTCATCCTGCGCATCGGCCAGAATGTCTTCCTGTGCGTCTTCGGCACCGTCACGGGTGTTTTGATAATACAGCGTTTTCAACCCGAACTTATAGGCGGTAAGCAAGTCAGTCAGCAACTGTTTCATCGGCACTTTTCCTGACGGGAAGCGCGCCGGATCGTAGTTGGTGTTGGCAGAAATAGCCTGATCGACAAACTTCTGCATCAGCCCAACCAGTTGCAGGTAGCCGTCATTGTTCGGCATTTCCCACAGTAATTCGTAGGCATCCTTCAGGGTTTCGTAATCCGGCACCACCTGGCGCAAAATGCCGTCTTTTGACGCCTTGATACTGATGTGACCGCGTGGTGGTTCGATACCGTTGGTGGCGTTGGAAATTTGTGACGAGGTTTCCGACGGCATCAACGCAGAGAGCGTGGAGTTACGTAGACCGTGTGTTTTGATACTGTCGCGCAGTGCTTCCCAATCGTAATGCAACGGTTCGCTGCAAATGCCGTCCAGATCGCGTTTGTAGGTGTCAATAGGCAGCACGCCACGGGCATAGGTAGTTTGGTCAAACCACGGGCAGGCACCCTGTTCGCGCGCCAGCTCGTTTGAGGCTTGCAGCAGGTAGTACTGAATGGCTTCAAAGGTCTTGTGCGTCAGATTGTTGGCACTGCCATCGGAGTAGCGAACGCCGTTTTTCGCCAGATAGTAGGCAAAGTTGATAACGCCGATGCCGAGCGTGCGGCGGCCCATAGCACCGCGTTTGGCGGCCAGAATCGGGTAATCTTGATAGTCCAACAGGGCGTCCAGCGCACGTACTGCCAGACGCGCCAAATCTTCCAAATCATCCAGGCTATTCAATGCGCCAAGGTTGAACGCGGAGAGGGTGCAGAGCGCGATCTCACCTTTTTCGTCGTTGACGTCTTCCTCAGGGTGGGTTGGCAGCGCAATTTCCAGGCACAGGTTGGACTGACGCACTGGTGCGATGGTCGGTTCAAACGGGCTGTGGGTGTTGCAATGATCGACATGCTGAATGTAGATACGGCCGGTAGAGGCGCGTTCTTGCATCATCAGCGAGAACAGATCGACCGCTTTCATGGATTTCTTGCGGATGCTGTCGTCTTTTTCATACTGCTGATATAAGCGTTCGAACTCATCCTGATCGGCGAAAAATGCGTCATACAGGCCGGGTACGTCAGAGGGGCTGAACAGGGTGATTTCTTGTCCTTTGACCAGGCGCTGATACATCAGCTTGTTCAACTGCACGCCGTAATCGAGGTGACGCACGCGGTTGCCTTCCACGCCACGGTTGTTCTTCAGCACCAGCAGGCTTTCCACTTCCAGATGCCACAGCGGGTAAAACAACGTTGCCGCTCCGCCGCGCACACCGCCCTGTGAGCAGGATTTCACTGCGGTCTGGAAATGTTTATAGAAAGGAATACAGCCAGTATGGAATGCTTCACCACCGCGAATCGGGCTACCCAGCGCACGAATACGACCGGCGTTAATGCCGATACCGGCACGCTGTGAAACGTATTTCACGATAGCACTGGAGGTGGCGTTAATGGAATCCAGGCTGTCGCCGCACTCAATCAACACGCAGGAGCTGAACTGACGGGTTGGGGTACGCACGCCGGACATGATCGGCGTTGGCAATGAAATCTTGAAGGTAGAAATCGCGTCATAGAAGCGTTTGACGTAATCCAGACGCGTTTCGCGCGGGTAACCGGAGAACAGGCAGGCAGCCACCAGTACATACAGAAACTGGGCGCTTTCGTAGATGTCACCGGTGACGCGGTTTTGCACCAGATATTTCCCTTCCAACTGCTTGACCGCAGCGTAAGAGAAGGTCATGTCGCGCCAGTGATCGATGAAAGCGTCCATCTGAGCGAACTCTTCTGGCGTATAGTCCTGCAATAAGTGGGTATCGTATTTGCCCAGTTCTACCATTTTGGTGACGTGATCGAACAACGCTGGTGGTTCAAACTGGCCGTAGGCTTTTTTACGCAAGTGGAAAATGGCCAAACGTGCGGCCAGATATTGGTAGTCCGGGCTGTCGCGTGAAATCAGATCGGCGGCAGCTTTAATAATGGTTTCATGGATATCGGCGGTCTTGATGCCGTCATAAAACTGAATGTGGGAGCGCAGTTCGACTTGAGACACTGACACATTGTGCAGGCCTTCCGCTGCCCAGGTAATCACCCGGTGAATCTTGTCCAGATTGATGCGTTCTTTGCTGCCATCGCGTTTGGTTACTAGCAGGCTCTGGTTCATGTGGTGTAGTACCTATCCGTTTTTCCCAATGCTATAGCGCTTTCCCCGATCGAAAGCGCACACCACAGTCTAGTGCTGCGGTGTGTGTGGGGTAAACACTACATATAGGGGTTTTGGTTTTGAATGATAACAAGATAGTGAGAACTTTCGGCTATTGCAAGTGAACAAAACACACTAAATTGTGGATAACATGGGGAGGAATTGTTACACACTGGCTAAACGCCTGTAGCGTTGAGGCCTTAACTTTTATCAATGGATGGGGATAAAAAAATAAAAAAATGATTGATTGCCGCTTTTTTCTGCGTACGGAAAATTCTTAATTTGATCAGCGTCTAAGGTTATGACGGTAGAAGGAATGGCAGATTGGCGACGATATCGCCAATCTGCGTTGAAAAGGCAAGCGGCGAAGCTAACAAACGTAGACTTATTCAGCATCGCGCAGCGGGTTATGATGCAGACCGATGATGTGCTGTTCGGCTAGCGATATGCCATCCATCCCAGCAATTCCGCCGTGCGAATAAATTTCTTCGTGTCATGAGTAAGTCTGCAACGAGCTGCGCGAACAAGGCCTGGCCGAAACGCATGGGTGAAAGACGACTGGGTTTACTGCAAGCAGTGATTGTTGCCCTATTGCTTGTGGGGTTTTCCTGGCGGTTTAGGGGACTGGCTCGGCCCCGCAGGTTGTACTATACACAAGACACACTGCTTACTTTTTCGTCAAACAAACTTACGGGGATTTGGCGTGCCTACAAACAGATTACCAATGATACGGGCAGCGGGGCTACGCCTGGTGCCTTTCGTGGCAGGGCTTTCGCGCTTGGCCCCGCATTAACGTATACCACGCGTATCGGCAACCGGCCGTTAATCATCGCTGCGCGCCACTATCAGGAATTTGGCGTTCAGAATCGCTTCGGCGGAAACATGACTACCGTCAGTATTACTAGGCGTTTTTAAGACTGCATTTACGCAGGGCCATAAAACGGCATCAGTGATTTATTTTGCTTTCTGATAGGAGTGGATCATGAGGAAACCTTCATTTTTAAATACCTGCGTGGCTGGCTGTCTTGCTGGCACGATGGTTTTCGCGCCTGTCGCCAATGCCTGCACCCGATTTGTCTATCTTGGTGACAATAATCTGAACATGACGGCGCGAACGATGGATTGGAGCGACCCTATCGGTACCAATCTTTGGATCTTGCCGCGCGGAATGGAACGCAATGGGGAGGCGGGCCCTAATCCGATCAAATGGACCTCAAAATATGGCAGTGTCATCGCCTCTGCTTATGACATATCCACTGCGGACGGGATAAATGAGGTTGGCCTGGTTGCGAATGTGCTTTGGTTGGCCGAATCAGAGTATCCAAACTATGACGGTAAAACGCCCGGACTTGCGATCTCTACCTGGGCGCAGTATGTTCTGGACCAGTTCAAGACGGTGGATGAGGCAGTGAAGCATCTGCGCACCGAACCCTTCACCTTGGTGACTGATCAGGTTCCAGGGCAGGATCGTGTGGCCACATTGCACCTGTCTATCTCAGATGCAAGCGGTGATAGCGCTATTATTGAGTACATTGATGGTAAACAGATTATCCATCATAGCCGCGAATTTCAGGTGATGACCAACTCGCCCGCATTTGACAAGCAGCTGGCGCTGAACGCGTACTGGAAGGAAATCGGTGGCACGGTGATGTTGCCGGGCGCGAACCGTCCGGCAGACCGTTTTGCCCGTGCTGCATTTTACGTAAATGCGATTCCGAAATCAGAGGACACCGTTGAGGCAACAGCCAGTGTGTTCAGCGTTATTCGCAATGTGTCGGTACCCTACGGTATCAACACGCCCAGCCAACCCAATATCTCCTCCACGCGCTGGCGCACAGTTGCAGATCAGCGGAAACTGATTTACTTTTTTGAATCTGCCTTGACGGTAGAGTCCGTCAAGGTGGTGTAAATTCGGAACCCGCTTTCCG
>SMLE01000629.1_pt1 | contig 10360 bp, 6 predicted proteins | sample 2451431 | NCBI scaffold set ML178787.1 | reverse complement strand
GAACGGCTTTACTATACCTCGAAATTTATTTATTCAACAAAGCCCTGCTGAACGTACAGGCGCACAGTGATACCGCGCGTTCGGCGGTGGCGGAAGAGGCTATCAGCGCGCTGGATCTTAACGTGGGCATCTAAGGCGACCTGATGATTATCGAGGGATACTACCAGTATCCGGGGCGTGCCGAACAGGAAGCGGCACGCGTGACGCTTGGCGAGTTGGATGCCTCGTTGGTACTGGCGCGCCGCGACGCGGGCTCACAGGCGTTTATGTTGGCGCACGTTGAGGTCTCACAAGCGTTAGGGTCGATACCGTTGACGTTGACCTTCGCTGATGGCGGACGCTTTCGTCCTGCTGATGATGCTGTGTTTCGTGCCTGGGTGGCGCAGCATAAATCTCCTGGCCTGGTGTATCGGCTAGAGAAGTACAAACGGGGCGCGCTGTTTGCCCTGCTGGCGACGGTGTTGGTGGCGCTCAGCTATGTGTATGTGGTGCTGCCGTGGCTGAGTGCCACCCTTGCGTTGCATATCCCCACCGCCGTGGAGCAGCAGCTTGGGGAGCATACGCTTGCTGTGCTGGAGCGAACCGAGCTTGCGCCGTCAACCCTTCCTGAAGCGCGGCAGCAAGCGTTGCAGCGCTTGTTTGAGCAAGCGCAACCGCCGGAAATGCGTCAGGCGCGCACCCCGTTGCGTCTGCGTCTGATGAGTGCGCCGGGCATTGGTCCAAATGCGTTTATGCTGGCAGATGGCACGCTGATTGTCAGCGATGAGCTGGTTAAGCTGTCGCGTCACGATGATAGTCTGGTTGCTGTGATGCTGCATGAAATGGGGCACCATGCTTATCGTCACCCAATGCGCATGTTGGTTCGTTCCTCATTGGTGTCATTGACGTTTATGTGGATCACCGGTGATGTCAGCGGCGTGGGAGATACCCTGCTACAGTCCGCCGCCTTCGTGAATGAGCTGCAATTCTCTCGTGACATGGAGCGTGAAGCCGATGCGTGGGCTATAGCGGAAATGCAGCGGCAGGGGCGTTCGCTTCAGGCGATGCAGGACATCTATCAGCAATTGATGGCAGCATCAGAAAAAGAGCACCACCTTGGGCGCATTATGCCGGATTGGCTCAGTACTCACCCTGATATGCAACAGCGTCTTGACGCCATCAAGGCACAAGAAAAGTAGTTCATTTGATAAAAAAAGCCCGGACTTGGCGGCCCGGGCTTTTTATTCGCACAAGATACTTATCGATTACAGTGCGGCAATGGTGGCCTGCTGTTCCAATAGTTTGGCTTTCGCTACCGCATAGCCGTCACGTTTTTCACGCTCTTTGGCAATAACTGCCTCTGGTGCGCGCGCAACAAAGCCTTCATTGGAGAGCTTGCTGTCGATGCGGTTGATTTCCGCTTCAACCTTGGCAACTTCCTTCGCCAAACGCTCCAGCTCTGCGTCTTTGTCGACCAGATCCAGCATCGGGATCAGCAGCTCCGCACCGTCCAGCAGGGAAGTGACCGATACCGGGCCTTTTTCACCGGCTGGCAACAGTTGAACGCTTGCCAGACGCGCCAGGGTTTGGATAAAGCTGCGGTTCGCTTCCACGCGGCGTTGCGTTTCCGGCGTTGCATCACGCAACAGCACATCGAGCGGTTTACCCGGCGCGATGTTCATCTCGGCGCGAATATTACGCACGGCGCTGATCGCCTGCTTGATCCATTCCAGATCGGCCAGCGCCTGCGCATCTTCTGCGGTGGCATCATAGGTCGGGAACGGTTGTAGCATGATGGTATCGTCGGTAACGCCTTTCAGTACTTTGACCTGCTGCCAGATGGTTTCGGTAATGAATGGAATGATCGGATGCGCCAGACGCAGCAGTGCTTCCAACACGGTAACTAGCGTGTGGCGCGTGCCGCGCAGCTCCGCCGCACTGCCACCGTTCATCACTGGTTTAGCCAGCTCCAGATACCAGTCGCAGAACTGGTTCCAGGTGAACTCATACAGGATGCCGGCAGCAATATCGAAGCGGTAACCGTCCAGCGCATCGCGGAAGGCTTTCACCGTGCGGTTGAATTCGGCCAAAATCCAACGATCGGCCAGTGACAACACTTTCTCACCACCGTTAAAACCGCAATCTTGCCCTTCGGTGTTCATCAGCACAAAACGGCTGGCGTTCCACAGTTTGTTACAGAAGTTGCGGTAACCTTCCAGACGCTTCATGTCCCAGTTAATATCACGACCGGTCGATGCAAGTGCCGCCAGCGTGAAGCGCAGGGCATCCGTACCGTGCGGTTCGATACCGTTCGGGAACTGTTTCTCGGTGCGCTTGCGGATTTTCTCCGCCAGCTGCGGCTGCATCATGTTGCCGGTGCGTTTTTCCAGCAGCGCCTCAAGCGAGATGCCGTCTACCATGTCCAGCGGATCGATCACGTTCCCTTTGGACTTGGACATCTTCTGCCCTTCTTCATCGCGGATAAGCCCGGTCATGTAGACGGTATGGAACGGTACCTGCGGTTTGCCTTCGTCATCTTTCACGAAGTGCATGGTCAGCATGATCATGCGCGCAATCCAGAAGAAGATGATGTCGAAGCCGCTCACCATCACGCTGCTCGGATGGAACGCTTTCAACTCTGGCGTCTGTTCCGGCCAGCCGAGGGTGGAGAAGGTCCACAGTCCGGAGGAGAACCAGGTGTCCAGCACGTCTTCATCCTGGCGCAGTTCAACCGCGTCGGCGAGCTGATAGTCTCGGCGCACTTCCGCTTCATCACGGCCTACGTAAACCTTGCCGCTGTTGTCGTACCACGCAGGAATACGGTGACCCCACCATAATTGGCGCGAGATACACCAGTCCTGAATGTCACGCATCCAGCTAAAATACATATTCTCGTACTGCTTCGGCACAAACTGGATACGGCCATCTTCCACCGCTTCCACCGCCGGTTTCGCCAGCACGCCAGCACGCACGTACCACTGGTCGGTCAGCATCGGTTCGATGACCACGCCGCCGCGATCGCCGTAGGGAACGGTCAGATCGTGCGGTTTGATCTCATCGAGCAAGCCCAACTCATCGAGCTTGGCAACCACCGCTTTACGAGCGGCGAAACGCTCGACGCCACGCAGGAAATCAGGAATGTCGTTGCTGTATACCGTGCTGGCTTCGCCGTTGGTATCAAACACTTCAGCTTCCTGACGGATGTCACCATCGAACGTCAGGATGTTGATCATCGGCAACTGGTGACGTTTACCGACTTCATAGTCGTTAAAATCGTGCGCCGGCGTGATCTTCACGCAGCCGGTGCCTTTTTCCATGTCGGCGTGTTCATCAGCGACGATCGGAATACGGCGATTCACCAGCGGCAGGATCAGGAACTTGCCGATCAGATCTTTGTAACGAGGATCTTCCGGGTTGACCGCAACACCGGTATCCCCCAGCACGGTTTCCGGACGTGTGGTGGCGACCACCAAATAGTCTTTGCCATCAGCGGTTTTTGCGCCGTCGGCCAGCGGGTAGCGCAGGTGCCACATGGAGCCTTTGCTCTCGCGGTTTTCCACTTCCAGATCGGAGATGGCGGTGCGCAGTTTCGGGTCCCAGTTCACCAGGCGCTTGCCACGGTAGATCAAGTCTTCTTTATACAGACGAACGAATACCTCTTTCACCGCGTTGGACAGGCCTTCATCCATGGTGAAGCGCTCGCGCTCCCAGTCCACCGAGTTACCCAGACGACGCATTTGGCGGGTAATGGTGCCGCCGGACTCTGCTTTCCATTGCCAGATTTTTTCGATAAAGGCATCGCGACCATAATCGTGGCGCGTTTTGCCCTCTTCAGCAGCGATTTTACGCTCAACCACCATCTGGGTGGCGATACCCGCATGGTCAGTACCTGCCTGCCACAGCGTGTTTTTCCCTTGCATACGCTGATAACGAATCAGGGTATCCATAATGGTTTGTTGGAACGCATGGCCCATATGCAAGCTGCCGGTGACGTTCGGCGGCGGGATCATGATGCTGAAGCTTTCCTGGCTCGTGTCACCGTTTGGCTTAAAGTAGCCTTGCTGTTCCCAGCGCTCATAGAGCGGCTGTTCGATATCTTTCGGGTTATATTTGGTATCCATTATGTCTACTATTCAGTGCGTTGGCGGCGTCGCCGTAGTCAATTGAAAGCCGACGCTGCGATACGCTTTGTAGCGATCGCGCGCCAACGGTTTCAGGGATTCTTCATGAGGGACAAAGTCTATCACTTCATGGAAAGCGGTGGCAAAATCTGCGAACTGCGGCAGGAGGCTGATCAGCACATCGCGTGAGGTGCTGCCCCGGCGTTGAGGCCAGGCCAGCTCGACGGGCGCACCCTGTCGCGGGCCTTCGCCAGCAAGGTTATGCGGCACAAAGGCGCTGGCGTCGCGCTGCCACAGTGCATCGTCCAGTCGCAACGCTTGCTGCTCATCTTCACAGGCGATCAGGACACGCTGCCCGCTGCGCCAACGTTCCGCTGCCAGCTCGCAGGCCAGCGCCTCACAGGCACTAAGCCCATCGACATCGTCACTGTGTTCGAGAAGGTAGAACGTTGCGTTTTTCATTGTTTACTGTAGGTGAGGGGACGATATAAACCGGCCCTGGGTTGCTGACAATGTCTGTTCTCTGAGCCATTCCTACAAACTTATTCTCATTCTCGCGAACTTACCGTCATTCCTGCGTAGGCGTGAATCGCTCACAGAGGAAACTCGTACTTCTTGTAAGAGGTCCCCGGCTGTTGCCGAGGACGACAGAGAACGGCCTCTTTTTATTCTACGTCATTTAACCCGGCGCGATTAAGCAGGAACTGCGACAACATGGCCACTGGACGGCCCGTTGCCCCTTTAGCCTTACCGGAACGCCAGGCTGTGCCCGCGATATCCAGATGTGCCCAGTTGTATTTGCGGGTAAAGCGCGACAGGAAGCACGCGGCGGTAATTGCACCGCCGGGACGTCCGCCGATGTTCGCCATATCGGCGAAGTTCGACTCCAACTGCTCCTGAAACTCATCGCCCATCGGCAAACGCCAGGCGCGGTCGCCCGCTTGCTCTGATGCTCCGAGCAGCTCGTGCGCCAGCGGGTTATGGTTCGACATCAATCCGGTAAGGTGATGACCGAGCGCGATCACGCAGGCACCGGTCAGCGTGGCGATATCAATCACCAGTTCCGGCTCATAGCGTTCCACATAGGTCAGTGCATCGCACAGCACCAAACGGCCTTCGGCATCGGTATTCAGCACTTCAACCGTTTGACCCGACATGGTGGTTAACACATCGCCTGGACGATAGGCGCGGCCATCAACCATGTTTTCACAGCCAGCCAATACCCCAACAATATTCAGCGGCAGCGCCAGCTCGGCGGCCATGCGCATCACGCCGTATACCGTAGCGGCACCGCACATGTCGTACTTCATTTCATCCATGCTGTCGGCTGGCTTGATCGAGATACCACCGGAGTCAAAGGTCAGGCCTTTGCCAACCAGCACGATAGGGCGATTTTCCGGATTAGAATCGCCTTTGTACTCAATCACTGACATCAGCGATTCATTTTGCGAGCCTTGTCCAACAGCCAGATAGGCGTTCATGCCTAGCTCTTTCATCTGCTGTTCGCCAATCACGCGCGTCACGATGTTCGGGCTGTAGGTGTCCGCCAGTTGACGTGCCTGCGAGGCCAGATAGCCAGCGTTACAGATATTCGGCGGCATATTGCCGAGATCTTTCGCGGCCTTGATGCCTGCGGCAATGGCAAGTCCGTGCTGAATGGCACGCTCGCCACTGGTGAGTTCACGGCGCGTTGGCACATTGAACACCTGTTTGCGCAGCGGACGACGCAGTTCGACCTTATTGCTTTTCAACTGATCGAAGGTGTAGAGCGTCTCTTTTGCTGTCTCTACCGCCTGACGCACTTTCCAATAGGTGTTGCGTCCTTTGACATGCAACTCGGTCAGGAAGCAAACGGCTTCCATTGAGCCGGTGTCATTCAACGCATTGATGGTTTTCTGGATGATTTGTTTGTATTGACGCTCATCCAGTTCACGCTCTTTCCCGCAGCCAATCAGCAGAATACGTTCTGACAGAATGTTCGGCACGTAGTGCAACAGTAGGGATTGCCCCACTTTGCCTTCCAACTCGCCGCGGCGCAGGAGTGCGCTGATATAACCGTCGCTGATTTTGTCCAATTGTTCGGCAATAGGGGACAGGCGGCGAGGCTCAAACACGCCAACGACAATGCAGGCACTGCGTTGTTTTTCCGGGCTACCGCTTTTTACACTGAACTCCATGTACTCTCCTGAATCTTAAAGACAAAGACGGGGCCAATGGCTAGAATGTGACACTCCGTAATACTTTCCCGCCGTTACACTTACCTAACCTGTGTTAGTCTTACGGCGCGGCGAATCTGTTTTGGTGATGATAAGCAGGTTCTGATACAACGCCGGGCGCGCGGTATGCTGTAATGCATCATAGCGACAAAGGTTGCCACAAATGCGTATAAATGGCGAGTTAGCGATGAAATTATCGACTTTCCTGCAAAAAGACAAGTTTTCACAGGTTTAATTAAGCGTGATCATCATTCGATATCTGGTACGGGAAACCTTCAAGAGCCAACTGGCCATCCTGTTTATTCTGTTACTGATCTTCTTTTGTCAGAAGTTAGTGCGGATATTGGGTGCGGCAGTTGATGGTGAAATCCCGACAAACTTAGTGCTCTCCCTGATGGGGCTGGGCGTGCCTGAAATGGCGCAGCTCATTCTGCCCTTGAGCCTGTTTTTAGGGCTGCTGATGACGTTCAGCCGCATGTATACCGAGAGCGAAATCACCGTCATGTATGCCTGTGGACTGGGCAAAACGGTGCTGCTCAAGGCTGCCTTTATTCTGGCGGTGATGACCGGCGCGGTGGCGATGATCAATGCGCTGTGGGTTAGCCCGTGGTCTTCGCGCCATCAGGATATCGTGATGGCAGAAGCCAAGGCCAACCCGAGCGTCGCGGCTCTGGTGGAAGGGCAGTTTCAATCGGCGCAGGGCGGCAATGCCGTGCTGTTTGTCGGCGATGTCAAAGGGCAGGAGTTTGAGCACGTGTTTCTGGCACAGTTGCGCCCGAGCGGCAACGCGCGTCCTTCGGTGGTGATTGCCGACCGTGGGCGTGTGGACGTTGACCAAAACGGTGCACAGGTGGTGACGCTCAACAAGGGCTCCCGCTACGAAGGCACGGCGATGTTGAGGGATTTCCGTATCACGGATTTCACCAACTATCAGGCAGTTATCGGGCACCATAATGTGTCGTTCCAGAACACCGGCGTAGAGCAGATGACGATGCGCCAACTGTGGCAATCGGATGAGAACGCCGCGCGTGCCGAGTTTCATTGGCGCATTACGCTGGTGCTTTCGGTGCTGATCATGGCGATTATTGTGGTACCGCTCAGTGCGGTAAACCCACGCCAAGGGCGCGTGCTGAGCATGTTGCCCGCCATGCTGCTTTATTTGATTTTCTTCCTGTTGCAAAGCTCGCTGCGTTCCAATGCCAGCAAGGGAAGAATTGATCCGATGGTGTGGATCTGGCTGACCAATCTGGCCTATATCGGTATTGCGCTGCTGCTCAATGTCTGGGACAGCGTGCCTCTGCGCCGGCTACGCGCGCGGGTGAAAGTACAAGGAGCAGCCTGATGTTTGGCGTACTGGATCGCTATATCGGCAAAACTATCTTTAACACCATCATGATGACGTTGTTCATGCTGGTTTCGCTCTCGGGCATCATCAAGTTTGTCGATCAGTTGCGCAAAATTGGGCGCGGCGACTATACCGCGCTGGGCGCGGGCCTCTATACCCTGCTGAGCGTGCCAAAGGATATCGAAATCTTTTTCCCGATGGCGGCGCTGCTTGGTGCGCTGCTGGGGCTGGGGACACTGGCGACACGCAGCGAACTGGTGGTCATGCAGGCCTCTGGTTTTACCCGCTTACAGATTGCTGGGGCGGTGATGAAAACCGCTATTCCGTTAGTGTTGCTTACCATGGCGATTGGCGAATGGATTTCACCTGCCGGTGAACAGATGGCGCGCAACTACCGCTCGCAGATGATGTACGGCGGCTCGATGCTCTCGACCCAGAACGGGCTGTGGGCGAAAGACGGCAACGACTTTATCTATATTGAACGTGTGGTGGGGGATAAAGAGCTGGCGGGAGTGAATATCTACCAGTTCGACCCGGAACAAAAACTGCTCTCCGTGCGCTACGCTGCCTCTGCGGAATTTGATGACGATGCCAAGCTGTGGCAACTCTCTCAGGTTGATGAATCTAACCTGCGCGATGGCAAACAGATTTCGGGCAGCCAGACCATCATCGGAGAGTGGAAAACCACCCTGACGCCGGACAAACTCGGCGTCGTGGCGCTGGACCCGGACGCACTCTCGATTCGCGGCCTGTACGACTACATCAACTATCTGAAGCAGAGCGGGCAGGAAGCGGGCCGTTACAAGCTGAACATGTGGAACAAGACGTTCGCCCCGCTGTCGGTGGCGGTGATGATGCTGATGGCACTCTCCTTTATTTTTGGGCCATTGCGCAATGTGCCTGCGGGCGTGCGTATCGTCACCGGTATCAGCTTTGGCTTCCTGTTTTACGTGCTGGACAAGGTATTTGGTCAGCTCAGTCTGGTGTATGGCCTACCACCGGTGCTGGGCGCGCTGGTGCCGAGCCTGCTGTTTATGGTTATCAGTCTGCTGCTGCTGTTAAAACGACGCTGAGTGCATCCGGCACGTCATCGCGTGCCGGTAAAATGCGCAAAAAAGTGTGCTGGCGCTGTTTTTTTCAGCATTCAACGCGCCAGAGTGCGGAATAGTGTTGTGTCATCAATCTCAAACGGTATAATGCACCTCGTTTTCCGCATACTACTTCAGTGCCGAAGTGGCGAAATCGGTAGACGCAGTTGATTCAAAATCAACCGTTGAAAGACGTGCCGGTTCGAGTCCGGCCTTCGGCACCATTTACTTGTTCGAGAACGTCCGTAACAGTCCGAGCACATCCGTTGTAATCCAGACCCCACAGGGGGCATAATTGGGGGCACCTCCACTTCGATTGCAAATGTGCCCCCAAAATGAAGCTCAACGCCCGCCAAGTCGAGACTGCCAAGCCAAAAGACAAAGCCTATAAAATGGCAGATGGCGGCGGCCTGTATCTTGAGATCACCCCCAAAGGATCGAAATACTGGCGCATGAAGTACCGGCGGCCGAGCGACAAGAAAGAAGACCGGCTCGCGTTTGGTGTATGGCCGACAGTTAGCCTGGCTGATGCACGCACAAAACGCGATGAGGCCAAAAAGCTGTTAGTGCAGGGTATCGACCCAAAAGCCGAGCATAAAGAAGCACAAGCTGAATCCGCCGGAACCTATACTTTTGAGACCATCGCGCGCCAGTGGCACGCCAGCAACAAGCGCTGGGGCGAATACCACCGCGATCGCGTGATACGCAATCTTGAGGTCTATATTTTCCCTGAGATCGGCGCGACTGATATCCGTAAGCTGAAAACCGGCCACCTGTTAGCCCCGATTAAAGCGGTTGATGCTAGCGGCAAACACGACGTTGCCCAACGCCTGCAACAGCGTATTACGGCCATCATGCGTTATGCGGTGCAAAACGATATTATCGACAGTAACCCTTCCAGCGACATGGCTGGGGCGCTGACGACTACCAAAGCACGCCATCATCCCACCTTACCGCCGCATCGCTTCCCCGAGTTCCTCGCTCGCCTTGATTCCTATCGTGGCCGACTGATGACCCGGATCGCGGTAGAACTCACGTTACTGACCTTTGTACGCTCCAGTGAGTTACGTTTCGCACAATGGTGTGAGTTTGACTTCGACAATGCTTGCTGGCGTATTCCGGCGCAGCGTGAGGAGCTAAAAGGGGTTAAATACTCTTACCGTGGCATGAAGATGAGGGAAGAGCATATCGTGCCGCTGAGCCGTCAGGCGCTTGCGCTGCTGGAAAGGCTAAAGACACTTAGCGGGAACAATAAGTGTCTGTTCCCCGGCGATCACGATCCTGAAAAGGTGATGAGCGAAAACACGGTCAATAATGCGTTGCGGGCGATGGGCTACGACACTAAAACTGAGGTGTGCGGCCACGGTTTCAGGACAATGGCACGCGGGGCAATGGGGGAGTCTGGCTTGTGGAGCGATGACGCGATAGAACGCCAGCTAAGCCACACTGAGCGTAACAATGTACGTGCCGAGTACATTCATACATCTGAGCATTTGGACGAACGGCGGTTGATGGTGCAGTGGTGGGCGGATTACCTGGAAGTAAATAAAAATAATTACGTAACACCGGCTTTGTTGAATAAATCGAACTTTCGGCGTGAAACAGGATCAG
>SMLE01000479.1_pt1 | contig 10472 bp, 11 predicted proteins | sample 2451431 | NCBI scaffold set ML178787.1 | reverse complement strand
CCTTGACGGACTCTACCGTCTATTCCTTTCTCACCGCCAAGATACAGGCCAGATGAACTGCCGTTATCGATAACACTTCATAAAGAAATTGCGCAGATTAAAGAAGATGAGCAATGGATGAGAAATGGTGTTTTATGCCTCTCGTCGAAGAAAGACATTCTTTCTTTAGATTTTCATGAATTTTCCAATGAAGTTATTAGTACTGTGAAATTGATCTGCGGAAATAGTCAATTAGATGAATGGAAACAACAAGAAAAAATCACATATTGGTCAGCCATTGTCAATAAAATCATAGATGACAACGTTATAGAAATGGGAATATCTTTATCCAGCACAGAGAAAAAGGATATTTTTAATATTACACAAGATAATCTGGATATTAAGGATTTAACTCTGGATACTGTTTGCGCACAAAGCTCGATAAAACATATTGTGCTGACAATGCTCAGAAAGAAAAAGGAGATAATTGATTTCATTGGTGATGTATCTTCCTGTAAAAATGAAGGCAACAAGATAATGTCAGAAGTTGTTAATGCAATATCTCATCATATTTATGTGGAAATTTTTAAAGAATAGGGTGACTTATCATTCCTGGAGCAGCAGGTGAGAAATATACACACTGCCGTTGATGCAGGGTTAAGGGGGAAAAAACGATCAATTAACTAATTTTTATCTTTAACATCATTTATCCAAGGCGCTTTACCGAGATAGTGTTCGGAGACTCTGAATACTGTACTCATCCTATCTTTGCTTATATGAGCATGGCGGCCAGAGTAGCCTGAACGCGAAAATAGCGCGCTCGAGGGATGATCCTATTATTAGCACTTGGACGGTGCTCGATATCCTTGTGTATTATGTTTACGTTCCGGTCTCTGTGCACTGTCCGTGACCGAACTGGCTGCGCCAATGATGTTTATTAGGATAAGCTTTAAGACGGTTTCTAAACGTTAAGAGGAAGCCATAATAGCTTCCTCTGTTTGTTCTGCAACGGCGTTTTATCAGGCAGGCATGGCGTCTTGCGGGATAATGGCACCACGGTACTGAATCACCGTGCTGGCGGTCAGGTGGCCGCGTTTGGCCGCCGCTTCCGTCGAGCCACCGCACAGGCGCACTGACAGATAGCCTGCGCTGAAGGAGTCACCCGCCGCAGTGGTATCCACTACGCGCTCTTTCGGCAATTTCACCGCCGGAACATCCACTAACGGCTGACCGTTTTCAGAAATCAGGCAGGAGTCTGCACCGCGTTTAATGACCACTTCAGACACACCGAAACCGTGTGTGCGTGCCAGCACGGCATCCACCGGCTGTTCGCCCCACAGCATGTCTTCGTCATCCAGTGTCAGGAAGGCGATATCGGTGCACGCTAGGATGTCACTGTAGGCTTGCTGTGTCTCTTCTTTGCTTTGCCACAGGCGCGGACGGTAGTTGTTGTCGAAAATAACCTTGCCACCGTTAGCACGGCAGGCACGCAGCAACGTTAGCAAACGCTGGCGGCTGGCAGGGTTAAGGATCGCCACGCTGATACCGCTCAGATAGAGATAGTCAAAGGTGGCCAAACGCGCGCAGATCGCATCGGCATCTTTGCCGTCCAGCCAGAAACGCGCGGCGGCATCATTACGCCAGTAGTAGAAGGTACGCTCACCGGTATCGTCGGTTTCAATGAAGTACAGACCTGGCAGCTTGTTGTCCAGACGCTGGATCAGCGAGGTGCCAACCTTCTCTTTTTCCCAGGCCGTCATCATTTCCGTGCTGAAGCTGTCCGTGCCCAGTGCGGTCACGTAGTGGACGCCCAGAGCGTCGGTATTCACCTGGCGAGCGACATACACGGCGGTGTTCAGGGTGTCGCCACCAAAGCCGCGGTTGAGATCCGCGCCCTTTTGCGACAGTTCAATCATGCATTCGCCAATCACGGCAATGTTTTTAGTGGTCATCAGAAGCTGGCCCGTTCGAAAAAGTGAAGAAAAAGGTCATAAAAAAAGAGTAATGGGCTTCAGTCTCAACGTTCGCAGGCACTGAGTCAATAGTCTTAAAGCGATGTTTTATTTTTTCATGACCTGGATCGGGAAAATTGACCACTCCCGATCCTTATGGCGCTCAGCGCACGAAATATCAGGACTTCGGTTTGCGCAATTCGGTGACGCTTTCACCGCCCAACCCCCAGTTGTCAGTATCCACTTCGTCAATGATAACGGTAGTGGTGGCCGGATTTTTACCCATGACGTCGACCAGCAATTGGGTAACGCCCGCAATCAACTGGCGTTTTTGCTCTGTGGTGGCGCCATCGCGCGTGATTTTGATGTTAACAAATGGCATGGGATCTCCCGTTATTGGTTAGCGTGATGTGTCATCTGTTGATTTATCGCCTTTATAGTTCGCCGTTGCAATCCATGCCGCACAAAACAGCGTGAGGCGAGCAAAGAAGTAGAAGAAGGCCATCAAGCCAATCACCGAGCCAAACGCGGCACCGGACGGGGTGCTGGCGAGTTTTGGCAACGCGACCGTCATGGCGAATTTGATGGCCTCAAACCCCACGGCGGCAAGCAGCGTGCCGCGCAGCAGCGCTTTGTGCTTCGGCTTATGGCGCGGCAATATCATGAAAATCCAAAGAAACACCAAATAGTTAGCGGAAATGGAGATGGTGAGTGTTATCACGCGGAGCAGGGGCCGCAGCCATTCGATACCCTCTAGCCCGAGAGCAGAAACGATAGCGCTTTGTGCCGTACCCGCCGCCGACGTGAGAAACAGGGTAATGGTCAGCGCGATCAGCAGTCCGATCAGGGAGAGAAAATCCCGCACGTACTGAAAATAGATTTTTTCTTCTTCGTGCGGATTACGTTCCCATACGTCACGGGATTGGGCGCGGATCGCTTCACGTAAATTGCCCATCCAACTGATACCGGAATAGAGCGCGATCAGCAGCCCGGTGACACCGACGGTGGTGCGCTGTTCAACGGCGGTCTTTACCGTATTTTTTAACGTCAGCGCCAGATTGGGGTCGCTGATGCTGTTGACGATGCGGTCAATCAACTGCGTCAGCATATCGGGGTTGGAGGCAAGTACGAAACCGACGGTAGCGAAAGAGACCATCAAAATCGGGATCAACGACAGAAAGGAAAAATAGGTGATGGCTGCGCCAAACTGGTTTCCCATGCGATCGTTGAAACGCTCCCCGGCACGGATCAGGTGTGCAATGCTGGGAATAGCCTGAACACGTTGTGCAATATGCTTACATCGGGAAAGCCATGAAGATGCCGCCTTCTGTGCTGATGAAGCGGTGGATGTTGAACGATGCGGATCGACCGGTGCGGGCATCCGTTTCCTCCTGTTCAATGAAAAGCCGACGCCTGCAATCAATGGGTTATATAAATAAATTTAACCGCAAACGTCGTACAGCGATGGATTGATTATAACCAACAATCGGCAGAGGAAGGCGTTCTTTGTGTCTTTGGCATGTCTGATGTGCAAGCTGGAGGATAAAAGCGCGCAAAGAAAAAAATCAGGATGACCTGCGCCATAATTGAGCCTGTAAAAGATTTTGCACTGAATAATCACTCGAGTGATGATATGGCGCACATTTACGATGAAAGCGTGTTGACGCTTGTTTATACTCGTTAAAGACCGCTTGAGGTCTGTTTGGTTGGCGCTATTGCGCTGATGCTGCCACGCCGTTAACCGAGTAAAACCTTTCATGCCTGCTTCAGAGTCTGCGCCAAGCGCGTTGCGCCTTAATTTGCGTATTTTTTCCGTGGTGATGTTCAACTTTGCCAATTACCTGACCATTGGGCTGCCGCTTGCGGTATTGCCGGGCTATGTGCATGAACATCTGGGGTTTAGCGCCTTCTGGGCCGGGTTGGTAATCAGTTTGCAGTACTTCACCACGCTGTTGACCCGACCGCAATCCGGACGCATCGCGGATGAGAAAGGGCCGAAGAAAGTGGTGGTGCTGGGGCTATGCGGTGCCGTGGTCAGCGGGGTGTTTTATGCGCTGGCGGCCTGGAACGACAGTTCACCCATCGTGGCGTTGACCTTGCTGTGCATCGGCCGCTTGATTCTGGGCGCGGGACAAAGTTTCGCGGGAACCGGGGCGACGCTGTGGGGCGTGGGCGTGGTGGGGTCACGGCATATCGGACGGGTGATCTCCTGGAATGGCGTGACGACTTATGGCGCGATGGCGATCGGCGCGCCGCTCGGGGTATGGATTAATAACATCGGTGGGTTAAAGCTGGTGTCGTATACTGTCATCGCCATTGCCCTGCTGTTTGTGCTGCTCGCGCTGCCGCGTGAGGCGGCGAAAGTGACACCGGGTAAAAAGCTGCCGTTTCGCGAAGTGCTGGGCAAAGTGTGGGTTTACGGCATTGTGCTGGCGTTGGCATCCGTCGGGTTTGGCGTGATCGCCACATTATCACCCTGTTCTATGCCGATCGACACTGGGAAGGCGCCGCGCTGACACTGACCATTTTCAGTTGCGCCTTTGTCGGCGTGCGTCTGCTATTCCCCAACAGCATTAACCGTTTTGGCGGGCTGCGCATGGCTATCGTCTGTTTTACGGTGGAAATTACCGGTCTGCTGCTAATCTGGAGTGCAGCGCTGCCGCTGATGGCGGAACTGGGCGCTTTTCTGGCCGGTGCCGGTTTCTCGCTGGTGTTCCCCTCGCTTGGCGTACTGGCGGTCAAAGTGGTTGCGCCGCAAAATCAGGGTAGTGCGCTGGCGACCTATACGCTGTTTCTTGATTTGTCCCTTGGGTTGGTCGGCCCGTTGGCGGGGGTAATGATGGACTACACCGGAGTAGGCGCTATTTATCTGGTGGCGGCGATATTAGTGAGCGTCGGCTTGCTGATGACGCTGCGTCTGAGCCGCCGTGGTATCACGTTGGCGCAGGAAGAAACCCTCTCGTCGCGGCAATAAGCATTGTTACCCAACCGGCAATATTTATGGCGTTTTCGGTTGGGATATGTTGTCTGAGCTTCTCATTTCAGAATGATTCCCTACATTGGGCGGCGCTTCACGTTTAATCCCTTACTTTTCATGGTGAAATAGCGCATCGCCGCCGACTCAAGGCGCGAGCGCGCATCGTGTTCTGCCCGCTCGCTACACCACGCCAATTTTCGTTATCTTTTGATTGCACTGGATTTTTTCTCAGCTCGATTCGATGTTTCTGAACATGGAGATAATCTTATGAGTAAAAACACCAAGCAAGACCCAAATCCCCAGGGGTGCCGTCACTTCCTCAAATCTACCGGTATCATGATGGGTGCATTGGGTGGCATGGCGCTGTCCCGCCCTGCGGCGGCTGTTGCGCCACCTGCGCCGGTGCCACAGAAGTGGGATACCACGGTGGATGTGCTGATTATTGGCACTGGCTTTGCCGGATTAGCTGCCGCCATTGAAGCACGTAATGCCAAAGCGGATGTGCTGATTATCGAGAAAATGCCGCTGTTTGGCGGAAACTCGATACTCAACGGTGGCGATCTGTCAGCGGCAGGTTCCAGCATGCAGCAGGCACTGGGCATCAAGGACTCCCCAGAACTGATGTATCAGGACATGATGAAAGCGGGCAACTGGCTGAACTACCCCGAACTGGCGCGCACCGTTGCCGATCATTCGGTGGAGGCGCTGGAGTGGGCCAAAAGCCTCGGGGCTGAGTTTGACCGGGTGAATTATCATGGCGGCCATGCAGTGAAACGCGCTCACCAACTGAAGCAGCGCTCCGGTTCCGGACTGGTGGTGAAACAGTACCAGAAGGCCAAAGCGTTGGGCGTGGTCATTGAGCAGCGTACCAAGCTGGAGCGGTTGATTATTGACAGCCAGGGACGGGTGCTCGGGGCGGAAGTGCGGCGTGGCTATAAGTTCCCAGACGATGTTTCCGGCTCCATCGCATTTATCCGTGCAACAAAAGGGGGGGTGCTGGCATCCGGCGGCTTCTCTCAAGGGGTGGCGTTACGGCAAATGTACGACCCGCGCCTGACGGATGCGTTCACCTCCACCAACCAACCGGGCGCGATAGGAGAAGCGCTGATGGCAGCCAGCATTATTGGTGCTTTGGCGACGCAGATGGATTGGATCCAACTCGGCCCCTGGACCAGCCCGGATGAGCAGGGTTTCGGCTATATCCCGCAGTTTGTTGAACGGGTGGTGGGTTATGGCCTGATGGTCGACCCTGCCAACGGCAAGCGCTTCTTTAAAGAAACTGGCAACCGTAAAGAGCGTGCTGATGCCATTATTCAACTGGGGCATCCGGCGTTGATTATCGCGGACAAAACCAACACGCTGAAAATGGTCGATGAAGGGCAGATGAACGGCGCGCTGAAAAATGGCTCGCTCAAAACCTACAACACGCTGGAAGAAGTGGCGCAGGCTTACGGCATGCCGGCGGCGGCTTTTGTTGAACAGGTGAAACGCTGGAACGGCTACGTGGAGCAGCATCTGGAAAACGACCCTGACCTGGGCTGTATGATTTTCAAAGATGCTTCGCCCAATATCACGCCGCCTTACTATGTGGCGCGCCTCTGGCCGCGCGTTCACCACACCATGGGGGGACTGGCGATCAATAAAGATGCACAGGTGATTGGTTTTGATTTGAAGCCGATTGTGGGGCTGTATGCCGCCGGGGAAGCCGCAGGCGGGGTGCACGGCGCGGTGCGTCTGGGGAGTGTTGCCATGACGGATTGCATCGTGTTTGGGCGTATTGCCGGGAAAAACGTGGTAAAGGCGAGCTGAGAGTATTAAGAAGAGAGGCCGCGTCAGCGGCCTCATTATGATTACTTCAACGTCAGCGTGCGAATAATGCTTTCTGCTTCGGTTTGCGCCGCTTGTTGATTATCGGCAGGCAGCGTGATTTGCAGCGTCAACAGTTGGTTCGCCACGTTCCCCAGCAGCACGGAAGAGTAAGCCTGCTTGCCGCTGCCACTGTTGGAGATGCTGTCGAGCTGTTGCAGCGCATGGCCGTTAACCTCAATGGCTTTATTGGTCACAACCTGCAAGTTGGCATCGCGGGCGCGTTGCTGATCTTCAAGGCGCTGCGTTAATACTGGCAGGGTTTCGTTGCTGCTATCGCCCAGGATGACAATCACTGCGCGCTGGCCATTATCGTTGGCGTAGACATGCATATTGTTGGACTGCGAACCCACTTTTCCACTTTGATCATGCATATCCGCAGGCAGCGTGAACGTGATGTTGCCAGACAGCAGCGAGATGGTTTGACTGGCAGCCTGCGCGGCCGGGACATCGTGTCCTGCGTGGCCCGTATTGTCGTCTTTCTTACCGTCGCAGGCGGCCAATAGTGCGGCAAGCAACGTAATTCCAAGATATTTCACTAGCTTCGGCATAAGCGTCCTTCTCTTTTATCAGGCATGCACGGGTAAACCGCTATATCGCACCCTATTCACTGGGGAAACTCAAGCGTTTTGTTGTCACAAAACCTATTTAGGACGGTTCCTGAGACACAGCCAGTTTACTCTTTGTCATCCTCGGCGAAAGCCGGGGGTTTCTGCCAGAAAGAATGCGTTTCTCCTGTGCGAAATTCCCGCCTTCGCGGGAATGACGGAGGCGGGCGAAAATGACAGCGGTGGGTGTCGCTGTTTTAAGTAGGTTTGTCAGTCATCAGCGCAATTGTTCAGCCGACGGCGGCTCGCGCAATGCGGGATGACTGTGGGATTCGCTCAAACGCTTGAGAAGCATATTGAGCATCACGCCGTACATCGGTAAGAAGAACAACAAACTAATCAGCAATTTGAAGGTGTAATCGACCAATGCGATTTCCACCCAGTTTGCCGCCATAAAAGCATCGGTGCTGCGATAGAAAGCGATGAAGAAGAAGGCCAGCGTATCGCTTAAATTACCAAACAACGTGGAGACCGTGGGGGCGACCCACCACGCCTTGCGCTGGCGCAGGCGGTTAAACACATGCACATCCAGAATTTGCCCCAGCACGTAGGCCATAAAGCTGGCGCACGCGATACGAGCCACCACGATATTGACGCTAGCCAGCGCACTGAACCCTTGCCACTCTCCCTGATAAAACAGCGCGGATACCACATAGGAAATCACCAGCGCTGGCACCATCACCGTCAGAATAATCCGGCGCGCCAACGGTGCGCCAAAGATACGTACGGTCAGATCGGTGGCCAGAAAGATAAACGGGAAGGTGAATGCGCCCCAGGTGGTATGGAACCCGAAGATGGAGATCGGCAACTGCACCAGATAATTACTGGAGGTAATGATCAGAATGTGAAACAACGACAGCCAGACAAGCGCGCTAAGCCGCTGCTGGGCGGTAAAATGAAACATGGCAATGTGACCGTTTTAGTGATTGGGGTGAGGGAACCCAAGTGGTGCCGTTAACAATGATATTATGGCACGTAATTCATGCTGCTTATTCAATGCGGCTGATACAAGGAGCAGCGCGCGGCATGATACGCTGTTAGGTGGGGATTGCAATGGTGAATTTATGCGCAATCGATATCGTAGGTTGCGCAGGAAAATCTGCGGCGTAAACTAGGGCGGTTTTGATGGCTGCCACACTGGGCGGTCGTTATCTATGCCCTTATGCCATTACCGAGAATAATGATGACCGACACCTTCACCAACCCGGATAAAACCCTCGATGCACAGGGGCTGCGCTGCCCGGAACCGGTGATGATGGTGCGTAAAACCGTGCGTCAGATGGAGGCGGGGCAGACGCTACTTATTCTGGCGGATGACCCGGCAACCACGCGCGATATACCGGGCTTTTGTGTCTATATGGAGCACGAGCTTCTGGCTCAGGAGACGGCATCACTGCCCTACCGCTATCTCCTGCGCAAGAAGTAGCTTTTTACCGTTATCCGGCGTCTTGTGGTTTTTCGCGGCGCAATAAGCGCAGTGCATTGGCGGTTACCAGCGCCGTGGCACCGGAATCCGCCAGCACGGCGAGCCACAATCCGGTGATCCCCAACAGGCTGGTCACCAGAAAGATGGCTTTCAGCCCCAGCGCCAGCGTGATGTTTTGCCGGATATTGTTGCGCGTGGCGCGCGAAAGCCGAATCATGCCCGCCAGTTCGCTTAGCCGATTATGGGTGAGCGCCGCATCGGCGGTTTCCAGCGCAACGTCGCTGCCCCCACCCATGGCAATGCCGATAGCTGCCGATTTCATCGCTGGCGCATCGTTAATGCCATCGCCCACCATCGCCGTCGGATGGATCTGGTTCATTTCGCGCACGTCATCGACTTTGTCGGCGGGCAGTAGACCTGCTTTATAGTCAATGCCCAGCGTCGCCGCGATGGCTGCCGCCGAACGCGGATTATCACCGGTGAGCATGGTGCAGCGAATTCCCAACGTGCGTAGTGCTTCAATCGCTTGCGGCGTATCCGCCCTCAAGGTGTCACGCAGTGCCAGCAAGCCAATGATGTGCGTTTCTTCCTGTACCACCACCACGGTTTTTCCGTCGCTTTCCAGGGTGTGAATCTGATTGCGCCAGTCTGCGTCGAGTGCCTCGGGTGCGATTTTAGCGGGTGCTTTGACGCTGATGGTTTTGCCTGCGATAAGGCCTTCAACCCCCACGCCAGCCAGCGCGCGCTGTGCCGTTGCCACCGGCAGCATCGGGGAAACCGTGCGGGCATGCTGGACAATTGCTTTCGCCAGTGGGTGGTGTGAACCCGCCGCGATCGCCGCCGCGCGTGCCAGCAACGCAGCTTTGCTCACGCCCTGCGCGGGTATCGCATCTGTCACCTGGGGTTTGCCCTGTGTCAGGGTGCCGGTTTTGTCGAAAGCGATGGTATTGATGGTGCCCAGAATCTCCAGCGCCGCGCCGGGCAGCGGCTGCTAAGCCGGATGTGATGGCCGCCGGGGTGGAAATCACCAATGCACAGGGGCAGCCAATCAGCAACAGCGTCAGCCCGCGATAAATCCACGCCTGCCACGGCGCACCAAATAGCAGTGGCGGCACCACGATGGTCGCCGCGGCAAGCAGCATGATGGCCGGGGTGTAATAGCGGCTAAAGCGATCGAGAAAACGCTCTATCGGCGCACGGTGGCTCTCGGCTTCTTCAATCAAATGCAAAATACGGTCGATGGCACTGTTGCCCGGTTCGGATATCACGCGCAACTGTATCAGGCGGTCGACGCTTAGGCTGCCTGCTGAGACCTTGTCACCCTGCTCACGCTCTACCGGCAGGGATTCCCCGGTCAATGCGCTTTCATCAACGCTGGCATGGGGAACCAGCAGTTCGCCATCGGCGGGCAATCGGCTGCCCGGTGCCACTTCGATCACATCGCCGGGTTGCAGTGCGGCAATGCTGACCTGAGTATGGCGCGTTGAATCTGTGTACGAATATCGGATTGTGCATCAACAATGAGTTTTTCGGTGGCGAAGCGAACGCTTGCTTGAATAACGCCGGGAAGCGGGGTGATAGCGTTTTCGATCTTTTTGGCGCAACTGGGACAATCCATCCCGGTAGAGTCCGTCAAGGTGGTGTAAATTCGGAACCCGCTTTCC
>SMLE01000509.1_pt1 | contig 10516 bp, 8 predicted proteins | sample 2451431 | NCBI scaffold set ML178787.1 | reverse complement strand
TCACCATCTCCTGCCGAATTTACACCACGTCCGTGGACTCTACCAAATCATGGGCTCTGAAGCGTATCTGATTAATCAGTTTCTGGTCGAACGCACCAACCAGCGGCATGACGACTGGGGTGGCAACCAACAGAATCGCCGCCGCTTCGCGTTGGAGATTGTGCGTGCCGTGCGCCGTGCGACCGGATCACACTTTATTATCATCTATCGCCTGTCGATGCTCGATCTGGTGGAATCCGGCTCCTCATGGCAAGAGATAGAAACCCTGGCTCAAGAAATGGAAGCCGCAGGCGTCACGTTGCTGAACACCGGTATTGGCTGGCACGAGGCACGCATCCCGACCATCGCAACGCTGGTGCCGCGCGCAGCCTTTGGCTGGGTGACCCAGCGCTTGATGGGCAAGGTAAACATACCGGTTATCACCACCAACCGCATCAACGATCCGGCTCAGGCAGAACAGCTGCTGGCGCAGGGCTGCGCCGATATGGTTTCCATGGCGCGCCCCTTTCTGGCGGATTCACACTTGCTTGAGAAAGCAGAAACGGGCCGCAGCGATGAGATCAATACCTGTATCGGCTGCAATCAGGCCTGTCTCGATCGCATATTTGTCGGCAAGATAACGTCATGTTTAGTCAACCCGAGCGCCTGCCACGAAACAACACTCCCGGTAATAGCAACAGACACACCGCAACGAATTGCTGTCGTTGGCGCTGGTCCCGCAGGGCTGGCTTTTGCCATTAACGCAGCACAGCGCGGCCATGCAGTGACGCTGTTCGAAGCGGACAGTAACATCGGCGGTCAGTTTAATCTGGCCCGACAAATCCCCGGCAAACAGGAATTCACGGAGACGCTGCGCTATTACCGCCGTATGTTGGTGCTCACTAACGTATTAGTGCGCCTCAACACCAAAGCCACGGTAGACGATCTTAAAACCTTCGATACGGTTATCCTAGCGTGTGGAATCACGCCATGCACGCCGGAGATTCCCGGCATTGATCACCCAAGCGTAGTGAGCTACTTACAGGTGCTGCGCGATAAGGTGCCCGTTGGCAAACGGGTGGCGATTATCGGTGCAGGCGGTATCGGTGTTGATGTTGCCCATTATCTGAGTGCCCCCCCCCGCAAGCCGATTTCTATACCGAATGGGGTATCGATCGTACTCTCGATAAACGGGGCGGCGTATTACCGCTCGCCGCCGGAGCACCCACAGGCGCAGTGCATCAGCATGAAATTGTGCTGCTGCAACGCAAGGCAGGAAAACTGGGTGAGCATCTTGGCAAAACCACCGGATGGATACACCGGGCGCAGCTACTGCGTCACGGCGTAAGTTTTATGGACGGCGTGCAATATCGGTGCATTGACGATACTGGGCTGCATATTAATCATGAGGGCCAGGAGAGATGCATCGCCGCCGATACCATCATCGTCTGTGCAGGACAGGATTCACGGCGCGAGCTCTATGCGCCATTGCAGGCCAACGGGTGCGCCGTGTATCTGATTGGCGGTGCGGATGTCGCCGCCGAACTGGATGCCCGGCGGGCCATCGACCAGGCCACCCGACTGGCGCTAATGCTGTAGCCGCTGACTCAAGCCCCGTTCAGCGAGACGATGCCAGCCTCACCGCGCGCAGCACCACAAACTTGTTGTTGCCCGCCAGCTGTTCGCAGTTGCCGAACAGGTGTTTCAGCTTCGGATAGTAGTTGAGGTGGCGATTGCCTACGATACGCAGCTCACCGCCGTGCGCTAAACAGCGACGCGTATCGCTGAACATGTTCCAGGCCAGATGGTCGGTGATGGTCTGCTGCTGGTGGAACGGTGGGTTACACAGCACCGCTTGCAGCGAATCAGGGGCAATGTTGGCCAGCGAATTATTCACTACAAAACTGGCACGCGGCAGGTCTTGCTGACAGTTGATTTCAACATTCATGCGGCTGGAAGCCAGCGCCATATGAGATTCATCAATAAAGCTAACCAGCGCTGAAGGGTTTTGCGCCAGCGCCACCAGCCCGACAATACCATTACCGCAACCTAAATCCACCATCTTGCCGTCAATATCACGGGGCAGGTGCTGCATAAAAAAGCGGGTACCGATGTCCAGACTACCGCGTGAGAACACGTTGGCATGGTTGTGGATGCGGTAACCATACCCTTCCAGTTCCCACTCAACGGTTGGTGAATACTCACCTACATTGATTTGTGCCACGTCGCAGTGAATCAGGCGGGCCTTTTTCCACGCCAGTGAAGTCCGCGTCGGGCCAATAATTTTTTCAAACAGCTGCAACGTGGAAGTATGAATATCGCGCGCCTTCGCGCCAGCAATAATTCGCGTATGCGGGGCGACGACCGCGCGTAGCATACGAAGCTGATGCTCCAGCATCGCTAAGGTTTTTGGCACCTTGATAACCACCAGCGATGGCGCATCAGGTAACGCCGTCAGGCTGTCTTGCAACACGACGGACTCAGGCGTAAAGTCGTTGAGCGACAGATTATGCCGCGTCGCCAGTTGGCTCAAATAGCTGTCGCTGACGCAGAGCGGCTCGTATGCCTGTAATCCACAGGCCAGTGCACCGAATGTGTCGTTCAGAATCACAACGGGTCCTGGCGCAAGCTCCATGGTAGCAATCTCGTTCAGCAAAAACGCGTCTGCCGCTTCCCAGGCTTGTAAGGCGGAATTCTCAGACGTTTTCGGATAACGCACCAACGTGAGCGTTCGCGTTTCCAGTTTCAATTGGCTCATCGGCCTCTCCCGCGTCATAAAGGTTGCGCAGTGTACCCCGTAACGTCGCGGAGCAGTAAATGCTTTTCGTCAGTCAGGGTGAATCCAGGCGCGTGACGCCCTGTTGCCGCGGTTTTCCCCTACGCAGAACTGCGACGCGACGATTGCCTTGCGCCCACATCATGTTACTCTGTTTTCCTTACGCTCTCGCCAGGAACATCGATCCGTCATGATTCGTTTCGCTATTGTAGGAACCAGTCAAATCACGCGCCAGTTTGTTGATGCTGCACATGAAACCGGTAAGATGAAATTGATCGCCATCTACTCCCGTTCGCGGGAAAAAGCGCAGCAATTTCAAACGGACTATCTGGTTGAACACTGCTTCACCTCTCTGGAGGCGCTCGCCCAATTCGACCTGATTGATGCGGTTTACATCGCGAGTCCAAATAGCCTGCATGCGGAACAATCCATCCTGTTTCTTGAACATGGCAAACATGTGGTCTGCGAAAAACCGTTGGCATCGAACCATGCCCAGGCGCAGAGAATGATCGCGTGCGCGCAAGCCAATCAGGTCGTGTTGTTTGAAGCGTTCAAAACCGCTAGCTTGCCCAATTACGCTGTGGTGACGCAGGGCCTGGCGCGCATTGGTCGGTTGCGTAAAGTGTTTCTGAATTACTGCCAATATTCTTCCCGTTACCAGCCCTATCTGGCGGGAGAGAATCCCAACACCTTCAATCCGGCGTTTTCTAACGGCTCCATCATGGATATTGGCTACTACTGCCTGGCATTCGCTGTCAGCCTGTGGGGAGTTCCTCACAACGTTCAGGCCAGTGCGACCCTGTTGGAAAGCGGCGTGGACGGGCACGGCAGCGTCTTACTGAATTACGGGGATTTTGACGTGATTATCGCGCATTCCAAGGTGAGCAACAGCGCGCAACGGTCAACGCATCGATTTGTCCCAACCGCAGCACATCAACAGCATGCTGTATGAAGTGGAAACCTTTGCCTCACTGGTCGCCCAGAATGATGTCAATCACGCCTTTCTGGCACGCTCACTCACCGTCGCGCGCTTACAAACAGAAATTCGCCGTCAGACTGGCGTGGTATTCCCCGCCGACAGCAACGTACTTTCTGAGGATCAATAACGGAGCAGGTGAAAAGCGCTCACAAAATTTGACCTGGATCGACTTTTCACCTATCTTTGCTGATGCAAAGGGGAGTAACTTTTCCGCCGATTAATCGTCATTACGAAGTCATGTGTCCAGCTTGCTATAAAGTGAGTAGAGATATGCTTCCGGTTATCGGGCAATACCAATGAGCATTCCGCATTGGCGTTGTAAGTGAGACCTTGCCGGAAGGCGAGGGACATTTGCAACGCGAGTGACCAAACGACCTGTGTCTTCCGATACATGTCGTTTTTTTTACCTGGCCTGCTACCACGCCAGATAAAAATGAGGCCTGACGGTGTTAATTTTTGTTGCAAGGAACCTGTTATGAACTCCATCGGTACGCCGTGGTTGTGGGGCAGCTTCGCTGTCATCGTTACCGCCATGTTGGCGGTAGATCTGCTCTATCAAGGGCGTAAGGGTGCCACCAGCATGACCTTTCGCCAGGCTGCCGCCTGGTCATTGATTTGGGTTACGCTGTCGCTCGCCTTCAACGCCGGATTCTGGTGGTATCTGAAAGGCACACTCGGCGCAGAAGTCGCCAACACGCAAGCCCTCGCCTTCCTCACCGGCTATCTGATCGAAAAAGCACTTGCCGTCGATAACGTCTTCGTCTGGCTGATGCTGTTCAGTTATTTCGGCGTGCCCGCGCAATATCAGCGGCGTGTGCTGGTTTATGGCGTGCTGGGTGCCATCATCCTGCGAACGCTGATGGTGTTTGGTGGCAGTTGGCTGGTTACGCAGTTCCAATGGTTGCTCTACGTATTTGGCGCGTTCTTACTGTTCACGGGCCTGAAAATGGCGTTTTCCAAAGACGATGGCGGCGATCTTGGCGACAAGCCGTTAGTGCGTTGGCTTCGTGGGCACCTGCGGATGACGGACACCATCGAAAACGAACGCTTCTTCTTGCGACGCAATGGGATTCTGTATGCCACACCGCTGTTTTTAGTCTTGATTCTGGTTGAGATCAGCGATGTTATCTTTGCCGTTGACAGCATCCCGGCAATTTTTGCGGTTACCACCGACCCGTTCATTGTACTGACCTCCAACCTGTTCGCCATTCTGGGTCTGCGCGCCATGTATTTCCTGCTGGCTGGCGTGGCAGAGAAGTTCTCGCTGCTCAAGTATGGTCTGGCCATCATTCTGGTGTTTATCGGCACCAAGATGATGCTGATCGACCTGTTCCATATTCCTATCGCTATCTCTCTGGGCGTGGTAGCCAGCATTCTGGCCATCACGCTGCTGATTAACCTGTGGGTGAATCAGCGCGCCGCTCACTAAACCGCTTATCGCCTCCGTAAAAGGAGGCGATTTGTGAATGACCCGCCGCACAAATTCGTGTGCGATTGCTTTTTTTAATGCCTCTTTTCCCTATACTGCTCTGCGCAAACACTTTGTTACAGGTTATGAAAAAAACCCATTGCATTCTCCAGAGGTTTTCATCCTGCAACGTGCTACCACACAACCCTTGTTAGGTTACGGAACGGGAATACCGTTAATTTTATGAAAAATACATACTCTGCTGTTTTCCGCTATATAATGCGTGGCAGCCTGGTGCAGCAAATTGTTGTCGGGCTGGCTCTGGGTATCCTCCTTGCATTGTTGTCCCCTTCCTCCGCTCTTGCTGTCGGCCTGCTCGGCACACTGTTTGTCGGAGGCTTGAAAGCCGTTGCGCCTGTATTGGTGCTGGTTCTGGTCATGCCCTCGATTACCAACCATCAACAGGGGCAAAAAACCAATATCCGCCCGATCCTGATCCTCTACGCTATCGGCACCTTTTCCGCCGCGCTGATCGCGGTGGTGTTGGGCTTTTTATTCCCCACGACGCTGACCCTGAGCGCACAATCTGCCGATATCGTACCGCCAACGGGTATTGTTGAGGTGCTGAAAGGGTTACTGATAAGCGTGGTCGCCAACCCGATTCATGCGCTGATCAACGCTAACTACATCGGCATCCTTGTATGGGCAGTCGGCCTTGGTATCGCGTTTCGTCACGCGTCACCGTCCACCAAAGCCTTTATCAACGATGCCTCGGATGCGGTGACACTGCTGGTGCGAACCGTGATTCGTTTTGCGCCGCTCGGGATTTTTGGCCTGGTATCCTCTACGCTGGCAGAAACCGGCTTTGACGCACTGTGGGGTTACGCTCATCTGTTAACCGTGCTGGTCGGCGGCATGCTGATCGTGATGTTTATCGTCAATTCGCTGATTGTATTCTGGAAAATTTGCCGCAACCCGTATCCGCTGGTACTGACCTGCCTGCGTGAAAGCGGCATTACTGCCTTTTTTACCCGCAGCTCTGCCGCCAACATCCCAGTGAATATGGAGCTGTGCCGTAAGCTGAATCTGGACGAAGACACCTACTCCGTCGCCATCCCGCTGGGAGCCACCATCAATATGGCGGGTGCGGCGGTGACCATCACCATCCTGACGCTGGCAGCGGCACATACACTGAGTATTCACGTTTATATGCCTACCGCGTTGCTGCTCAGCGTGGTCGCCGCTATTTGTGCCTGTGGCGCATCCGGCGTGGCAGGGGGATCCCACTGGCGTGCAGCATGTTTGGCATCGCCAACGACGTTGCCATGCAGGTGGTCGCGGTCGGCTTTATCATCGGGGTAATTCAGGACTCGCTGGAAACCGCCGTCAACTCCTCCACGGACGTTATCTTTACGGCGGCGGTGTGTGATGCGGAAGATGCCAAGTTGGCAGAGAAAGAGCGGCTGAACCTGCTGTAACACCTGCTCGTTTCCCTCATCTTCTGTTTCAAGGTGAGGGAAAACGGAGCAATAGCGACATTAATGAGATTGCGTTTCTGCCCGGAACGGGTCCAGCCCACGCTTCTGCATGCGCCAAAAACGAATGATGTTGTAGCCATTGAGGATCAAAAATGTGCCTTCAATCAGCGAGCCGCCGATTGAACCAAGCCATACGTTATGTATTACCCAGTACAGTGTGGCGCACCAAATGACGCAGCGTGTCGTCAACCCACTGGTGCGGAACAATGCCCAGGTGCTGATCAACGTACCAATGATCGGCAGCAGCTCAACCGCATGCTTAAGACCCGAAAGGCCGAACACCAGCGTCAGGATAATAAAGGAAAACATCACAAAAAGATTGTGGGTGCGCGTAGCAATCACCGTGCGCCCGGCATTCAGCAGTGCACTGGCGCCGGCGGCATTTGCCCCCATCAAAAAGAAATGGATACCGATGATGGCGCTGTAGAGAGAAAGTTGTAGTTTGAATTTGCGATCGTCACGGTGAAAAAATACGGTAATCCCCACCAGGAAGGCCATCGCCCCCACTGCCTGAGCAAGCCAATAACTCGTCATGATCTGTGCCTTGGGAAAAGGAATGGTGAAAATAAATAAAATGGCGCCAATAAATGGAACGCCATTTCATTTTAATTAAAGGCGGGAGGTTTTACAACGTTACGCCACTTTTAAATATCGCCAGTTCGCGGAAATCATTGATCTCGTTTTTCGCCAGCTTTTTGCCATCAGCAATTTGCACGATCATGTCCACAAACTGGGTCAGCAAATCGTCCATTTCCACCCCATGAATCAGGCGGCCGGCATCAAAGTCGATCCAGTGCGGTTTTTTCTGCGCCAACTCGCTGTTGGTTGCCAGTTTCACCGTAGGTATAAAACCGCCGTAAGGCGTCCCGCGACCGGTACTGAACAATACCATATGGCAGCCCGCGCCCGCCAGCGCGCTGGTAGCCACCGCATCATTACCCGGTGCGCTGAGCAAGTTCAACCCCGGCGTATGCAGGCGCTCGCCATACTTGAGCACGTCCACCACTTTGCTCTGCCCCGCTTTCTGGGTACAGCCCAGTGATTTCTCTTCCAGCGTAGTGATACCACCGGCCTTGTTACCGGGCGAGGGGTTCTCATAAATCGGCTGGTTGTGCTCGATAAAGTACTGTTTGAAGTCATTGACCATGTGGACCGTTTTTTCAAACGTCGCTTCATCGCGGCAGCGGCTCATCAGAATACGCTCTGCGCCAAACATTTCGGGCACTTCCGTCAACACAGTGGTGCCGCCATTGGCGATCATGTAATCCGAGAAACGCCCCAGTAACGGGTTCGCGGTAATACCAGACAACCCATCCGAGCCGCCACACTCCAGACCAAACTTGAGCTCGATCAGTTTGCCCGGAACGCGTTGGTCGTTACGCATCGCTTCATACAACGCATGCAGACGCTCCAGCCCCGCTTCAACTTCATCATCCTGCTGTTGGCAGATCATGAAGGTCACACGTTCTGCGTCATAGTCGCCCAACGTAGTGCGGAACGCATCTACCTGGTTGTTTTCACAGCCCAGGCCAATCACCAGCACCGCACCCGCATTGGAGTGGCGCACCATGTTTTGCAGCATGGTCCGGGTATTTTCATGGTCTTGCCCCAACTGCGAACAACCAAACGGATGAGTAAACAGATACACCCCGTCGATGCCTTCCGCATTGTTGGTTTCTTTCAGGAAGCGAGTCTGGATCTGACGCGCGATGCCGTTAACACAACCTACGGTCGGCAAGATCCACAGTTCATTACGCACCCCGACATCACCGTTTTTCCGACGGTAGATCTGAACTTCACGATCGGCCATCTGCTCTGGCAGTGTCATGAATTCCGGCTGGTATTGATACTCATCCAGATCGCTCAGATTGGTCTTGGCATTCTGGGAGTGAATATGCTGTCCCGGTGCAATCGCCACTAACGCATGGCCGATCGGCAAGCCGTACTTCACGATCATCTCGCCCGGCGCGATGTCATAAAGCGCAAATTTGTGCCCGCGCACCACCGGCTGCGGCAGCGTCACCGTGACGCCACCCGCGGTTACCGCCTCACCTTGCGCAACATCACGCAACGCAACGGCCACATTGTCCAGCGCATGGATTTTGATGATGCTCTGCATCGATAAATCTTCAGCCATTAACAATACCCTTCTACTGCCGCTCTCATGCCGCGATCGACGATCGCTTGCAGTTGCTGCGTAACCTGTTCTACCAATCCCGGCACCTGCGTCAGATCCTGTTCCCAGTGATCCGCATCGCTCAGCACAGTGGTAACCAGCCCTTGCAGCGAAGTGGTGCGATCGTTGACGCCGTGCCACAGGGTGCTATAGCGCTCCAGCCAGTGCGCATCATCTTGCAGCGGGTAGGCTTCACCGTTGCGATCGCCACGGTAGAACGCGATCAGCGCCGCCAGTGCAAAGGTAAGACGCGCCGGCAATGCCCCTTTCTGCTCACGATAGGCCAGCAATTGCGGCAGAATACGGGTGCGGAATTTCGTCATGCCGTTCAGGGCAATGGATAACAGCTGGTGCTGAATAAACGGGTTACGGAAACGGCTCAGCACCGCTTGGGCAAAGGATGTCAGCTCATCGTGCGGCAAATCGAGCACCGGAACGATCTCTTCAGCAATGGTTTTTTCCACAAAGCTGCTGATTTGCGCGTCATTCATGGATTCGCCTACGGTATCCAAGCCGGCCAGGAAGGCAACCGGCACCAGCGCGGTGTGCGCACCGTTCAGAATCGCCACTTTGCGCTCTTTGTACGGCTTGATGTCGTCAACGATGCGGATATTCAGGTCCATCTTGTCGAGGTGCAGCTCTTTAGCCAGCCATTGCGGCCCCTGAATCACAAACAGGTAGAAGTATTCGGCGGTATCCCTGAAGGTATCCTGATAGCCCATTTCCTGTTGCAGCGCTTCCACTTCGGCACGCGGATAGCCCGTCACAATACGGTCAACCAGCGTGGAGCAGAACGTGTTATTTTCGTTGATCCAGGTGACAAAGGCCTGCGGCAGCTCCCACTGCGCGGCATAGCGCAGCACCAGTTCTTTCAGTGCAACGCCGTTATAATCGATAAGTTCACACGGCAACAGCACCCAGCCTTTGTCGGCAGCGCCGTTGAAGTGGTTAAAACGCTCGAACAGCAGGCGCGTCAGCTTAGCCGGATAGCTGACCGGCGGCGTATCCGTCAAACGATCATCGGCGTGATAGCTGATGCCCGCTTCGGTGGTGTTGGAGAACACGAAACGGATGTTGGCATCGTGTGCCAGTGCCAGATACTCGTTAAACTGACGGTAAATGTTGATCTCACGGTTAACAGAACGGATCAGGCGCGGCTCACGCACCGCTTCGCCCTGCTCATTCAAACCACGAATGATCGTGGTGTACAGCCCATCCTGAGTGTCTAATGAAGGCGGAAAATCGGTATCAATCGGACGAACGATCACCACACCCGCATCCAGATCGGAATGTTCGTTTAGCAAATCTAACTGCCAGTCAACGAACGCGCGCAGAAAGTTACCCTCACCGAATTGGATAATACGATCAGGATGTTGACGACCAGGGAAGTCACGACGATTCAATGTTTGCATTAAGAAGCTACCTCAGGACAGGAAGTGCGATCGGGGTCAGGTTGTTACCGCCCTGTCACCTTGCCCACGATACAATGTCAAGGCGCGCGCACCTGCGCGCGCCCACGGTCTTATAATTCGATGGCGAAATAGTTTTTAGCGTTATCGAAACAAATGTTTTTCACCATGTCGCCCAGCAAATTGATGTCTGCTGGTGCTTCGCCGTCTTCTACCCAGCGGCGGCTTTGTTGAATAAATAAATTTCGAGG
>SMLE01000371.1_pt1 | contig 10647 bp, 7 predicted proteins | sample 2451431 | NCBI scaffold set ML178787.1 | reverse complement strand
AGGCAGAGAAAACTTTGCCGACTTTTCGTTGTTAATGCGACAAAACCGGGCTGTTTCTATCTCTCGCTGATGCCCTCGTTGCTGGCGCAAAATACGCCAGCGGTTTCCCCCTGGCTAAGCGGAATATCCGTCGCGGCCCTGACGCTAAGCGGTGCCGTGGCGATTCTTCTGGCACGGCGCACTGCCGCGACACCGACACTGCGCGCGGGCGCACTCTGCTTGATTGTAGGCATGACGCTGATGTTGTTCGCCGTCCATCACGCCAACACCGGTTGGCTGCTGGCGCGGGCATGCATTACCGGGCTGGGGTTTGGCATGGCATTCCTCGGCGCGCTACGTAGTGTACTTCCGTTGGCAAAACCGCACGAACGAGCAGGCCTCACTGCTGTGTTCTACATCGAAAGCTACTTGGCAAACAGCGTGCCCGTCATCTATCGCAGGCTATCTGACGCAGAATTTGGGGTTGATCGACACCAAGTACATATACGGTGGCGTAATCCTTACGCTGGCGACGTTGGCCATCGTACTAACGCTCATCCCGCGGTTAACAAAAGAAAAATAAAATTAACAAAATCATAATACTAAACAACCTGGCAGCATAAGATATAAAGAATTCGTCTTGCGATTTATCCCTGCAGAGCGAATGGTTATGGTCTACCTCTTTTGCGGAGAATATCCATGACCACATTATCCATATTCCAACTGCCGCACACGGCACAACCCGTGGAGCAACTGGCCGCCTTTGACGATATCGCCGAGCTGCTCGCGGGTGCCGGAATCCAGCTCGACCGTTGGGAGATTAGTTCGCTGCCCGCAACGGCGGACGGTGACACCCTGCTCAGTCATTTTCAGCAGGATATCGAGCGCCTTAAACGGCAAGAGGGTTACACAGCTGCCGATGTGATACGCATTACGCCGGATCACCCCGACAAACAGGCGCTGCGTGAGACGTTTTTACAAGAACATACCCATAGCGAAGATGAGTTACGTTTTTTTGTCACGGGAAGCGGCACGTTCTTCGTTCCGCTGGGCGACAAGGTGTTTCGTTTAACCTGCGAAGCGGGTGATCTGTTGCGTGTTCCGGCCAATACCCGCCACTGGTTTGACTGCGGCGCACAGCCGGATTTCACCGCCATCCGTATTTTCACCAATCCGGCAGGATGGGTGGGGCATTTCACCGGTCAGGAAACTTTCTATTAGTCTGCGCCGAGCAACATACACTCACAAAGAAGACCTTTCAGCTGGTGAGAAACGTCAACGCCACACGACAATCAAGCGTGGCGTTTTCTGATAGCAACACCCCGCCATTTACCTTATTGCTAACAAAACCCCTTCAGGCGAATCTGAAATAACGCAACGAGCACAGCATCGTTTTGGCAATGTTTAAAATTCATGCACGTACGCTCTCTATACTGTCCCCGGATTTTTCAGGCGGATTTAACATGATGAAATGTACTATCGTGGGCACCGGTTACGTCGGGTTGTCGAACGCAGTGCTATTGGCCCAGCACAATCAGGTGGTGGCTCTCGACGTTGTCGAACACAGGGTGGCACTTTTAAACCAGAACGTGTCACCGATTGTTGATAAAGATATTGACCATTATCTCAAGGAAAAACCGCTCAATCTGGTGGCTACAACGGATAAACAGTTGGCCTATCAGGACGCGGATATCGTGATTATCGCCACGCCGACCAACTACGATCCTATCACCAATGCGTTCGATACCCAGTCGATTGAATCCGTGGTGCAGGATGTATTATCCATCAACCCCGATGCACTTATCGTCATAAAATCAACGGTTCCCGTGGGATACACTCAACAACTGCGGTGCACCTTTGCCACGGATAATATTATTTTCTCTCCCGAATTTCTGCGCGAGGGAAAAGCGCTGCACGACAATCTCTACCCTTCACGCATTGTCATTGGAGAACGCTCGCCGCGCGCAGAACGTTTTGCCGCCTTGCTACTGCAAGGGGCAATCAAGAAAACGGTGCCAGTGCTCTACACCGATGCCACGGAAGCGGAGGCCATCAAGCTGTTCGCCAATACCTATCTCGCCATGCGCGTCGCCTATTTCAACGAACTCGATAGCTATGCACAGATGCATACGCTGGATAGCAGACAGATTATTGAAGGGGTCGGGTTAGATCCGCGTATCGGCTCGCATTACAACAACCCGTCATTTGGTTATGGCGGCTATTGTTTGCCCAAAGACACCAAGCAATTGTTAGCCAATTATGCCAGCGTCCCTAACCGACTGATTTGTGCCATCGTCGAGGCAAATCGCACGCGTAAAGATTTCATTGCCGATGATATTCTCAAACATAATCCCAGCGTGGTAGGTGTTTATCGTCTGGTGATGAAAACAGGCTCCGATAACTACCGCGCTTCAGCAATTCAAGGCATCATGAAACGGCTCAAAGCCAAAGGTATTGGCGTCGTGGTCTATGAACCGGTGCTGACGGAAGAGACATTTTTCCGCTCTCCGGTGATAAACGATCTGGCTACGTTCAAACACCAGGCTGATTTGATCATCTCAAACCGCATGGCGCCGGAGTTGGAGGATGTCGCGGATAAAGTCTATACCCGCGACCTGTTTGGTTTGGATTAAACCGGTTGACCGGCCTGCTGCACACGGCGGCGACGCGCATAATACCGGCCCCACAGCAGGCCCAGCGTGGTCGCAATCAGCGAGCCCAACAGCACCCCTAGCTTGGCCGCGCCCAGCAGTTGCGGATCGTCGAAGGCTAACATGGCGATAAAGATCGACATGGTAAAACCGATACCGGCGAGCAGCCCAATCAAAAACACACCGCGCCAGGATACCTCCGGCGGTAACTGGCACACACCAAAGCGTACCATTATCCAGCTAACGCCGACTACGCCCAGCAACTTACCGGCTACCAGTGCCAGCGTAACGCCCATCATCACGCCGAGCGGCCCCGCGCCCGACAAATCAATGCCATTCATGCTTACCCCGGCGTTCGCCAGAGCAAACAACGGCATCACGCCATAAGCCACCCAAGGGTGCAGCGCCATCTGCACGCGAGTGACAGGCGGCAACACTTCACGCTGAGCACGGTGTAACTGCTTAAGCGGTGTGACTAACTGCTCCGCCGCCTGTGTATCCTGCTTGTGCATCAGATCGCGCACAATGTAAGAAAGGCGCTCCAATGGACGCTCCTTCATCACCCGCACGGAGGCTACCGGGGTGATGAGTCCTAAGACGACCCCCGCTAATGTCGGGTGCGCTCCCGTGAACAGAAAACCCAACCACACGATGATACCGGGAATGACATAGGCCCAGGCCGACCCGATGCCAATCTTCTGAAGCCCAAACACCATCAATACGCCCACCAGCACGGGGATCAAGCCGTGGTATTCAAGCCCACCGGAGTAGAAGAACGCGATGATCAAAACGGCGATAATGTCATCGCTAATGGCTAACGCCAGCAAAAACACCCGTATATTGCCGGGAATGCCTTTGCCCAACAGTGCCAGCACCCCCACGGCAAACGCGATATCCGTTGCCGTCGGCACCGCCCAGCCTTGTTGCTGCAACGGCGTGCTGTTCACACTCAGATAAATCAACGCGGGTACTATTACGCCGCCCGCGGCGGCAGCGATCGGAAGCATCGCTTGCCGCAGGCTGCTTAGCGCACCTTCATGAATTTCACGACGGATCTCCATACCGACCACTAAGAAGAACAGTGTCATAAAGGCGTCGTTGATCCAGAAATGCAGTGAATGTGCGATTTCCGTGTTGCCAATGCTAAAAGAGATCGGTAGATGCCAGAGCGCATGGTAGCTTTCCGCCCATGGCGAATTGGCCCAAACCAATGCCGCAGCAGCAGCCACAAGCAGCACAATGCCGCTTACCGCTTCAATATGGAGAAAACGTTCAAGGGTGGCAAAAGCGCGTTCCGCCAAACGCTGAGCACGAGGAATGCCCTGCGGGGACAGGTGTCGATTCATGGTTGTTATCACTCCGCGTGGCGGCCCGACCAACGCACAAACCTGTCTCACCACAACATGTGGCTAACACCCGTCACCTTTTTACCGACAATGTTGGATGAGTTCAAGTATTTTACATTGATTTACAAGCTATTTATTAAGATGATTCCAGCATTTCCGGCACAGGCGACAGAGGGAGTTGTACCGTAAAACAGGCTCCCCCTTCTGCCCGATTGGCCGCACTGATCTCCCCGTGGTGAAGCATCACGATAGCACGACAAATCGCTAATCCCATCCCGACACCCGGAATGGAAGACTCCTCATTACCCCGGGTGAATTTCTCAAAAATATGCTGTTCGCTGCCCGAGGTGATTCCGGGGCCGTCGTCCCATACCTCGATCCTGATTTTCCCCGGCAACACGCGAGCCCGAATGCCTATCGCCCGCGCGCTGCCCGTATATTTCAATGCGTTTTCCAGCAAGTTCGCAAATACACGCTCCAGCAGCGCGCCATCGGCCTGAAGCAACACCATCTCCTGCGGTAACCGCATCGGCGGGCAGAAGCGCCTCGAGGGATTTCAGCGCACCGCCAATGACCTCATCCAGCGCGACCCAGTCGGTTTGCAGGCGGAAGCCTTCCCCTTCAATACGTGCCATATCCAGCATGTTGTTCACCAGGCGAATGGTACTCAACGTTTGCAGGCGAAGTGCACCCGCTTGCGGCGCGTGCGGCGATCCTTCCGTGGAAAGATCGAGCAGCAGGATCTCCGCCTGACCAAACAGCACCGTCAGCGGTGTGCGCAGATCGTGAGACAGCGCAGCCAGCAAGGAATTACGCAGCTCTTCCCGCTCCGCCACCAGACGTGACTGTTGCTCGCGCCGCGTCAGAGCCAGACGCAGCAACGCACCGGAAATCAGCATGACAAACGTCTCCAGCAGCCGCTGCTGTTCGGGTATCAACAGGTGACGCAGGTTGCTTGGCTCAATAATCAGCAACCCTAACGTATCCTCGGAAGAGAGTAACGGCAGCACTTTATAAGGCACGCCGGGCAGCGTATCCGTTCCTGCGCCCGCCACATGCCCTTTCTCAAAGCTCCATTTGACGATAGCGGGATCGGGAATGGTATGCAGCAAACGCTCGGCTGGCGCGATCGGTTTTCCCTGCGCGTCTGGCAGCCAGATTTCACAGCGGGCAAACAGTGCGCTGCCCATCACCCGCTGGCAAATCGGCGCAATATCGTTCGGCGCTCGCACCCGGCTCAACCCGTCGGCCATTTCGTACAGGTAACGCGCGCGCTGCTCCCGATGTCGGGCAACCCGCGCCTGATAACGCCCCCCCGCCGTCAGGTTACCGGTGATCGCGCCCACAGTCAGCATCACCGCAAAAGTCACCAGATACTGCGCATCGCTGACGGCAAAGGTGCCTTCCGGAGCGACAAAAAACAGATCGAACGCCACGATATTGAGTATTGCCGCCACCACCGAGGGCAAACGGCCAAAACCAATGGCAATCAGCACCACGCCCAATAAATAGACCATCACCAGATTGATCGGCGAAAAGTCGGGCAAAATCCATTTGCTCACCAGCGTAATCAACGCGCACAGCGCGGTTGCAGCCAGACAGCCGCGCGCTTTCTGGCGCAACTTATCCGGGCTGAGGTGTGTGTCTATGCGCGGTGCCGCCTGCACGTCAGGCACATCATCCAAAGCTACAATCATCAAGTCGAGATCCGGCCCAAGGCGGCTTAGCCGCCGCGCAAAACGATTCGGCAACGCCCAACGGCGCTGCGGCGGCCTTCCCACAATGATTTTGCCGAGGTTATGCTCACGTGCGTAGCGCAGTACCGCTTTCGCTTCATCGGGCTCAGATAAGGTTGCGGTAACAGCACCCAGCTTCTGTGCCAGCTGCAAGGTGCGCAGAATTCCACGCCGACGCGCTTCGCCCTGCCGATGCAGCGTGGGCGTCTCCACCGTTACTGCATGCCATTCGCTACCGAGTTTGGCAGCCAGCCGGGCGGCAATGCGCACCAGCTTTTCACTGCCGGTGTTAGCGCCAATGCACAGCAGGATCGCATCGCGGGTGTGCCAGACACGTTCCTCTCGCCCGCTGGTATCACGCCAGGCGCGCATCTGATCGTCAACGCGATCCGCCGTGCGGCGCAGCGCCAGCTCCCGCAGCGCAAACAGATTACCCTTACGAAAAAAGTTCTCGATGGCGCGCTCTGCACGATCGCCCACATACACCTTGCCTTCTTTCAACCGTTGCCGCAGGTCGTCCGGCGGCAAATCCACCAGCACCACTTCAGTCGCCGAGTCAAAAAAAGGATCGGGGACGGTTTCCTGCACCCGAATCCCCGTGACGCCGCTGACCACATCATTGAGGCTTTCCAGATGCTGCACGTTCACCGTGGTCAGCACATCAATGCCAGCATCCAACAGTTCATCGATGTCTTGCCAGCGCTTGGGATGGCGCGAACCCGGTGCGTTGGAATGCGCCAGCTCATCCATCAGAATCACGGCAGGACGCCGCGCCAGAGCGGCATCCAGATCGAACTCCAGATGACGATGCCGTCCCGTTGCACGTCGGGCAAGGGTTTCCAATCCTTCCAGCAGCGCAGCGGTCTCCTGTCGGCCATGGGTTTCCACCACGCCCACCTGCACATCCAACCCCTGCGCACGCAATCGTCGTGCCTCTTGCAGCATGGCCCAGGTTTTCCCGACACCCGCGCAGGCACCAAAGTAGATTTTCAGTTTGCCGCGCCCTTCGCGGTCTGACTGAGCCAGCAGCGCATCCGGATCGGGACGCAGGGGTTCTTCCGTCATCACAATACCTTTCAAATCATCCTCTGTTCAGGATAGCGAAGCCTCACGGTTTCGGCACGGCATCCAGCGCCATGTTTAACGCCAGTACATTAACCACCGGCTCTCCGATAAAGGGCAACAGCGGACGTCGCGTGTTCTCCAGCACCAGTTGGCGCAACGTTGCTTCTGGCAAATGGCGCGCTTGTGCCACACGCGGAATTTGCCACGCAGCCGCAGCAGGAGAAATGTGCGGATCCAATCCGCTGGCGGAGGTCGTCACCAGTTCCACCGGGACGAACCCATTGGCCTGGGGATTCGCCTTACGCCATTCGGCAACGCGCTGCGTTATGGCCTCATCCAATGCCGGATTGCTGGGTGCCAGGTTACTGCCAGAAGAGGCCAACGCATTATAGGGTGAGTCAGCAGTTGCCGAGGGCCGCCCCTGAAAATAATCCGGGCGGGTAAAAGATTGACCGATCAGTGCCGAACCGCGCACCTTGCCTTCCTGCATCACCAGCGAGCCGTTAGCTTGCACGGGAAACCACCACTGTGCCAACCCGGTTGTCAGCAACGGATAGCCCGCCCCGACAACCAGTGTCAGCAGGATAAAAAGCGAAATTGCAGGACGTAACTGGTTCATTGATATTCTCCTTAAACCCAACCCAACGCGGTCAGTATCAGGTCAATCGCCTTGATGCCAATAAAAGGCACTACCAGCCCCCCCCCCACGCCATAAATCCATAGGTTGCGGCGCAATAGCGCGGCCGCTGGCATCGGGCGATAGCTCACCCCTGTCAATGCCAGTGGAATCAGCAGTACGATAATCAAGGCATTAAAAATCACGGCCGACAAAATGGCCGAAGCTGGCGAATACAGCCCCATCACATTAAGGGCATTCAGCGGTGGATAGGTCACCGCAAAGGCTGCGGGAATAATGGCAAAATATTTAGCGACATCGTTGGCGATACTGAACGTGGTTAACGAGCCACGTGTCATCTGCATCTGCTTACCGATATGCACCACTTCGAGTAGCTTGGTCGGGTTGGAGTCCAGATCCACCATGTTGCCTGCCTCTTTCGCCGCTTGCGTACCGGAATTCATCGCCACCGCGACATCCGCCTGCGCCAGCGCGGGGGCGTCGTTGGTGCCATCCCCGGTCATCGCCACCATGCGTCCTTCTGCCTGATATTGACGAATCAGCGCCAGCTTGGCTTCGGGTGTGGCCTCCGATAAAAAGTCATCAACACCCGCTTCAGCAGCGATGGCGGCAGCGGTCAGTGGGTTATCGCCCGTGACCATCACCGTCTTGATCCCCATGCGGCGCAGTTCAGCAAAGCGTTCTTTAATACCGCCTTTGACGATATCCTTGAGCGCGACCACGCCCATGACAGTATTATCTTCCACCACCACCAGCGGTGTTCCGCCTTTGCGCGCCACCGATTCCACCAGAGCTACCACATCCGCAGGAAAACGCCCGCCGTTGCTTTCAACGTGCCGACGAATCGCGTCCGCCGCGCCTTTACGCAACATTTTTTGCCCGACATTGACGCCACTCATGCGCGTTTGCGCCGAAAAAGGGATAAAGGTGGCGCTCAGGCCCTGCAAATCACGCTCGCGCAGATTGAATTTTTGCTTAGCCAACACCACGATACTGCGCCCTTCCGGCGTTTCATCGGCCAGTGAGGCCAATTGCGCAGCGTTTGCCAACGCGGATTCACTGATGCCGCTGGCAGGCAGGAAAGCGCTGGCCTGTCGGTTACCCAGTGTGATGGTGCCGGTTTTATCCAGCAGCAGCACATCCACGTCGCCAGCAGCTTCCACCGCGCGTCCACTGGTGGCGATCACATTCGCACCCAGCATACGACTCATGCCCGCAATACCAATCGCCGAGAGCAATGCGCCAATGGTGGTAGGGATCAAACAGACCAACAGAGCCACCAGCACCGTAATACTGACAGGTGTACCGCCCCAGGCAGAAAACGGATACAGCGTCGCTGTCGCCAACAGAAACACAATCGTGAGTGAAATCAGCAGAATGGTCAGTGCCACTTCATTCGGCGTTTTACGCCGTTTGGCCCCTCCTACCATAGCGATCATGCGATCCAGAAAGGTTTCACCGGGATTGACACTGCACCGAATCACCAGCCAGTCCGAGAGAATGCGCGTGCCCCCGGTTACCGATGCGAAATCGCCCCCGGCCTCCCGAATCACTGGCGCAGACTCACCGGTAATCGCGCTTTCATCCACGGAAGCGCCCCCGGCCAGTACTTCACCGTCACACGGGATAATGTCACCCGCATCCACTCGCACATAATCGCCTTTGCGCAGGCTGTCTGCGGCAACCTTCTGCTGGGCAGATTCAGGCTCCGGACCAGAGAGCCTTTTCGCCCAATTGGTGCGCGTAATGCCTTTTAAACTCTCGGCCTGAGCCTTACTGCGACCTTCCGACAGCGCTTCGGCAAAATTAGCAAACAGTACGGTGAACCACAGCCACAAGCTAATGGCCGCCGTGAAACCCAGTTGTCCCTCACTCCACCCCAGCGCCATGCCCACGGCCAACAACGTGGTGAGGATGCTGCCCAGATACACCACAAACATCACCGGGTTACGGTATTGCACGCAGGGGCTAAGCTTGGTCAATGATTCAGTCAGCGCAGCACGCCACAGTGTGCCGCGCGGTGAAGACGCGATTTGATGTGTCATAGAATTCTCCGGCGATTAGCGTGCCAGCAACTGCAAATGTTCGATAACAGGCCCCAGTGCCAACGCAGGGATAAACGTCAGTGCCCCAATCAGCAACACGGTGCCGATAATCAGCGCGACAAACAGTGCGCCGTGCGTCGGCAACGTGCCGGGGCTGGCGGGCTGGATCTTGCGGGCCGCCAGTGAACCGGCAATGGCCAGCAGCGGGATAAAAGGCGCAAAGCGTCCAATCAACATCGCCGCACCCAACAGCAGGTTCCAGAACGGCGTATTGGCAGAGAGCCCGGCAAAGGCGCTGCCATTGTTGTTGGCCGCAGAAGAGAGCGCATAGAGCACTTCGCTAAAACCGTGCGGTCCCGGGTTGAAAATTCCGGCGCGCCCGGCATCGGTCATCATCGCCAGCGCCGTACCCAATAGCACCAGTGACGGGGTGATCAGGATATAAATCGCCGCCATCTTCATTTCCGGTACACCGATTTTCTTTCCCAGATATTCCGGCGTGCGGCCAATCATCAACCCGGCAATAAACACCGCCAGCAGCACGTTCATCAACATGCCGTACAACCCCGAGCCAACACCGCCAAACACCACTTCGCCCAGTTGCATCAACCACAGAGGAATCATTCCCCCCAGCGCGGTAAAGGAGTCATGCATGGCGTTGACCGCACCGCACGATGCCGCCGTGGTGATCACGGCAAACAGGCTGGAATTGAGAATACCGAAGCGGCTCTCCTTCCCTTCCCAGTTCATCGCGCTGTCCGCGCCAAGCAGCGTCAAATTCAGGTTACCCTTCACTTCCGCCATCATGACCAACACCGCCGCCACCACAAACATCAACGTCATGGCCCACAGCAGGGTTCGCCCCTGCGCCCGGTTGCGCACCGTTTCACCAAAGGTGAAACACAGCGCGGCCGGAATCAGGAAAATCGCCAGCATCTGCACAAAATTGGTTAACGCGGTAGGGTTTTCGAACGGGTGAGCGGAGTTGGCATTGAAAAAGCCGCCGCCGTTGGTGCCGAGCATTTTGATCGCTTCCTGCGACGCCACGGGTCCCATCGGCAGCGTCTGCTGTGCGCCTTCAAGCGTGGTGAGCGTCAGGTAGGGGTTAACATTCTGAATCACCCCCTGACTGACCAGAAACTGTAGCGCGGCGAATTATTTCGCATAAAATAACGAATCATTTTGCAT
>SMLE01000324.1_pt1 | contig 10663 bp, 10 predicted proteins | sample 2451431 | NCBI scaffold set ML178787.1 | reverse complement strand
GGAAAGCGGGTTCCGAATTTACACCACCTTGACGGACTCTACCAAATCAATGGCCAGGCAGCAGGCGAAAGCGATGCGCTGGCGATATGGGATGAAGAAACCCTCTCAATTCATGCCACGCAACAGAGTGAAATCTTGTTGTTCGATCTGCCGCCGGTGTAACCAAGAACGGTGCGTACCTGTGACGCACCGTTTTTTGCTTTTCTCAGGGAACCTCTGCGGGAAGCAGCGTGCAAAGTACCGCACTGTCGGTCAACACCGCATCGACATCTTCATAGGATTGCGTGGTGATGACACTTTTCTCTTCATGCCAGGTATAGAGTGGCACGCCGGGATCGTCGTGGCTTTCCTGCAATACGTAGCGTTGCAGTTTAACTGGTTGTGCATCGGTTAAATCCTCTCCCACCTTCTCTGCGGTGATTAAACGCACCCCTTGCGGATAGCGCACCAGTTGAACATCGAAAATCTTCTGCCGCGATGCGGCAATACGGTAATCAAACCAGATAAACGCATCGCTGTTGGGGATGGGGACGAGTGAATAACCGTCCGGGGTTTTGATGTAAAAGCTCAAGCCTCGGTGAGGGTGTGAGGTGTTGTTTTCGAAGGTGGCAAGCACCGCGAAATCCTCTGAGGTCGAGTGTGCCAGCGCCAGATTATTCACACCCGGTTGCAGCGGCACCAGACTCAAACCCGTGGGGTTCGAAACCGCTGCACTCTGGCAGGCGGCTATCGTCGTGCCGCTGTAAAACAGCAGGGCGGCGATGATGCGCCGAGCGTTGGTAAGCAAAAACATAGCGGTGATTATCCCTTTCATGCCCACGCTGGGCGAAAATCGGTCAGTAATCGTCTCATTTCATCAAGTAAGTACGGATGCCATCGAGGAACATCTGGGTCGAAAGCATGACCAGAATCAGCCCCATCAGTCGCTCCAGCGCGGCAACGCCTTTCTCACCCAGTAAGCGCAAAAAGAGATCGGACATCAACAGGATGATAAATGAAATCCCCCAGGCGATGCAGAGTGCGAGCGTTAAATGCGGCAACTGATCTGGATATTGATGCGATAACAGCATCAGCGCGGCCAGAATAGACGGTCCGGCGACCAGTGGAATTGCCATCGGTACCAGAAAGGGTTCTTCCCCAGCGGGCAACCCACTGCTGTTGCTTTCCTGCGACGGGAATATCATGCGGATAGCGATTAAAAACAGCACAATGCCGCCCGAAATAGACACGGTTTCGGTACGCAGATTGAGAAACGCCAGAATACGTTCGCCCGCAAACAGAAAAATCAGCATCAGCCCAAGGGCGATCACCATCTCACGAATCAGCACCACCCGTCGGCGTTTCGGGTCCAGATGTTTTAGTACCGACATAAAAATGGGCAAATTGCCCAACGGATCCATAATTAACAGCAACAGAATGGTTGCTGAGATCATTTCGCTCATGGTGGTGGTGGACTCCTGTTATCCCTTTAATGATGGCACCGCATTAGCCACATTGCTGAAAAAGCCGGTGTCATCGAATAAATTCACTTGCGGCTTCTGGTACATTTTGTAAGGTTGATATATCCGTCATACTTCAAGTTGCATGTGCGTTGGCTGCGTTCAGTCACCCGAATCACTTACCTGAGTAAGCGCATCGGGACTCCTTCTCTTGCCGCGTTACGAGACTCATAAATGCGTCTCGCCCTAAGGGGCCAGCGCAAGCGCTGTTCAAAACGTAAACGTTTTGTCCCGCAACTCGAATTATTTAGGGTATAGTCATCACTTTATGTAATATTTGCTGAGTTTGGTGATAAACCGATTTTTATTACCCCTCGCTCTGCCGTCATGATAGTCCTGCCGCCACGGTTTGCGCGCGTTTGCGTGTGGTAAACCTATTGTTCTGCAAGACATTCACCTGACGAGAACAGGGTAACAGAGTGTGTGTCGGCCGTCAGTACTGCCTGTGTGGCAGTCCAAATTCTTTGTGTCATCCCAAGGCAGGATTGTTACCATGAAAAATGTTGGTTTTATCGGCTGGCGCGGTATGGTGGGTTCCGTTCTGATGCAGCGTATGCAGGAAGAGCGTGATTTTGACCTGATTCGTCCGGCGTTCTTTTCCACGTCACAACACGGTCAGGCTGCTCCGGTACTGGGTGGACAGCAGGGCACGTTGCAAGACGCCTACAATCTGGATGCACTGCGCGCGCTGGATATCATCATCACCTGCCAGGGCGGTGATTACACCAATGAGGTTTACCCCAAGCTGCGTGAAAGCGGCTGGCAGGGGTATTGGATCGATGCGGCCTCCTCGCTGCGTATGCGCGATGACGCCATCATCATCCTCGATCCGGTTAACCATGCTGTGATCAAACAGGGCCTGGACAACGGCATTAAAACTTTCGTTGGCGGCAACTGTACCGTCAGCCTGATGCTGATGTCGCTGGGTGGCCTGTTTGCGCACGATCTGGTGGAATGGGCCTCTGTGGCGACCTATCAGGCGGCATCTGGCGGCGGTGCGCGCCATATGCGCGAATTGCTGGTTCAGATGGGTCTGCTGCACAATGATGTGGCGAAAGAGTTGCAGGACCCTGCCTCTGCCATTCTGGATATCGAACGCAAAGTCACCGCGCTGACGCGCAGTGGCACGTTGCCGACCGACAATTTCGGTGTACCGTTGGCTGGCAGCCTGATCCCGTGGATCGACAAACAGCTGGATAATGGCCAGAGCCGCGAAGAGTGGAAAGGTCAGGCAGAAACCAACAAAATTCTCGGCACCCAGTCCGTAATCCCGGTGGATGGTTTGTGCGTCCGCATCGAGGCGCTGCGTTGCCACAGCCAGGCGTTCACTCTGAAGCTGAAGAAAGATGTTCCGGTGTCTGAGATCGAACAACTGCTGGCAACCCATAACGATTGGGTGAAAGTGGTGCCAAACGATCGCGAGCTCTCCATGCGTGAATTGACGCCAGCTGCGGTAACCGGCACGCTTTCCACGCCAGTGGGGCGTCTGCGTAAACTGAACATGGGGCCGCAGTATCTCTCCGCCTTTACAGTGGGTGACCAACTGTTGTGGGGCGCGGCAGAACCGCTGCGCCGTATGCTGCGCATCCTGCTGTAGTCCCCTCTGGATTGAATGCCCCGCGTTACGAGGGGCATGTTCTCTCTCACTTCCTGCCGTTGCTTTCTTTGTTCTACTATCGCTTGCCATGCTTTCTACCTTTCTAGCGGCATGCAGCATCAATACCGTTGATCTTTTCAGTGACATTTTCCCTGAGCAGGTTTTCGATACGTTGGGCAAAGGTATTTAGTGTCAGCCACTGTCGTGTGAGCGCCTGGCGATTTCCTGCCATGAGCTGTATGCGTAGCGCCTCTTCTTCTTGTGTCAGCCGGGAGGCATGTTCAAGCAGGGAGGAGGCGAAGCCACTGTCGGAAAAATAAGCGATCGCCTCGTTCCGGTTAGTGGGGTAATGAAGGCTTTGCCATTGCTGCAAGGGGCGGAGACAGCCGTGATCGGCCAGCTTTACCATAAGGCTTAATTGGTAATGTGCGCGCTGACCATAGCATCCGCTCACCAGATAGCCGCGTGCAACCTGGCGGATGGTATAGAGATTATTCAAAATGGCGTTCACGTTGTCTGACGGGCCGCCGGTCTGTGCAAAACAGAAGGGGCCAGCGAGGTGGTGAGTGCCGTTGAGCAAACCATAGCGGCGAAATGTGGGGTATTGTCGGATATTGTTGAGGCTATAGACGGAGAGCGAGAGTTTTTCGAAGCGGTGCTGTATGCGTCGCACCTGCTCCAACGTGGGATGGTCGACATTGTCGAACACCGCCATAAGGTCAATATCCGAATCCGGTCTCATATCGCCGTGTGCAGCGCTGCTATAGAGATAAAGCGATAGCAGACGGTCACCGAAGGCGGCGTTGAGTGCACCGACGATCGGTGCCGTCATGGCGTGAATCGTTGCAGGCGCGGTTTCAGCGCGTTGGGCGATCACGTGCTGTGTGTCTGGGTAGCCTGCGGCAATGTGTTGGGCATAGCACTCTACGATGGCGCTCAGCCGTGCGGCGGCGGCGCGAAAAGTATTCGCGTTTTCCAACAGTGAGCGTTCAAAGGGCTGCCAATGGTTGTTGGTATAGGTTAACCAGCGTAGGTCTTCTTTATTCATTCCCGCGACTGACAGCGGGCTATGGTGACGTGTTTCCAACTGCCCCAACAATTTGCTGAGTCCCTGCTCTGCATAGCGCATCGCCCAGCCCAGTTGGCGCACGCCCCAGGCATGGGTCTTTGCGGGTAAATCACGCAAATAATAGAGGCGAGCAATATGGGTTGTGGCGAAAGTCACCTGCCGCAGTGCGTCCGCATAATCGGGTTCGCATGCGGAGAGTGCACGTTCTGTCGATGCGCTACGGTAGGGCCAGGGACAGGTATGGAACGGCCAGCGGCCATGAGCAGGATAGTCGGCCAATTCTCTTTCTGTAAGGTAATTCAGTGACAGCTCGGGAAACTCAGCGTGCAGATACTGTGCTGCAAATGCCATTTTTTCCCCACCGTCTTCGTGCACGATCAAATAATAATGACCGACAGCACGTGATGAATAATCAGGCTGTCGTAAAAAGGCGTCTGTTTCTGCAATGCCGGACAGGTTATCGCCTAACAGATATTTGGCAGTGGTGCAAAAATGCTGTGTACGGGCATCTGTTTTTTGATTCATGATGACTATAGATCCATGTGTTTTATGTTATTGACTAAAAAGAGGCGTGCAGTATTTACCTCAACGATGTTTTTCATTCTCGGTAAATACATGCTTAATCCTGTTTTCAATTTCGCGTCTCAATAATAATTGATGTCAGAACGTTCTGATGGTCTTCTGTGTATTTCAGAAAAATGGTTTTTATGGTAATTAGCTTGAATCGTCGCGTGTCGTTTTTTTATAAAATAAGTGGATGTATGCTTCAGTGATGACAATAAATGGCTGTTCATGCGACGTACTGTAAAAGGTTGTAATCATATTTTGCGGGTATCTCTATTAAATGGGGCTGGTGTGTCTGAAATGCTTTTTCGAGCGCATCAGGAAAATCAGCGATATCCAAAATTTTTGTCGCTGATACACCATTGGCGTTAGCCAGCAGGGTGAAATCGACCGGACCGACTTCGGTCAGATGACGTTGTGGTTCAGAACTATTGCGATTCTGGTAATACTTGATAAGGCCAAACGCGGAATCCGACAGAACAACGATAACCACCGGTAGCGAATACCGGACAAGGGTTTCCAGCTCCTGGCTGGTGGAGTGAAATCCGCCGTCGCCGCAAAAGGCAATAACGCGCGTTTCGGGATGGCATATCTGTGCCGCCATCGCTGCGGGAAGCGCAAAGCCGAAACTGCCGCAGATGTTGGAACATAAAAAGTGGTTTGAGCGGTACGTGGTGGCCAGCAGTCCGGCATACTGTTTATGCGGCCCGACGTCGCTACAGAATATACCGTCACGCCCCAGCGCAGTACTCACGACAGCCACAATGCGTGGAATATCGGTGACGGCGTCAGGATGTGCTTCGGGCTGGCGCTGGTCAAAAAAACGCTTCAATCGCTGGTGAGCCGCCAGCCATTCTTGCTGGGGCAATGCGTGGTGGGAAAGTTGGTCAAGACTGCGTGTTATATTGCCGAGGCAGAGAATATCGGGCTGGAAAATATCACCCATGTGGACATCTACGCTGTTTATCACGAGTGTGGGTTTATCGTTACCCCACAATGCCGGTTTCAGATCTTCACCGAAATCGTAGCCGATCAAAATCATCAAATCGACGCCTTCAAACAGCGAATGCAGTACGGGAGTGCGGTATACGCTATCCAGATATTTGTTGGCGGCAGTGAGAAACAGTGGGTGATCGTCGGGTACAGCACCCTTGGCCGCAAGGGAGCAGATAATTGGCGCATTGATCTGTTGGGCGAAGCGGCACACGCTCGCCTGTGCGTTGTCGCGGATAACCTGATTACCAATGACAATCATCGGGTGCGTTGCATTGGTAATGCACTCGGCAGCGCGGATAATATCGGCGCGCGCTGGCTTGATTTTCTTCCTCCGGGTGAGTGGTTGCACGGCTTGCAAGATGTCCCGAGCCTCCCTATCCGGCACCTCGGTTTTCAGCAGATCCAGCGGGATACTGAGATAGGCGGGGCCGGGCAAGCCATCCAGCGTGCGCTGCAATGCGGTCTGGACGTGAGAAACCAGCTCTTCCGCTTTTTCGAGTTGCAGGCTGGATTTAGTGATGCTTGCCATCAATCCAACGTTATCAATACATTGGTGTGTCAGGTTAAACCTGATCTGTGAGCGTGGAATTTGCGCGGAGCAGGCGAGCATGGGCGAGCGGTCCAACATGGCGGAACACACGCCCGTAGCCATATTGGTTAACCCAGGGCCAACCGTGGCCCAACACATATGGGGCATTCCGGTGAGCCGTCCCGCGACGTCTGCCATAATGCCTGCCGTAAATTCATGTCTCGTTAAATAAAAATGAATACCAAATGCTTTATCAAAGTTTATCGCTTCCGCTTCACTGCCAATAATGCCGAAACATTTTTTTAAACCCATGCAGGACATCGCCTTAAGAAAAATTTCATCAAATTGCATGTTCATCTCCTGTCCGTGAAGTTCGGTCAATAATTACGGTCCCGGATGTGTTAAATATATGAAATAACCATGTGGAATGATTTTTTATCAGGTGCTGTTTTTTTATCTTTTTATTTATAAAAGCCACAGGTTGTAATCTCTGTGAATGGCAGTAAGTAAAAGCGCAACGCTTGATGATACGGAGTATAAAGCTTGTACATCAATAGAAAATAAACGTCAGGTGAAAAGAAAATAGTCGATGGCAACGGCAGGATGGGGTTTAAGTCTTATTATTACTTCGGTTGTTACTATGCTACTTTAGCGAATTGATTGATTTTATACATTAAATATATTCGACGTGGTGATGTTATTCAATGGATGTGTATGTTCAACGAATATGAAATTCGCACTTTTCTCTCTGCAACTGAAGAAGAAAGATATCACTTAAGTCAACATCCTATTATAATGCTTTCATTATTAGTCCCAAAATGGGTTTTTCGAAACGAGAGCAATATGCAACGACTGACCATCTCTATGGATGACGAACTGGCACAGGACTTTGATGAGCTGATGCGTCGCAAAGGGTATGCCAACCGCTCTGAGGCGTTTCGCGATATGTTGCGGCGTGAGCTCGGTGAAATGACCCTGGAACAGGATAAACAAGGCCCGTGCGTGGCGATATTGAGCTACATTTACGATCATCATGAACGCCAGCTTTCCAGTCGTCTGGCGGAGATGCAACACGATCACCACGGGTTGACCGTGTCAACCATGCACGCTCACCTCAGCCATGATGAATGCGTGGAAACCTTGATTCTGCGCGGCACCACGGCCCAGGTAGAAGTGTTTGCCGAATCGGTGATGGCGCAAACGGGCGTGAGACACGGCCGACTCAACCTGATACCGTGCTGATATTCATCCGCTAAAATGGGCAGGAATTAAGCAAGATCAAGGAAGTATGATTTTTTTATAAAACTTCATACTTCGCGGTTAAACTGCCTGTGTCAATCTGCTATAAATCGCCTCACAATAATAGCCTCTTCCCCTTTGGGCTCGGTGCACCAAGCACGCTAGTCGACATCGTGTTGCCGCATTCTGCCTGAATGGCATTGAACAGGAATGACCGAGTGAGCTCGATACTTGCTGAAGATAATGACCTTGTCGTTGATGAAAACACGGTATTAAATCAGGACGTCCAGCGCTATTGGACGCGCCGCGCCGCCGAATATAGCCATATCAATGCCACCGAACTGGCGAACGCCAAGCGTGCCCGCTGGCTGAAAAAAATCATGGAATATGCCCCTGACGCCCCCTTGCTGCGTGTGTTGGATATTGGCACCGGTCCCGGTTTTTTTGCCGTGACGCTGGCACTGGCTGGGCATCGGGTTACCGCTGTGGATATGACGGAGGCGATGCTTACCGAGGCGCGCGGCAATGCCGCGCATTACGGTGTTCACGTTGATTTTATCTCCGCAGATGTGCATGCGATGCCGCTGGTGGACAACCAATTCGATCTGATCGTTACGCGCAATGTGACCTGGAATCTGGCCGAACCGCTGCGCGCCTACCGAGAGTGGCACCGTCTGCTGGCCCCCGGCGGTCGCCTGCTTAATTTCGATGCCAACTGGTATCTGCAACTGTTTGATGAATCCTCACGTCTCGGCTATTTGGACGATCGCGCCAATGCACGCTATCTCGGGCTAGATGATCACTACGTGAATACCGACACCAGCGCTATGGAGGCGATAGCACGCCAACTGCCGCTCAGCCGCGAGCATCGTCCCGAGTGGGATACCCAGGCGTTGCTTCAATGCGGCTACCATAAAATTATGCTGGATACCCGTGTGGGCGACACGTTGTGGGATGAGACCGAAAAAGTTAACTATGCCTCGACGCCGATGTTTATGGTGTGTGCAGAAAAATAGGGACGTTGTATGCGAGCGATAGCAGGATTTTTTCTGGCAGCGCTGATGTTGCTGGGCATGGCAAGTGCAATGGCGCAAACGCCCACGACGCTTAATTATGCCAGCACCAAGGACATTCGTGATATCAACCCGCATCTCTACAGCGGTGAGATGGCGGCGCAGAATATGGTCTTTGAATCGCTGGTGGTGAACACCGACAGCGGTATACAACCCTGGCTGGCGGACCGTTGGGTGATTTCAACAGATGGCAAAACCTACACCTTCCATCTGCGACAAGGCGTGACCTTCAGCGACGGCGAGCCGTTTAATGCTCAGGCGGTAAAACTGAACATCGATGCGGTGTTGGCTAATTATCAGCGTCACGCCTGGCTGGAACTGGTACGACAGATTGAGCGCGTTGAGGTCATTGACGATGCTACCGTCGTGCTGCATTTGCGCCATCCCTACTACCCGACGTTGGTGGAATTGGGGCTGACGCGTCCGTTTCGTTTTATCTCGCCAAAAAACTTTATCAACGGCCAAACCAAAGAGGGCGTGAGCGGCTATGCGGGCACGGGGCCCTGGCTGCTCAGCGAACAGGTAAAGAATCAATCTGCGGTTTTTACGGCGAATCCGCACTACTGGGGGAGCGCGCCAGCCTTGCAGCGCGTGGTCTGGCATGTGATTCCTGACAGGCAAAGCATGTTGATGGCGTTCGAAAAGGGCGATATTCAGCTGATTTTGGTGCTGATGGCGACATGCTGGACGGTGATAATTTTGCTGCACTGCAAGCGGCAGGACGCTTTAAAACGCTGCTCAGCGCGCCTATCGCTTCGCGCGCTTTGGTGTTGAACAGCAGTCGCCCTGCGTTATCTGACAGGCAGGTTCGCATTGCATTGCAATATGCGGTGGACAAACAGGCGATTGCACAAGGCGTGATGTCCGGCAGCGAGAGCGTGGCCGACACGCTGCTAGCGCGCTCGGTGCCTTACGCCAACATTGCCGATTTGCCGATGTATACCTTTGACCGCGCACGGGCAGCGGCGCTGCTGGACGCCGCAGGCTGGGTACAGCCCAACGGCGCAGCGCAGCGAGAAAAGCAGGGCGTTCCGTTACTTCTGGTGTTCTCCTATAACAGCAATAATGCGGGCGAACGACAGATTGCCGAGGTAGTGCAGAGCGATCTCAGGCAGATAGGTGTCACTGTCGATCTGTTGGGTGAGGAAAAACAGGCGTATCTGGATCGGCAGAAGTCTGGCGATTTTGACATTCAGTATTCGCTTTCCTGGGGCACGCCTTACGATCCGCAATCCTATGTCTCGTCGTTCCGTATACCGGCGCACGCGGATTATCAGGGGCAAAAAGGGCTACCGAATAAAGCGGAGATCGATACTGCCATTGGTGCTGTGCTGATAGAGCCCGATGACGTGAAACGTCAGGTGCTGTATCGCCAGATATTTTTAACGCTGGCGCAGGAAGGGGTGTATATCCCGCTGACCTACTCGCGCACCAAAGCGGTGTTTAGTCCGGCGTTACAGGGGGTGTCCTTTAATCCTTCGCAGTACGAGATCCCCTTTGAAAAGATGTACTTTCAATAGGTCAGGGCGAGCGTAATGGGGCGTTATGTGTTGCATCGGCTGCTGTTGATGGTGCCGCTGATGCTCCTGATTACCGTTGTCACGTTTTTGCTTATCCAATTATCGCCTTCCGATCCGGCGGAGGTGGCCTTACGCGTCAATATGATCGTTCCGACGCCGGAAGCTATTGCTGCGCTACGTCTGGAACTGGGGTTGGATGCGTCCTTGTGGCAGCAGTATCTGCGCTGGTTGGTGCGCTGCGTGCAATTGGATTGGGGCACGTCGTTTGTTACGCGCACGGCGGTGCGCCATGAACTGGCGCAGGCGTTGCCCGCAACGCTGTGGCTAGCGGCAACGGCGCTGGCGATGATTGTGACGTTATCGCTGGTGATTGCTGCGCTGTGTGTGGTGAGCGCTGGGCGTTGGCCAGACAAACTGCTGCGCACGGGGCTGTTTTTTCTGACGGCGATGCCGAATTATTGGGTGGGGCTACTGTTGCTTTGGCTGCTGGCGGTGAAATGGCAGTGGCTGCCGGTGGGGGGCATTGATGCTGTAAAACAGCGTGCAAAAGTGAGCAGGTTTCCGGGGTGATCAGCGT
>SMLE01000595.1_pt1 | contig 10767 bp, 13 predicted proteins | sample 2451431 | NCBI scaffold set ML178787.1 | reverse complement strand
CACCATCTCCTGCCGAATTTACACCACGTCCGTGGACTCTACCAAAAAAAGTTTAATCACGCGTTCAAAAGCGAAGGCAATACCCAGATTGATCTGAACCGCTTACTCACCAATACGGGCAGGAGTTTTGTGCGGAAAACGCTACCGAAGGAACCAGAAAAGCAACAGCGCTGGTCTGGGTATTTCCCGGTTAAATTTACCCCTAAATGACCCCCTCTGCGTACCTCTTTTTAGCTATATCCATCACAATAAGATGTATTTAAAACACATCTTATTATTTTTGCCGCTGAGGGCCTTATCATGCATTACCGCGATCGTACACTGGGGGAACTGGCCATCGCCATTCCTCGCGCTACTGTACTTTTCCGTGAATTTAATCTCGATTTTTGCTGCGGCGGCAAACAAACGCTGCTGCGTGCTGCCAACAAACTGGAGCTGGATATCGAGGCACTTGAAGCGCGCCTGAGCGCTCTAGCAGAGCAGCCTTCGACGGAAACCCACTGGCCTTCAGCACCGCTGGGCGACATCATTCCCCACATCATCCAGCGTTATCACGATCGTCACCGCGAGCAGCTGCCGGAATTGATCCTGATGGCTGAAAAAGTGGAACGTGTTCACCATGAAAAACCGGCGTGCCCACGCGGACTGGCCTCGCAGTTAGCGCTAATCCTTGATGATTTATCCCAGCACATGATGAAAGAAGAACGCATCCTGTTCCCCATGATCGAGGTGGGTATGGGTGCACAAGCTTCAGGACCGATCTCGGTGATGGAACATGAGCATGATGACGCTGGGCAACAACTGGAAGTGGTGAAAAATCTGACCAACAATGTGGCACCACCGGAAAACGCCTGCAACACTTGGCGTGCGTTGTACGCAGGTATCAATGTTTTTATCAGCGACCTGATGGAGCATATCCATCTGGAGAACAACATCCTGTTCCCTCGCGCGCTACGCGGCGAGTAGTTTTGCAACCCGCAGTACTCTGGTTGCAGGATGAAATAGGCTATCCTGCAACCGCCTTGTTGAATGGCTATTTTTATTAACCCTATTTTCGTTACCAACGAATAGATTGACCTCTTCCCTTTATTCAGCACCCGCGTAAAGTAACGTTTTCGGACCGTCTTCTTCTTCAAAAGAGATCAAATGTCGCCAAAAAACAGGATACATATCTTAGGTGCCTCGGGCTCCGGCACAACGTCCATTGCCAAATGCCTCGCCGAACGGGTGGGTTATCAACACCTCGATACCGATAATTTTTATTGGCGTGACACATTCCCTCCCTATACAGTGGCAAACGAACCGCAAGAAAGGCAGTTACAACTCGCTGGCGCACTGAAAACACACGAACAATGTATTCTCAGCGGCTCGCTGTGTGGCTGGGGAGATATCTTTATCCCGAGCTTTGAACTCGTTATCTACGTCTATGTTAAGAATGAAAAACGCCTTGAACGGCTCAAGCAAAGAGAACAAATGCGATTTGGAGACGACATTTTGCCCGGAGGCAAGCAGCATGGACGATATCAGGCGTTTATTGAATGGGCGGCAGGTTATGAAACCACGGTGGATGTTAGTCGAAACGCACTTCGGCACAAACAGTGGTTGGAGAAGATCCCCTGCCCTGTCATCCACATCATGAATGAAAGCACCGTCGACGAAGCCGTAAGCGATATAGTGTCACAGTGGGCGTGGAACCCGCCCGTTTGAACCGTATTTATCAGCGTTTGCAGGGAACATCACTCAACGCCCCCCGAACCTGCATTAGAGGATTTCCAGCAGTTCCACTTCAAAAATCAGTGCGCTGAACGGCGGAATGGATGCGCCTGCGCCACGTTCACCATACGCCAGGTTATGCGGAATATAGAGTTCCCATTTGGAGCCGACCGGCATCAGCGTCAGCGCTTCAATCCAGCCAGGAATAACGCCGCTCACCGGAAACTCTGCCGGCTGCCCGCGCTGCACGGAGCTGTCAAACACGGTGCCATCGATCAGGCGGCCCGTATAGTGCACACGCACGCGATCTTGATGTGCGGGGATCGCCCCTTCCCCCTGGGTCAACACGCGGAATTGCAAACCGGACTCAGTCTGGTTGACGCCGTCTTTACCGGCATTGTCTGCCAAGAAATTTTGACCTTCAACGGCCAACGCTTGCTGGCGCTCACGGCGCACCGCATCAGCACGTTCATGAATTTCACGCAGCGCACGATGTACAACATCCACAGGCACGGCGGGCGCATTGCCTGCCAGTGCATCACGCAGACCTGCCACCAGGGCTTCAGGGATCAACCCTTCCAGGCCAGACTCTTGCAACTGTTGACCAACCTGCAAACCAATACCGTAACTGGCCTGCGCCTCAACGCTCTCGTAAGAAGGGGTGCTCATGGATGTTCCTCATTGTGTAAAAAAATGAAAACGCAGCATAACAGCGCTGGACGGCAGGGTAAAATCTTCTGTGCGATCGTTATACCCGTCATACTTCACGTTGCAGAGACCTTGGCAGCGCGCAGATCCCGCGAAAGTCGGCGCACAGTCGAGAAAATCGACGCTACCAGTATGAAAGGCGAGCGAATACCATGCCCTATTCTATACTAAGGGTTCCACTTTCTCTCAAACTTGTTACCTTAAGCATCAACACGTTAGCGATTATGGCTCTTGTATTACTTTCGTTGGCGCGTTACCTATATACTGGGCAGCTTTACAGGTTGCTATCGTTGCAAGAGAGGTCAGCATGGGCAGAATCACGCCCAGGAAACGAGTAGCCCCCGCAAGGGATTATCAAGCGCTGATTCGCAGCGTTCTACGCGTTCTTCCGCGTTTGCCTTTGGCTCGGGCCGAAAAACAGCGTAATGCGCCCTCTCTCCTTCTGTCAGCACGGCTTGAGCGCGTGCGTGATCTATTGAGAGGACTGTGGCATCACCCTGACAGCTACCACTGGATGGATCCGTTGCCTGCCTTCCATCGCCGTGCGATTCTGATTGCCTTCGCACTGCTGCTGATCGCACTGCTGTGGCCCTATTCGCCGCCAACATCGCGGACTCCGTCATCTGCCACGCCCATCACACTCAATGAATCAGCGCCAATGCACGCTAACCTTGCAGACAGCACGCCAGCCCCGGTAGAGCCAGCCGCGCCAGCCTGGCAGACTTACCCGATTGCCGCAGGACAAACGCTGGCGCAGCTGTTCAGGGATAATAACCTGCCCGTCAACGACGTTTTCGCAATGGCCCAGGTGGAAGGGCGAGATAAGCCACTGAGCAACCTGCGTGCCGGGCAACAGGTCAAACTGCGGCTCAATGCGCAAGGAATTGTGTCTGAGTTGGAGATTGAAACAGCAGATGGTCAGCGGGTGCACTTCACGCGCCAATCCGATGGCGTATTTCTTCGCACGCGTTAAGGTCTGTTCAGACGTTACACTGCGCGAGCAGAAAATCCTGTAGTACCTGCGCATGATTGCGCTGTGGATCTCTGCTGCCATAGAGCAATGTAACTTCACCCGAGCACGCAAGTGCCGACGTAATGATCTGCCAATGGCGTTGTTGTGCCAGCTCGGCGCGATACTGCGCAACAAAAGCGTCCCACGCGTCTGGCGCTGCGTGGAATGCCTGACGCAGTGCTGTGCTGGGCGCAACCCCTTTAAGCCACTGAGCGCCTTCCAGCCGCTCTTTTCGAACACCGCGTGGCCAGAGCCGGTCCACCAGAAACGTGGGGTGCGCAAAAGGCCCTTGCACATCATAAACCCGCTGTAAATGAATGTACGGTACATCAGTGGCTGCGGACATAACGATAACCTCCAGTCATAAACCAGGTTAGCATACGCCCAATCACCGTTGCAGTGCTTACTAATAGCCCATAAAACGCAAAACGCCGACCCGAAGGTCGGCGTTTCACGCATAACGCTCAGCGCCCGAAGGCACCGTGGCATTGCTTATTCAGCAACAACCAGCACGTTCAGCGTAGCGAACACATCGCTGTGAACCTGGAAGCTCACTTCGTGGTCGCCCAGTGTACGCAGTACACCGTTCGGCAGGCGAACTTCGCTTTTAGCGATAGCAACACCAGCAGCGGTGACAGCATCAGCAATGTCACGCGTACCGATAGAACCGAACAGTTTGCCTTCGTCGCCCGCTTTGGACGCGAGGGTAACAGTACCCAGTTCAGTCAGTTGCGCAGCACGCGCTTGAGCAGCAGCCAGAACGTCAGCCAGTTTGGCTTCCAGTTCTGCGCGACGCGCTTCGAAGAACTCAACGTTTTTCTTGGTTGCCGGCACAGCTTTGCCCTGCGGAACCAGGAAGTTACGAGCATAGCCCGCTTTAACGTTTACCTGATCACCCAGGCTGCCCAGGTTTGCTACTTTATCAAGCAGAATAACTTGCATTACCTTATCCTCTCAAAGTCTCGTTAGTGGACTGTGGCCGATTACTGATGACGATCAGTGTACGGCAACAAAGACAGGTAGCGCGCGCGCTTGATAGCACGGGCCAGTTGACGCTGATACTTGGCACGAGTACCGGTGATACGGCTCGGGACAATTTTACCACTTTCAGTGATGTAGTTTTTCAGCGTTGCGATATCTTTATAGTCGATCTCTTGAACGCCTTCCGCGGTGAAACGGCAGAACTTGCGACGACGGAAATAACGTGCCATTTGGCTAGTCTCCAGAATCTATCAATTCAATCTGCTCGGCATGTAACACCAGTTTGTTCAGCCCATTGCGCCCTTGATGGCTGCAAATAAAGCCCTGAACCCTGATGTGCATACCGACCGTTATACTGTGGGTAATTGCTTGCGACTCACGTCCGCTGACAATCACGGGCATACGACACCATGCTTGCCGACGAAGTCCGGCTTCCTCCTGTACCGAGCGGTGCTCAAGCACAAACTGGCAGTGAGGAATGCCCGACGGGCTGACCTTTCGTACCGGTGCCTTGCATATCATGCCAGACAGTTCCAGACGATTAGCGGTCGCCACGGCAATTACTCTTCAGAATCCCCAGCTTCAGCATCATCACCGGCTTCAGCGTATTCATCACGACGCTCACGGCGTTCGTCTTTCGCTTTCACCATCGGAGACGCTTCAGTTACAGCGTGTTTGGTACGCATAACCATGCTGCGGATAACGGCATCGTTGAAGCGGAAGTTAGTTTCCAGCTCATCGATCACTTCCTGCGGAGCTTCAACGTTCAGCAGAACGTAGTGTGCCTTATGCAGTTTGTTGATCGGGTAAGCCAGCTGACGGCGGCCCCAGTCTTCCAGACGGTGGATTTTGCCTTCTGCACCAGTGATAGCACCAGTGTAGCGCTCGATCATGCCCGGAACCTGTTCGCTTTGGTCAGGATGGACCATAAATACGATTTCGTAATGACGCATCGAATAGCTCCTTACGGATTTTTCAGCCTCCTGTCAGGGTCAGCCGCGGCCCATGGAAGCAAGGAACGTGTGTGTATGCGGCTGAAAAAATGACGCGTCAGTATACTTAGACCCGTGAATAAGCGCAAGGCGTTCTCTCGCCGTTTTGTCATGGCCTCAGCGTTGCTTTTTGGAAACAAAACTTACAAAAATCAATACAAATAACGTATTATTAACGAGTTAGCGCCAATAATCGTGATATATCTCTCAGTTACCCGACACGACCGTTTGCCAGCCTCAGTGTTAACGTCGACAATTTTTATCATCCAATCCGGGCGGCTCTCTCCAGCGGAACCGTTGTTCAGCAACGATGACAGGTGCATGCCATGATAAAAAACCAAACGCTTCACGATGCCAGTCAGGCCCAGCGTCTGCTGGAAAAGCAGCGAAAAGCGCGTTTTTACCCGGCTTTCCATCTCGCTCCCCCCACAGGCTGGATGAACGATCCTAACGGGTTGGCGTACTGTGATGGCCGCTATCATGTGTTTTATCAACACCATCCTTACGATGAACACTGGGGCCCATGCATTGGGGGCACATGACGAGCCACGATCTGGTGCACTGGCAGCATCAACCCATTGCGCTGGCACCCGGCGACGCCTTCGATAGGGACGGTTGTTTTTCCGGTTGCGCCGTGAATGACAATGGCCTTCTTACACTGATCTATACCGGCCACGTGTGGTTACAGGGTGTCGGTAATGATGGCGCGATCCGCCAGGTACAATGTATTGCCACCAGCGAAGATGGCCTCCATTTCACCAAACACGGGGTGATCGTCACCCCGCCCGACGGCATCATGCATTTCCGCGACCCCAAGGTCTGGAAGCAGAATGGCCGCTGGTTTATGGTGGTTGGCGCGCGTGATACCCATGATAGGGGGCTGGTATTGCTTTACAGCGGCACCTCTCTATTCCAATGGCGTCTGGAAGGGGTGTTGGCTAAAGCCGATCGCTGGTTGGGCTATATGTGGGAGTGCCCGGATTTCTTCCCGCTTGGGGATAAATACCTGCTGATGTTTTCACCGCAGGGCATGACGCCCGAAGGCTATCGCTACCGTAATCGCTTTCAGAGCGGCTATATTTTGGGACGCTGGCAGCCGGGCCATCCTTTTACGCTTGAGCAGCATTTTCAGGAATTGGATGCCGGTCACGATTTCTATGCACCACAATCTTTCGTCACTACCGATGGGTGCCGCTTGCTGTTCGGCTGGATGGATATGTGGGAGTCCGAAAGGCCCACTCAGGCCGACGGCTGGGCCGGATGTCTCACGCTGCCGCGCGAACTGTCGCTGGATGCGCAAGGGCGCGTCAGAATGATGCCAGTGCGTGAACTGCAAGCGCTGCGCCGGGAAGCTCATACCCTACCTACTTTTTCGCTGAAAAACCAACGACGCAGGCTGGGGATCAGCGCACTTCAGGCAGAAATTCACATGATGTGGGATATTCAAAAAAGCCAGGAGGAACGCTTCGGCATCGAGATTGCCGTCAGCGACGATCGGCGCTACGTCACCCGGTTTTATGTCGATACGCAGTCTCGTCGTTTGGTGTTGGATCGCAGTCAATCCGGATTGGGCGTCGGCGGCTATCGCAGTGTGGCACTGCCCGATGGCGACACGCTTGAGCTGCGGATTTTTATCGATCGTTCTTCAGTGTAAGTCTTTGTCAATCAAGGGGAAACCTGTCTCACCAGCCGTATTTATCCACCAACAGAAGGACGCGGTATCGCGCTTTATGCCGAAAATGGGGTGGCGTACTGCCAGACCTTTACCCACAGGCAGATGGCATCCATCTATCCTGAGCAGTAATCACGCCGCGTCAACGGGATACGTCAGGCAGTACCGGCTATCGTCGCATCAGGCTATCGGCGTCTCGGTCAATGGCACAGAGGCAAAATGCCGGGTAAAGAAGCGGTTGCCCGCCGTTAGCGCTAACGGGGTGATGCGGTGCCCCACGTCACGTTCCGTCAGGTAGGTGACGTTATGGTGCCGATTATCCGCTTTCAGTGCCGCATACAAGCGCGCTATCGGCAGCGGGCACCACGTCATCAGCATCGCCATGCCACAGCAATAGCGGGCGATCTGCTAACGCAGACAGCCGGTCGGTGACATCATAATTGACCAGCGTTTGCGCCAACTGGCGCAGCAGATCGTCAGACCCCGGGCTTCCTGCAGGGACCGGCGGGAAAAGCGAGCGCGACAGCGCAGAAAAATATCCAGACCCCATAAATGCCGCGACGGCTGAAATCCACGGATAGCGCGCCATGCTGGCCAACGCGGTCATGCCCCCGAGCGATGCACCCGCAACGCCAATTTTCTCATCCGCAATCCACCCGCGCTGGCGCGCGGCATCCACCAGCCCCGGCAGTTCTTGCACGTTAAATTGCAGAATATCCCAGAAATGGCGTAAACGGCGGGCCTCATCACCGTCATAACGCGCGCCGTGCATCGCCGCGTCAGGCAAAATAACACGAAACCCCACTTGTGCTAACGCATAGCCAAAATAGGCGTATACTTCCTTGGACGAGGTATAGCCATGAAAAAAGAATATCGTCGGTAACGAATATGCCTGCTGACCGCTGGGGGTCGCATGCAGGACATCAATCCCGTTCAGGGTATCTGGCGAAATGTCTACCATGTGGGTTCTCTCTCTTTTTTCTTTCCGCACATCGTTAAGCATAAACTTGGGTTGCCTAACACCCTATCACCAAAAATAAATTTTTTTTAAATACAAATTCGCAATGATTTATAACAAAGACTGCAATGTAAAGTTACACAAATCAGATGAATTATTTACTTACTCTGCCGTTACTGGCGTTAACTGCTGGCGCTTGGTTGTACGGTGGTTGACAACATCATGGGTCATTTTCCAGCACGGATTGCACTAATAAAAGAGACATAGCATGCTGCAATTTTCTTCTTTTCGACACTGGGGTTTAGGCATCAAGCTCTCGGCGATCGCCTCGCTGAGTGTGGCCGTGCTGTTTTTGGTTTTCACATTGTCACTGACGCGTTCTGCGGGCGATCAGTTAAAAGCGCTGACGCTGCACGATATGCAGAGCCAGGTGACCGGTGTGACAGACATGATCACTATGTACGATGCCGGGTTACAAGCGGAAGTGGGCAACTACAGCACGCTGTTCGCCAGTTTCCTCCCTACCCAATACAGCATTGATACCACCCAGCGAGTGCCTTACGGCGATGGTTCACAGCCTACGCTGAAAGCGGGCGATACGCAGTTGAATGTGAACACTGCCATCGTAGATGATTTTCTCAGCCGTACTGGTGCGATTTCAACACTGTTTGTGCGCGACGGCGATGACTTTGTGCGCACCACGACCTCATTGAAAAAAGAGGATGGCACCCGACTCGACAGGGAAAGCGCAGCCTACACCAGCATTATGAAGGGTGGCACCTATAGCGGACTGGCTCCGCTGTTCGGCAAGCAGTACATCACCCAATACACGCCTATCAAGGATACATCTGGCCAGATTATCGGCATCCAGTTTGTCGGCATCGATATCACGCGTGAATTCACCCTGATGCAGCAACGCATTTTGGAAAAGCGCATTGGCGAAGATGGGCATTTCTTCGTGATTAATGCGAAAAAAGGCAACGAACTCGGCAATTACCTCTACCACCCAACGCGCGCTAACCAGCGTCCTGACTGGTGCGAAGGCGCGCTGAGCCAGATTCTGAGTGCCCATGACGGCACGCTGGAGTACCGTGACAACAGCCTGTCGCCGAACGAACAGGAACAGGTGATGGTTTTTCAGGCAGTGCCGCAGTGGGGATGGGTGATCGTTGGTACGCTGAGCAAAAGCAGCCTGCTGGCTAACATCACTCACACACGCAATCTGTTCCTGGCTGGGGGAGCCTTATTGACGCTGATTTTTGCCGTGTTCTTTATGTTACTGACGCGCCAGTGGCTAAGCCGACCGCTGGAAGACGTAGTGAAAGTGGCAGAACAGTTCTCTGCCGGGAACCTGCAAGCCACGTTGACCACGCAACGCCATGATGAAGTGGGCCGCCTGATCGGTGCCATCAATGGCATCGGGCAAGGGTTGACGCGCATCGTCGCCCAGGTGCGCGCCTCCGCAGAAGAAATCAGCGCCAGTACCGATGCGCTGGCACAAGATAGCGAAAACATCAGCTAGCAAATCAGCCGTCAAGCCAGCAGCGTGGAAGAAACCTCTGCCAGCATGGAGCAGATTTCCGCGACGGTGAGGCAAAACGCGGACAACGTTTCCAGCGTGCGCCAGTTGGCGGAAGAGAGCGCCAACGCCGCCCAGCACGGCAGCGAGCGTGTAAGCGACAGCGTCTCTACCATGAGCGACATCAAGGATTCATCGCAGCGTATTTCCGATATCACCTCAGTGATCGAATCCATCGCGTTCCAGACCAACATTCTGGCACTGAACGCGGCAGTAGAAGCGGCTCGCGCCGGAGAGCACGGTAAAAGTTTCGCCGTGGTCGCCGCCGAAGTGCGTGCGCTGGCACAGCGCAGTGCAACCGCGGTGAAGGAGATTGAAACACTGATTAACGAATCGCTGGAGAAAATTGAAGCGGGTTATCGCATTTCCGCTAAAACCCAGTCGGCAATGGACGATTTACTGCAACGTATTCATCAGCTCAGCACCATCATCAATGAAATTGACACCGCCTCACGTGAGCAATCGACAGGCATCGAACAGGTCAATATCGCCGTGGTGCAAATTGGTCAGGCAACGCAGAAAAGCACGGAACTGGTGAGTAATTCGGAGTACACGGCACAAGGACTGCGCCAGAAGGGGCATCATCTTACCGAACTGGTCAGTGTATTTCAGATAAACGAATCAACCCCTGCGCTGACGCAGTTGCAACGTTAAGCACGGGGTTTATTCCCGGCCTCCGATGCGCTCAGGCAGCGTGAGGCCGGGAGTATTTACACGACAGACAATGCGCCAGAGGATAACACAGCGTCGCCCAGATCGTCATCGTAACGCTGAAAGGGCAAGCCATCGTGTTCGCGCGTAAATTCGGTGCGCGTTACTCTGACCAGACGCTGCCCCTCAGACAGGTTATCCGGTGCGGGATACACCAATCGGTAAGTTGATATCTGATTCTCCGGCAGTGCAAAATTAGAGCGGCAATGGGAGAACACCAGCGTGTTATAGCGCTCCTAAGGCGAAACGGTGTCTCTTTTTCCCCCAGCCCCAGCAATAGCATATCGATAACCATCCAAGTGTAGGCGGGCCCTCGTGTTTTAATGTCTTGCAAGGGAAAACGCAAAAATTCATCACTCAATATGGCAATGACCTGAGACTTATCCGCCGCCGGTAAGGTAGAGTCCGTCAAGGTGGTGTAAATTCGGAACCCGCTTTCCG
>ML178789.1_pt3 | contig 10771 bp, 8 predicted proteins | sample 2451431 | NCBI scaffold set ML178787.1 | reverse complement strand
TGAAAACCGCAACTCAGCTTGAGAAACCACCTTATGTCATTCTAGGTTTCCAAACAGATCGAAAAAATAGAAATAAGAAAAATGCTTGCAATTTTGATCATTGTAGTATCATCGATGTGAAATTATTCCTAAATTCCCAACGTTATCCATATGGAAATTTGGATGTACACATGACTAAAAATCAGTATTCGATACTATATGACATGTATTCAAACTTTCAATCATCATATTATGATCAACAAGCGAATAATCCACTATTGACAAAAGAATAATTTGCAGCGATTACACCCCTGGTAGTCATCGATTGCTCTAAACAAAATGAATCCTTGAAATTTGGACCTGTGGATGTCCGCCTGGAGTTTGAAACAAAAATAAGTTTTTCTCCGGAAACAGCTGCTTATTGTCTCATTTTGCACGATCGAGTAGTACATTACAACCCGATAAGCGGAGGAGTAAGAAAAGTAATCTAAAGAGGAGGAGGGGCGAGAGGGGTATAAATTCTCATCACGATAGAAATATTTCATCAGTTGCGATGGAGGTGCTCGTGGACGTACAAGGTTTCCAAACGCTCTCCAACGAGTTCATCGTGAAAGAATTCGGATACACAGTTTTGGATTCTGGTGTAGGATACCCTAACGTTTGGTTTTTCAAGCCCCCATGGAGATTCTCCAGTTTATCAGCGAAGTATAGGAGGGTAGCTTTGTGGCTTGAGCGTCATCATCATGGATTACCCTGGAACTATGGGAATAGATCATACGAGCAAGTTGGACAATTAGTGCAAAAGTGGGAAAATATTGGTAGAATTTATGTGAAAGGGGAGGAGAAAAAAGAGTGGTTGAAAAAAATTTCTGGTCCTGTATTAGCACCGCTAGTAGTTAATATTGAAGAAATTTTTGATGATTGCCCATCACTAGCCAAATTCAAAGATTTACCATCTCGTACTTGTCCATTTCATAGTTATAGAGGCGACAACAAGGCATGTGCGTTAAAAAATGTGGAGCTACTCAAAAACTGGATGACGAAGAAAAGAATAGTACGATCAGTAGATCGATCCTTCAATATTTACTACAAATTGAACAATTTAAATTTGATGGATTGTGAAGATATTGCATATCTGCCACATTCATTTATAAGTTTCGTCGCAGCATGCCATGTTGATCAGAGTTGGGACAAGTTGACTGATGCTATGAGAGCTGATTGGCACATCAAAAGATGTAGACGTTGTTTGGAGCATTATCAGACTGTCGAGGGTGATACTTTTGATGGACCACCACCTATGATAAGGGATTGTGTTAAATGTAATAATTCTTAAGGAAAAACAACAAAATATGTTTAATTATTATATTTATTCATGTTCTTCTTAGATACTATTACATTAGTTATAATCATAAAAAATCATTGTGNATTATTATATTTATTCATGTATTTCTTATATACTATTACATTAGTTATAATCATTAAAAAATCATTTAAAAAAATTGCCTATAAAGAAAAAAATGAAAATATTGTTCTATTTAATTTGTAAGTTGAGCAACAATTTCCTCATCCTCTGCATGGAATTTGATTTCGTTGTATTCACCACCCAAATACTCCAACTTTGGTGCGCCTTTCTTGATTTCATTCAGCAATCTTCAAATTCTTTAGGATTATTAATGAAAAATTTTGATATCCTTCGGTTGAGGAAAACTGAATAGGCATTATTCAAATGGAAGGTCACACTCATTCTATGCTTGGTTTTGACTTTGGAGGCAGCTGTGATGGTGTATAAATAGTTGCGTTTCAATTCAGATATTTTCACTAAGAGAAGTTCTTTGAACTCTGCAATAGTATTCATCACATTGAAATCTGCTTCATCTGCTTTATTTTCAACTTTCACGTTTNAGAAGTTCTTTGAACTCTGCAATAGTATTCATCACATTGAAATCTGCTTCATTTGCTTTATTTTCAACTTTCACGTTTGAATCAGGATATAGGTGAAGATTGTTGTATTTCCCACCTAGATATTCCAACGTTGGTGAGCCCTTCTCAAAATGTTGTTGGAAAGTCTCGAACATCTTGGGATTTTCAGCGAAATACTTGGCCAGTCGATGATTCACAAAAACTGTGTGGGTATCTGAGAGATGAAGAATAACACCAACTCCATACTTTGTCTCCACTTTGCAAGGATAGAGGAACAAGAGGAAGATTTTTCATTTGCGCCACAATGTTGATTTTGTAGAAATCCATAATGATTTTTTTGTTTTCACGTGGGTATGATAATTAAGCTTAAATTCGAGTCTTCTGCAGATTGGAGCAGAGTATTTTGATGTCACTTCGATACTGTATAACTTGTTTCACTTTTTGAATGTTTTTCAGGAGGTCTAAACGTTTCTTTAATTCCCGTCGTTTGAAGCTGTCCTGCATGGAGAGCGACAAGATGAACTGATGATATGTGTGGGAATTTTTTCGTTTATATACATAAATCCCCCACTCTTAAACCTTTCTTTTTTCAATAAATAATTTTTTCACATTATTATTAATAACGTTTGTTTCTACGAGCGGTAACCATCAAAGGACTGATAATCTTAAGTTCAGGCAAAAATTCTTTGCATATATACATACTCCCTCCCCTTCTTTTTAAAATAAATATTCATATATTGATATCGTTATCAACAACAATTTCACACGAAGGGGGGCGGCAAACGAGAAAGTACCGGAAAACTCAAGTTCAGACATGTCACGTGGAGCCAGGTGTCAATGTTTGAAGAAGAAGAGGAGCCCCTTCCATGATTTCTACAGTTGCGAAATAATTAACCCCTTCACTCACCCCCTCGCAGGGTGGATTGACTAGTTCCACCGAGAAGGTCCTTTGTAACGCAAAACTGCGAATTAAATTGATTAACCAGCGAATTAAATAACCCTTTCATCACTTCGAGGGAAAAAATCGGGAATTAATTAATCAAACCGCGAATTAAACGAATCAAACCGCGATTTAATTAACCCTTTCATCACTTCGAGTGAAAACTCGCGAATTAATTAATCAAACCGTAAATAAACCGCGAATTAATCAATCCTTTCGTCACTTCGAGGGAAAAAACCGCGAATTAATTGATCAAACCGCGAATCAAACCGCGAATTAATTAACCCGTTCATCACTTCGAGGGAAAAACCGCGAATTAATTAATCAAACCGGGAATTAAACGCGACCCCGCGAATTAATCAACCACCCACCCACCCACTTTCATCTGACCCCCCCTACTGGGCCCCAACGACCAGGTCGACGCCAAAAACGTTGTGCCAGAATCGGCATTATATGATTACTAATTATCAATCTTGTTTTATTTTCATTATCAACTCTCAACAAACTATTCAATTTTTAAGGATTTTAATGATGATATGATTATCACAAAAATATAAAAATCATAAATTGTGAATCCACTTTACTGAACCACAATTGATATATAGTAATTAATCCTACAGTTACATCTAAAGGGCAATCTAAAAGAATGCAAATTTTTTACTCACAACAGTATTGTTCACCAAAAATTATATATAATATCAAAGCGACCTTTTCTTGGCACTCTATTATTTCTCGAAAAAGCTGCACCGTCCCAAAATGAAATTCAACTTGGAAATTATTCGTCTGTGAACCGCTTTACCCTGAGTCTTGTGATACAAATACCAACGTGAAGTGGAGCTCATACTTCATTCTGTTGATAACTTCATCCCAAAAACAGAAATCAAATAAACGAAATCAGAAGGTGTTTCTAACACCTTATCAGCATGTTCGAATTCTTAAAGGGTCGTAACGCATTTGTGAAGCCTTAAGTCTCAAGGGGATATTTGAAAGTAATTGAATGTTTTCACCCAAGTATGAGATATTTCCACAGATTTGAATAAAAACCCAGTAAATCCCGTCATTAATGAAAAAACATGGAAATTTTCAAAAAGTGATATGTTAAAATCACTACATTATCGCTTATAACAATTGATCTAGTCAATGGAATAGATAGTGTATAACATCAATTTGAAGACCTCGATGAGACCTTCAAATTAGCATATGATATATCCTCGCTGGTTGAGTCTAAAGCCTCCATAAATGAAAAAAAACTGAAATTTTTTGCGTGTGACATAACGTAAAAAATGGAAACAATTTGCGATGACGTGATGAAAAATCCATTGAATCACGATTATTATGCAGCATTTCGAAAAAGGATAAATACCAAAACGGTATATAAATAGTTTCATTCGCTTGACCGATGGTTGTAGAAAAATCCGCTCTACGCTGAATTTTCAATAAATCCATGAAATTTCATTTTCTGCATAAAACCTATCATAACTCAATGACAATGACAATTGGAGATAAATGAATAAATCATGAGTTAATTTCAAGGTAATTTAATATATTTTCAGCTAACTATGAAATATCTTTATAGATTTGAACATCACCTCGCACATTTTTCAAAATCTGAATATGTCTGTAGAGTATTTTTTTTACGTTTCTATATGTCATAATGGTCCAGAACTATAGTCCTATAGACCACTCTACTACAACTTTCAAGGATTCAGAGTAATACAGTGTTACGGGTTTCTTACTGCCACGGTGGTGACCCAACTTAACAAGTCTTCGTATTTCAATCAAGGAATTTAATTTTTCGATAATAGAACACGTTTATTGATTTATTGGACATCTTTCGAGTATCATATATTCATTTGCAGAGATCACTTTGGGTTTTTTTCAATAATCAATTCTGACCCAGCGCAGGTGTATTCAGCGGTTGTTAATAACCCATTTGGGTATTACTCCGAGTTTGCACCATTTAAACACCTGAAACATTTTTCCAAATACCTTAGTGATGATACAACTTCCCTCCCACACGTTTATGTATGATATGACACGGTTGTGACAGCCACGGTTGTGACATTCTGTGTTAAAACCTAATCACACTTCGCGCCAGCTTTGCATTGAAAACTGTGTCAAGATGATGAGTTTCAGGCAATGGAATGTTACTTTTTTAATGAAAAAAATTAGCTAAGAAATTACACGACATGTAACAGTTATGAGACCACGGTAGTGACAGAATAATTTGTGAGTTATCTTTTTCATCCCTCGAGTAGTCTTTCCTGGATGTGCACATGTGTCTAGTTAATTTTTACTGGTGTAAATACTGGGCCTTACCCCTTCATTACAGAATTTTGGTACGTGCGTTATGTGCAGACGTCGGAAATGGCGCAACGTCAGTTGAATTCCAATTTTTTTATATAGTACTATAATTGTGAGATAAACTTTTTGATCTTCCTGGTGAGTGTAAAACAGTTATTTCTCTGAAAATTGCTCATGAAAGTACACTTAGTCACATCCCTTATTATCTATGTTCAGGAAATTTTCTTTGAGCTACTTATTTACTCGGTTTCGTTGGCAAAATCTTGAATTTCATAAAAAGGACATGCCATGGTAGTGACATTTAGGGTGGTTTCAGCTCTCTAGAGCTAAATAAACGGTCAGGGATGGCATTCATTGTATGGAAACGGTGGAATGTCATAGTGTCGCCCGATATCCGGAGAAATTTGAATATTATTTCATCATTTTGAGATTGGAAAAGTTGAAGGACAAAAAATAAAAATTTGTAGATAATCACCCACATACCAAAATCGCTATATTATCGCGTATAACAATTCATGTAGCCGATGGAATAGATAATTTAAAGTATCAATTTGAAGATCTCGAAGATCTTTGAATTAACATATGATATAGCCTCGCTGGTTGAGTCGAAAGCCTCGACAAATGGCGAAAACTGTCATTTTCGGCGTGTGACATAACGTTAAAAAAGAAAACAATCTGCGATAGCTTGATGAAAAACCCATTGGATCAGGATTATTATGCACCATTTTGAAAAACGATAGATACCCTTCAAAATTGTATATAAATAGTTCCATTCGCTTGATCAATAGTTGCAGAAAATTCCGATCCAAGCTGAATTCACAATAAAATCATGAAAGTTCATTTTCCGTATAAAACCTTTCATAAATCAATGAAAATTGGAGCTAAATGAATAAATCAGGGATCAATTTCAAGGTAATTTAATATATTTTCACCTAAGTAGGGAATATTTTCACAGATTTGAACACAAATTGAACAAATGTTGTCATTAAGAGGACAAACGTGGTAAGTTTCAAAACGTGACTTGCAAAAATCGCTACATTATCGCTTATCACAATTTATGTAGTCGATTGAGTAGATAATATGAGGTATCAATTTGAAGATATCGAGATTTCATCGAGATTGTCAAATTGACATATGATGAATCCCCGCTGATCAAGTCTAAAGCCTCACTAAATAGCAAAAACTGTCTATTTTGACTTATCTTTTGAATCATCCCAAAGAAAGTAGTCAAGTCGAAGTTGAATTTCTGAAATTCGCTCCTATAATTGGTATTATTTGGGAGCACTTTTAGGTAAAATTTCGCCTCAATCGATCAAGTAGTTTGTGACGATCTTCAAATAATTAAAATTTTATCATTTTTTCTCAACAATAAATTTTGTCACTTTCCACCTCAAACCTAAAAATACCCAATATAACACTTATGTTAATCGCCAGCCCATTTTTCATCATTTTATTTTGGCCAAATAGGCAAATGCCAATTTTAACAATAAACATAATTTTATTACTCAAAAAGGAATATTTATTAGGCGTGTGACTTAATTTTTACAGATTTTTTCTTCGAGCTTAAAATTATATTTAAAATAGAAATATATTCGCGATCTTTTCGGGTTTTGAAAGGATCGGACAAAAGGTTTCAGAACACGAAACGACAAGTCTATGTAAGTTACATAGCCTTTCAGAATAGCAGAGTTTACGATGGCAACTGATAAGCAGCACATTCGGCACTGCATTTTATACGAATTCCAACAAGGAAAAAATGCTTCTGAAGTACGGGAATGTGTAGTGTTCTTGGTGCCGACGTTGTATCTTATGTAATTATTGATACAAACGTTTTGTTTTCGAGTTGAAATCGTGCGTTCGATTTCAATAGGTCGCATGCGACTCGTGGAACGCCTTATGGGCCGTATGCGGCTTGTTGAAGTCGAACGTACGATTTCAATTCGAGAATAGACTCCCTGAAAACAGGTCAGACGGTGACTGCGCAACGCTACAGCCGACAACTCAACAAACTGAGCGAAGAACGTGATCGGAAAAGGCTATTTACTGGGCAAGGAAGCAGGCAAGTCATACTGCTGCATGACAATGCTCGACCTCACGTTGCTCGCGCGACTCAGAAGACCCTCTTGAACTTGGGATGGGAAGTTCTCCCGTACGCGGCATATTCACCAGACTTGGCTCCTTCCGACTATCACTTGTTCCGGTCCATGCAGCACGCCTTAGTGGATAAACAGTTGAAAACGCTGGACGATATGCGTAAATTCGTTGATGACTTTATCGCCTCGAAGCCTGCAAGTTTCTTTCGCGACGGCATTCGAATGTTACCTGAGAGATGGCGCAAGAACATAGAAAACGATGGACAGTATTTCCAAGATTAAGTTCGTTGTTCTCTATTTTTTATTATATTCGAAGGATTTTTCAGGCGGGAAAATCCTGAGTTTCTGAATTTATTCGTTTGATTCTGATAATTCTGAATAATATATTACTTAAGATTTACTTACAGGTTTTCTGTTTGTTGTAAATGTAATCCCAAACAGACGGAAGCGTCGTCTCAGACGTTTATTACAAATTCTCTCTTTACAATATTTTTATTTTACAATGGTTTCAGTTTTTTTAAATCAATAGTCCGAATTGTTTACAAAATACACACACTTATACCGTAAGGCGTTTGGAGTCGCGAAGGCCTTGTCGGTTCGTACGCGTAATTTTAATGCCGAAAATGCGTATCTCTTCTTTTTAAGATACTCAAGGACGCGAAATCCACACTAATTTTTATGAGGGGTTTTGAGAACTCAAATTTCCGAATTACAAAATCGATCAATTTCCGCTAGCGATCGTCAGCACTCAGCAGACCACCCTCGAAATCTAGTTCACTGATTTCTGTTGGGAACTATGCCGAAAAAGTGACTTTATCCGATTTGTAACCGAAATATCCGAATTACCGAAGATTGGAGAACGTATTCGTCCTCCGGGTTTTCCACGACTGAGGTTTACTTTTGTCAATTATAGTTTTTAAGTTTTGAATTTAGGCGTTGGCTTTATGGGGTGGGGGCTGGTGATTTGGAGGTTTTATGACGAAAATTCGACGTGGAACACCTGTTCACGTGATCGAATTTTCGCTGATTCCACTCCTGGTGTTTTGGAACTTATTGGACTTTGAGGTGGCCTGAGTAATTTAGCGCACAACCGATGTCGAAATTGCCGACAGGCAATTTCAACATCGGTTGTGCTGAAAAGAGTCATTGGAATGTGTTTTGTGTTCATTTTCAGATTGGGGGTGGTTTAGGGGTTGTTATTTTTTAGGGTTGTTTTGGCTTACCGGAAGGGTCTCGATGATTCGAACAATTTTTGTTAAGGACATTTTTCTAGGTAACGCGTTGTTTGGGTGTCACGTCGATTGTTAGTTAGTTATTGTTTATTTAGCTAGCTCTTTTATTTATGGATGGAATGTCGAAATTGTCGGTTTGTTTTCTTGCGCTGGTTGTGCAGCATTTTTGGAAATATCGTTTTGGCTTAGAATTGTGTTTTACTATTTATTAGAGTTGGTTGAAAATTTGTAGGGGAATTTGTTGTTAACTATTGTAATTGTTATCCGATTGGATTGAGTGAGGGCTTGAATTGTTTGGTTTTGTTGCCCGGTCGTTTTTTGTGGGAAGTTTTCTGTAAAAGTATTATTTTGGGTTATAGCAAAAATGTTTTGTTGGGGAAAAATTGGACCCCTGCTAAAGTTATTTGTTAATAACTTTTGCAGTGTTCGGAATTTCTTTTTGAGTGATGGGTCAAAAGTTTCGTCGTTGTGGGGCGGAATTTTTGACGTATTTGTATGGGCGGGGATTTTGGTTTTATAATTTGGTTTGGGGGCAATTTGTTTATTTCGTGTAGGGTAGTGGGGGTGGGTTTCGTGGTGGTCCAAACGGGGTGTATGAGGGCTCGATGTTTTTGTTTCATCCGGGGGTCAATTTTGGTCCTCTGTACTTAATTGTTTGGCCCTTTGTTTAATTTTTATTGATATTTTTCTGTAATCTCAATCTTGTACGCCGTTGGTTATTTTGGGTTTTTGGTTATTTTGGAATAGGGGGAGGATTTTAGGCTGAAAATAATTTGGACATAACATTTTTTATATTAAATAAATTTACTGAAAAATCTGTAAGAATCAAGTCACATACCTAATAAAAGGCCCGAACAGAGTAACCATCGAAGAACATAGTTGTGATTTAATTTCAACGTTACAAATGGTGCCTGAACAGCGTGTAAGACCTTGAAATTCGTTAACGGTGTTCAGAGTATATTGACCATCGTTATTCAACACGCCACCTTATGTTGTTCATATTTGGAAAAATATCGAACAACATCACAACTGATAGAAAAGATTAGTTATTGTTATCAAATGGATTTGTTTGGAAGCTAGGGTCTATTTGGTCTGGTCAAATGTTCATTAGTAGTAAGAGGGCATTATTGGCGAATTTCCCACGCTCCCTCCCCCCCTTTTTCCGGGAAGTGCACGTGCACGTTCCCCCCTCCCCCCTCGGCGGCATGCCTTTGAAAAGGTCGTCGGCGCGCTGGGGGGCCCCTGGGGTGCAGGGCCTCAAAGTTGGGGTCCGAGGGTCACAGGAAGTGGGTGGTGGGTGGAAAATGGCCGCCAGATAGAAAATGAGTGGCGGATGGAAAGTGGGTGGTGGATGGAAAAGGGGTGGCGGGTGGAACGTTGGTGGGAAAGGGCTGGCGGGTAAATAGAAAAACTGTCGGACAGTATATATCGGACGGGTGTCGGGAGTCGGGCCCCTCTGCTGGTGGTCCAACCGTGGAGGACGGCGTCGGCAAGGGTCCGGATGTCACTCTCCAGGACATTGGAGCCACTGTCCTTGAGACTCCGGAGAGACATTACGCTTTTGAATTTTTTTTTTTAAGGGATAACAAAGGATTGCAACCATGAATGATGCAAAGAGTGGACAATACGTTCTCTCTCTCTCTCTCTCTCTCTCTCTCTCTTTTATTTTGAGGACGGTGAATTTTTCGAGCTAATATGGAGCCGAATATATTTTTCTAGAAACTTCTACGTAGCTGAAAAAATTTCAAGGTTTTTCGTAAATGAATAATACAAGGTTTACAAATTACTTTTTATTTAATTCATGTAAAATGATGAAATACATTTTTAGGCTTAGAAATGATATTTTTTTCGTTCCAAATTAAAATTATTTACCATCACAAAAGATTATTATTATTATCATATAGTCTTTAGTATGTGGGCATTCGGTAAGCCCCTCCCGCAAAACCATCCAACTCATCGAAGCAAAAATGAAACATTTCACCAAATAATTGATACAAATATCCCTCGTTCTGCTGAGGTATTGTACGACGGAGGTCATCCCTGGCCAGAAGGTAAATCTCCTCGAAATTGCTGCGTATGCGATAGTGGAGTTCTTCAGTAGCTGGCATCCTGTTGTATTCCATATAATGCATGGCAACACTTGTGATCGCCCGNGCAACTCCTCAGGATCAAAGTAGTCCGTGATGGTATCCAGATCTTTGTACAGAAGACCCCATTCTTCCCGTGACATTGACAGTACGACACGGTTGGGGAAATTGTCCGAGACAGGTAACTTGCAAACCAACACGAATTTGTTTCGTCTC
>SMLE01000155.1_pt1 | contig 10949 bp, 12 predicted proteins | sample 2451431 | NCBI scaffold set ML178787.1 | reverse complement strand
TCAGCGTACCGCTCACAGGGTGGGGGTGACCATCTCATTAGCCCCGCAACGAATTGCAGGGCTTTATATCTGTCAGACCTGAAGCGAAAAATTACTCAGCAATGATGCTGATGTATTTACGGTTTTTCGGGCCTTTAACTTCAAACTGAACTTTACCGTCAGCCAAAGCGAACAGAGTGTGGTCTTTACCGCAACCTACGTTGGTGCCAGCGTGGAATTTAGTACCACGTTGACGAACGATGATGTTGCCAGCCAGAACACTTTCGCCGCCGAAACGTTTTACGCCCAGGCGTTGTGCGTTGGAATCGCGACCGTTACGAGTCGAGCCGCCAGCTTTTTTGTGTGCCATTTAATCCGCTCTCCTAAGTCTTAAGCGCTGATGCCAGTAATTTTCACGTCAGTGAACCACTGACGGTGGCCCGCTTGCTTACGGTAGTGTTTACGGCGACGGAATTTAACGATCGTTACTTTCTCACCGCGACCATGGGCAACAACTTCTGCCTTGATCTTGCCACCATCGACGAAAGGAACGCCGATTTTGATTTCTTCACCATCTGCAACCATCAGAACTTGGTCAAATTCAACAACTTCACCAGTTGCGATGTCCAGCTTTTCCAAGCGAACGGTTTGACCTTCGCTTACTCGGTGTTGTTTGCCACCACTTTGGAAAACTGCGTACATATAAAACTCCGCTTTCCGCGTACTCATATTGATTATTCGAGCACGCTATAAATATTCACAATAGGGCGCGGATTCTACGCAAAAAACCTACCGATGACAAGTGCAGATTTGAGAGAATTGAAGAAAAAGAGTACAGGTTATACACGACCATTTATCTGTGCCATTTTTCAAGTACAATCAGTCCACAATAACCATTGAAGCCGGTATAGAACCGACCCTAACCACGGCGTACAGAAAAAGCACTGGCACAGATATGAATCTAGAACAGATCACAGCATTAGCTGCCCATGATATGAACGACGTCAATGGCGTTATTCTGGCACAACTCAATTCAGATGTTGTCCTTATCAACCAGATTGGCAATTACATTATCGGTGGTGGCGGGAAGCGTATTCGCCCCATGATAGCCGTGCTGGTCGCCCGCGCGCTGGCGTATGAAGGTGATAAACATGTGACAGTCGCCGCATTGATTGAGTTTATCCACACTGCCACGCTGCTGCATGACGATGTGGTGGATGAATCCGATATGCGTCGTGGCAAGGAAACAGCCAATGCCGCTTTCGGCAATGCGGCCAGCGTACTGGTTGGGGATTTCATCTATACGCGCGCGTTCCAGATGATGACCAGCCTGGGCTCGCTGCGCGTGCTGGCGCTGATGTCTGAGGCAGTCAACGTCATCGCTGAAGGTGAAGTGCTGCAACTGATGAACTGTAACGATCCGGATATCACCGAAGAGAGTTACATGCGCGTCATCTACAGTAAGACAGCGCGCCTTTTCGAAGCCGCAGCGCAAGCATCTGGGATTCTGGCGGGTGCCACCGATGAACAGGAAAAAGCATTGCAGGAATACGGGCGTTATCTCGGTACGGCATTCCAACTGATTGACGATCTGCTGGATTACAGCGCCGACGGAAAAACCTTAGGTAAAAATACCGGTGACGACCTGAACGAAGGCAAACCCACGCTGCCGCTGTTACACGCTATGCGTAACGGCAATAGCGAGCAATGTGCGATGATCCGCAAGGCGATCGAAGAGGGCAATGGTCGCCATCTTCTGGAACCGGTGCTTGCTGCCATGCAACAGTGCGGCTCGCTGGAATACACCCGACAGCGTGCAGAGCAAGAAACGGATAAAGCGATTTCCTCGCTTCAAGCGCTGCCGCCGAGCGCCTTCCGTGAGGCACTGGAAGGCCTGGCGCATATTGCCGTTCAACGCGATTATTAATGCGTCCGTGCGCTATGTTGTCGATGCGTTGGGATCGCTTGCGATCTCGAGGCGTGACAACATGGCAATCGCGCCTTCGCGCAGCACAAAATCGATCAACGCCTCCTGCTCGTTGATCGAGAGTTTTTCAAATATCTGAATCCAGGAAGCCAGCAGCGGTTTGGCAAGTGTCGTATAAGCTGGCGGTGACATTTCCGCCATTTCACGAATCTGGAGCCGTTTGCGCACCTCCTGCGGTAAACTTTCTCGCGCATACTCAACGGCCCGCCCTTGCACCCCTTTTCGTTTACGTTTTTCCCAGCCCTCTTCTCTGGCGCGTTTGTTAAGGCCCTGTCTCGATTTTGGCAAACCTGCTATACCCAGTAGCTCCTGGGGCGTCAACCATGCTTTTTCCATTCGCAACATCCTCCATAAACGGCATTAACGCGCGCCAAGGTGACGGCCGATGATCCACACCGTCGCCTTGGTTTCCAATAATAAAAAACAAAACAACAATAAATCCCCTAATAACGCGTAACCGTTACCGATTAAATTAGCGATTAGGTGTTATATATTGGACTAAAACGCGCGCTGACGTTGAAACGGGAACTGAACAAAGAGGGGAAAAAAGTGACAGGCAAGCGGGGCGTACACCCTCCGCAAAAACAGGGCATCAGTATAGATTCAGGTAGCAGAGGGGCCATCAGGCACTGCGTTATCTGACGATGAAATCCGCAATTGAGACAACACAGAGTCCATACCGTAACGCAAGATATGCGAGACCAGCGCCTCTCTTTCTTGCTCAGAGCACTGTTGATAGATCTGAATCCAGACGGCTAGCATATCGGCCTGACGTACTGCGTAGGATGAGGGGGTTTCTTGCAGTGAAAGCGAATGCTGCACCAGCTCTGGCAGGCTATAAAGGGAGTATTCAACGCCGCGCCCTTGAACCCCTTTATGACGGCGTTTTTCCCACCCGTCTTCCCGAGCACGTTTATTTACGCCTTGCCGTGTTTTAGGCAATCCCGCCATCCCCAGCAATTCAGCAGTGGTGAACCACTCTTTTTTCATAGCCTTTCATCCTGATAGTGCGATGCATTACAAAATTTAATTTATTAGGAATGACGTTAAGGAGATTATTGGAAATATAATGCTATGTTTTTTCCTAATTCCGTTCACGCATTCCATGCGTTTAACTGACGAGCGTTATTTATACCACCAATGGACCATTATCTTGTAGCAAGAAGGAAAGATTATGAGCGCAAGGAAAAACGACTGGCACCCTGCCGATATCATTGCCGCACTTCGTAAAAAAGGCACCACGCTAGCGGCAGTCTCACGAGGAGCGGGATTAAGCTCCTCCACGCTAGCCAATGCGATATCACGCCCCTGGCCTAAAGGAGAATGGCTCATCGCCGAGGCAATCAACATTCACCCTGCTGAAATCTGGCCCAGCCGTTACTACGATCCGAAAAGTAACATGCTGATTGATATGAAAAAAACTTATCAGACCTGACGATCCTCACCCAAAATCCTGATATAAAAAAGCCGGAGCACCTTCTCTCCGGCTTATCACCATCTGGCGTTAAGACACCGATTAACCGCGTACTGAGCCACTCACAAAGGATTCGCCTAATTCGATATCCTGTCTCAGGGTGCCCAACATGTTATCCAGAGCCTGTTTTTCAAACGGGCTCAGTGCGCCAATGGACTTACGTTCAACGATACCGGATTTGCCCAGCAACAGCGGCTGTGCGAAGAAACGGGCATGCTCGCCGTCACCTTCCACATAGGCGCATTCCACAACCCCATCGTCGCCTTGCAGAGCGCGTACCAGAGACAGCCCAAAACGCGCCGCCGCCTGACCCATCGAGAGGGTTGCCGATCCGCCACCGGCCTTGGCTTCCACCACTTCCGTGCCCGCGTTCTGGATGCGCTTGGTTAGATCCGCCACCTCCTGCTCGCTGAACGTTACACCAGGAATTTGTGACAACAGGGGAAGGATCGTCACACCAGAGTGCCCGCCAATCACAGGGACCTCAACCTCTTGCGGCAGCTTGCCTTTCAGTTCCGCCACAAAGGTATTGGAGCGGATAATATCCAGCGTGGTTACGCCGAACAGCTTGTTCTTGTCGTACACACCGGCTTTTTTCAGTACGTCCGCGGCAATCGCCACCGTCGTGTTAACCGGGTTGGTAATGATACCAATGCAGGCTTTCGGGCTGGTACGGGCAATCTGTTCAACCAGATTGCGCACGATCCCCGCATTCACATTGAACAGATCGGAACGGTCCATGCCCGGTTTGCGAGCGACACCGGCCGAGATCAGAACGATGTCCGCACCGACCAGCGCAGGGGTGGCGTCTTCACCACAAAAACCTTTGATGGATACTGCTGTAGGGATATGGCTCAGATCAACGGCGACGCCCGGCGTTACCGGAGCAATGTCATAAAGAGATAATTCTGAACCTGAAGGAAGCTGGGTTTTGAGCAGGAGCGCGAGAGCCTGACCGATACCGCCTGCTGCTCCGAGAACTGCAACTTTCATCCTAAACTCCTTATTATCGTAAAAGTAAAAATGCCGTGAATTTGTGCAATAAACCGCCAGGCATGAATAAAATCAGGAGGTTTAAACGGCTTACCGAACGGATGTCGGCAATGCCGAGACCTCGATATCAGGTCATGAAAAAGAAAAAACTATGTCATTAATAATAAATCAAAATCTGCCGAGTGATTTGTAAGGTAAGTAAAGTTATAAGTTAGTGAGTAAATAATGCAGCGCGCATCACGTTCAGTACGATGGCGGCTACATTACACCGAACCGCAGCCAGTAAACGACCTTATTTTGATAACATTTGATTCACTTTTATGTGACTAAACACTCATTTTTTTTCATCGATTACGTTGTTTAAACATTTTAGCGCAATTATCGTACTGCCTCCTACCGAGCAACTTCTTTAAGCGCCCATATTGCATAAAAATTCACCCAACTGCATAATGCACGCATCAACGATCACAACACACGGTGCAGAATGCGTAACTCCACGAAACAGGAAGATTTGGTCAAAGCGTTCAAGGCGCTGTTAAAGGAAGAGAAGTTTAGTTCTCAAAGCGAGATCGTGTTGGCGTTACAAGACGACGGTTTTGAAAATATAAACCAATCAAAAGTATCACGTATGCTGACTAAATTTGGCGCAGTGCGCACGCGCAATGCCAAAATGGAGATGGTCTACTGCCTACCCGCAGAACTGGGTGTACCCACCACCACCAGCCCGCTGAAAAATCTGGTCCTGGATGTCGATTATAACGATGCTGTTGTGGTTATTCACACCAGCCCGGGTGCTGCGCAATTGATCGCTCGGTTGCTGGATTCACTGGGGAAATCAGAAGGGATTCTGGGCACCATTGCCGGGGATGACACCATTTTCACCACGCCAGCACGCGGCTTTAGCGTTAAGCAGTTGTTCGACGCCATTTTGACGTTGTTCGAACAGGAACTGTAGTGCCCCACCAAGATTGCTGACGCAGTGACTCACGCCAGATGAAGGTATCTGGCGTGGGGTTGGGTCAAACGGCAGGCAACTCAGCCAATGGCCAACGTGGACGCACGCTCACGCCCAATTCCTGACTGTGATTGTGTAACAGCCTCACACTGCCCGAATAGGCAATCATCGCGCCATTATCGGTACAAAACTCAGGCCGCGCATAAAACACCGCCCCACCCCGTTTAGCCATGATCTCTGTCAGGCGAACACGCAGCGTGCGGTTGGCACTGACGCCGCCAGCCATCACCAGACGTTTAAAGCCGGTCTCATCCAACGCTCGACGGCATTTTATCGCTAACGTATCAACCACCGCATCTTCAAACGCGCGCGCAATATCAGCACGGGTTTGATCATCATTGCCATTGGCGCGAATAGTATTGGCGGCAAAGGTTTTCAAACCAGAAAAGCTAAAATCCAGCCCTTGTCTGTCGGTCATCGGGCGAGGAAAGGTAAAACGTGAGGCATCGCCACGCTGTGCCAGTTTGGACAACATCGGGCCTCCCGGGTAATCCAGTCCCAGCAGCTTTGCCGTTTTATCAAAGGCTTCACCGGCGGCATCGTCAACAGATTCTCCCAGCAACCGGTATTCACCAATGCCAGTGACGCTGATTAACTGCGTGTGACCGCCAGAAACCAATAGCGCGACGAAAGGAAATTCCGGCGGATTATCTTCCAGCATCGGAGCCAGCAAATGCCCTTCCATGTGGTGAACCGGAACCGCCGGCACGCCCCAGGCAAATGCCAGCGCACGCCCGACCGTTGCACCGACCAACAATGCGCCCACCAGTCCAGGGCCGGCAGTGTAGGCCACACCATCGATGTCAGATGCGGACAAATCCGCCTCTTTCAGGGCAGCCTGAATCAGAGGAACCGTTTTACGCACGTGATCGCGCGAGGCCAGCTCCGGCACGACACCGCCATAATCAGCATGTAGTTTTACTTGGCTGTACAGTTGGTTAGCCAATAACCCGGCATCCGTGTCATAAATCGCGACCCCGGTTTCATCACAGGAGGTTTCAATACCCAATATGCGCATCGTTCTACCTAACGTTCGTTGCCACGCAAGCCGACATCCACTTGCCACTTGCTTCATACAACAGATAGTCTACCATTATCGGTTTGGATTTTCTGCTCTGCGTGCGCGTTGGGTGTTTTATGATCGCCGCAATGCTTTACAAGCGCATCACGTTTGCAGTAGAATTCCGCACCATTTTGAAAAGGCTGGCACAAGGCCAGCACATACCGAATTATTAAGGTGAGAGGCACATGCCGGTAATTAAAGTACGTGAAAACGAGCCGTTCGATGTAGCGCTGCGTCGCTTCAAACGTTCCTGTGAAAAAGCGGGTGTTCTGGCTGAAGCTCGTCGTCGTGAGTTCTATGAAAAACCGACAACCGAACGTAAACGCGCTAAAGCTTCTGCGGTGAAACGTCACGCGAAGAAACTGGCTCGAGAAAACGCACGCCGCACTCGTCTGTATTAATTTCTGGAGGCCTGGCCTCCACCGCGTGATTAATCCGCAGACTTAGCAGTTGCATACGAAGGCCGTGCTTTCCGAAAGGAAGCGCGGCTTGTTGTCGTTTATAAGCTATCGTTTATTTGTATTAAAAACAGGGGCTTATGGCTGGACGAATCCCACGCGTCTTTATCAATGACCTGCTGGCACGCACTGATATCGTCGATCTGATCGACGCGCGCGTGAAGCTCAAGAAGCAGGGCAAGAACTTTCACGCGTGCTGTCCGTTTCACCATGAGAAAACCCCGTCTTTCACCGTAAACGGTGATAAGCAGTTTTACCATTGCTTCGGCTGCGGCGCGCACGGCAATGCCATCGATTTTTTAATGAACTACGATCGCTTGGAGTTCGTTGAAAGTATCGAAGAATTGGCATCCATGCACAGTCTGGAAGTGCCTTATGAATCCGGCACGGGCACCACAGCGCTTGAACGCCATCAGCGTCAAAGCCTGTATGAACTGATGGGGCAACTGAGCGAGTTTTATCAACAGGCGTTAAACCAGCCAACGGCAGCCGCCGCCCAAGGTTATCTGGCACAACGCGGCCTGAGTGCGGAAGTGATTCGCCACTTCGCTATTGGCTTCGCTCCTGCCGGGTGGGACAACGTATTAAAGCGCTTTGGTCGTCACGATGAAGATCGTGAAACCCTGAGCGATTCGGGGATGCTGGTTAAAAATGAGCAAGGACGTACCTATGACCGCTTCCGTGAGCGTGTCATGTTCCCGATCCGCGATAAGCGCGGCCGCGTTATCGCCTTTGGCGGGCGCGTGTTGGGAGACGGATTGCCCAAATACCTGAACTCGCCGGAAACTGAAATTTTTCATAAAGGCCGCCAATTGTATGGCCTTTACGAAGCGCAACAAAATCACACGGAACTAAAACGTCTTCTTGTGGTTGAAGGTTATATGGACGTGGTGGCGCTGGCGCAATTCGGTATTGATTATGCCGTCGCGTCACTGGGCACTGCCACGACCGCAGACCATATTCAAATGATGTTCCGTGTTACCGATCAGGTGATTTGCTGCTATGACGGTGACCGCGCAGGCCGAGATGCCGCCTGGCGCGCCCTGGAAACGGCGCTACCCTATTTGAATGATGGTCGCCAGTTGCGCTTTATGTTTCTCCCTGATGGAGAGGATCCGGATACTCTGGTGCGTAAAGAGGGTAAACAAGCGTTTGAACAGAGGATGGAGCAGGCGCTGCCGCTCTCCACGTTCTTGTTTGATACCCTGCAACAGCAAGTGGATATGAGCTCGCCGGAGGGCAGAACCAAGCTCGGAAGAGATGCATTGCCGTTGATTGGTCAGGTGCCGGGAGAAACCCTGCGGCTGTATCTACGTCAACAGCTCGGCAACAAACTGGGGATTATTGACGATCGCCAACTGGATAAACTGCTGCCAAAAACGGCAGAACGGGCGCAGCCTTACCAGCCGCCCCAACTAAAACGCACAACTATGCGTATACTAATAGGGTTGCTGGTACAAAATCCGCAGTTGGCAGCATTGCTGACGGCCCCGGAGGGGTTGGCAGCATCGAAGATGGCCGGTGTGCCACTGTTTATTGAGCTGGTGAAAGCGTGCCATGCGCAGCCCGGTTTGACAACGGGGCAGCTTCTGGAGCTTTACCGGGAGAATAAATCAGGCCCACAGCTTGAAACCATGGCAACCTGGAACCACATGATCGTTGAGGACAAGGTAGAAGAGACGTTTATCGATACCTTGACTACCCTATATAACCATATGTTAGAGGAGCGGCTGGAATTATTGATAGCACAGTCACGTTTGCGGGGGTTGACCGCAGAAGAACGTAACGAAGTGCACATGCTGAACCAGGCGCTTACAAGAAAGAACTGATTACAGAGGCTTAATTGCCGATAACCAGCAGGGTGAGGCCCTGCCAAAGCAGCTAGAAGGGGCTGCGGCGAGAAGAAGAAATACCCCGAATGTTATTGTTTGCTATACCCAATAGCTTTCAACGAACAGGCGAGCGAAAGGCACCTGCATCGTGAAAGATGACCGGTATAATTATGCCGACCGACACCAACCTAATACTCTGAAGTGTGGATACCGTCTTATGGAGCAAAACCCGCAGTCACAGCTGAAGCTACTTGTCACCCGTGGTAAGGAGCAAGGCTACCTGACCTATGCTGAGGTCAATGACCATCTGCCGGAAGATATCATCGATTCCGATCAGATCGAAGACATCATCCAGATGATTAATGACATGGGCATCCAGGTGATGGAAGAAGCACCGGATGCGGATGACCTGCTGTTGGCAGAAACTACGTCTGACACCGATGAAGATGCCGCAGAAGCTGCTGCTCAGGTGCTCTCAAGCGTAGAGTCAGAAATTGGGCGTACTACCGACCCGGTGCGCATGTACATGCGTGAAATGGGCACCGTTGAGTTGCTCACCCGCGAAGGTGAAATCGACATCGCCAAGCGGATCGAAGACGGTATCAACCAGGTTCAGTGTTCTGTTGCCGAATACCCTGAAGCGATCACTTATCTGTTGGAACAATACGATCGCGTCGAGGCCGAAGAAAGCCGTCTTTCCGATCTGATCACCGGGTTTGTCGATCCTAACGCCGAAGAAGATCTTGCGCCTACCGCAACCCACGTCGGCTCTGAATTGTCCAGCGAAGAGATGGACGATGACGATGATGACGACGAGGAGAGCGAAAACGACGACGATGCAGAAGAAGACAACAGCATCGATCCCGAGCTGGCACGTCAGAAATTTACCGAGCTGCGTGAACAGTACGAAGTCACTCGTCAAACAATCAAAGCCCATGGCCGTAACCACGCTAAGGCCGCGGAAGAGATCCTGAAGCTCTCTGACATTTTCAAGCAGTTCCGTTTGGTGCCGAAACAGTTCGATTTCCTGGTCAACAGCATGCGCACCATGATGGATCGCGTTCGCACGCAAGAGCGTTTGATCATGAAACTCTGCGTTGAACAGTGCAAAATGCCGAAGAAAAACTTCGTCACGCTGTTCACCGGTAACGAAACCAATGACACCTGGTTCTCTGCCGCCAAGGCCATGAACAAGCCCTGGAGCAAGAAGCTGGTTGAGGTGGAAGAAGACGTGCAGCGCAGCTTGCAGAAGCTGCATCAGATCGAAGAAGAAACCGGTTTGACTATCGAGCAGGTGAAAGACATCAACCGTCGCATGTCGATCGGTGAAGCCAAAGCACGCCGCGCCAAGAAAGAGATGGTCGAGGCGAACCTGCGTCTGGTGATTTCTATCGCCAAAAAGTACACCAACCGCGGTCTGCAATTCCTGGATTTGATTCAGGAAGGTAACATCGGCCTGATGAAGGCCGTAGACAAATTTGAATACCGTCGTGGTTATAAGTTTTCTACTTATGCCACCTGGTGGATCCGTCAGGCGATCACCCGTTCTATCGCCGATCAGGCGCGTACCATCCGTATTCCTGTTCACATGATCGAAACGATTAACAAGTTGAACCGTATTTCGCGTCAGATGTTGCAGGAAATGGGCCGTGAGCCGACGCCAGAGGAACTTGCCGAACACATGCTGATGCCGGAAGACAAGATCCGCAAGGTGCTGAAGATCGCCAAAGAGCCGATCTCCATGGAAACACCGATCGGTGATGATGAAGATTCACATCTGGGCGACTTCATCGAGGACACCACGCTGGAACTGCCGCTGGACTCTGCAACGTCAGAGAGCCTTCGTTCAGCCACCCACGATGTACTGGCTGGCCTGACGGCGCGCGAAGCCAAAGTACTGCGTATGCGTTTCGGTATCGACATGAACACCGACCACACGCTGGAAGAAGTGGGCAAACAGTTCGACGTTACGCGTGAACGTATTCGTCAGATTGAGGCCAAGGCGCTGCGCAAGCTGCGTCACCCAAGTCGTTCTGAAGTGTTGCGCAGTTTCCTGGATGATTAACCGCATCTAAATGGAAATAGGAAAAAGCCCTCAACATTGGGGGCTAATGAGATGGTCACCCCCACCCTGTGAGCGGTACGCTG
>SMLE01000578.1_pt1 | contig 10956 bp, 6 predicted proteins | sample 2451431 | NCBI scaffold set ML178787.1 | reverse complement strand
GCTCACCATCTCCTGCCGAATTTACACCACGTCCGTGGACTCTACCTGCCTTGACCCCGAACGTGTTTTGGGTCGATCTTCGCAAGATCGATTTTTCCAAGAAAACGGGAAAAGTGCTCAAGCTGGATTTAGGGCCGGATCAACGCAATACCTTCTCCGGCGCGGCCAACGACAAATTTGTCGAAAGCGTGTTGTTCAAGTTTCTCGGGACTTGATACGTACACCGCTTACTCAATGGCCTTGATACGGGCGATTGGCACTTTTGGGGGGGCGCGGCGGCCGTGTTCGAGAAACTCGAACACGGCAACCTTATCGCCGTGCTATGAGGCCATGATGAGCTTTGCTGGCCTTTCTGCGTTACTTGGCTGCGGAAGTTTTCTTGCGCAAGGGCGTGTCACTCCTTCGGCGAAACCAATAAACGCTGACTTATTCAGCATCGAGCTGCGTATGCAGCATATAGTTCACATCCACATTAGAACCGAGGGTAAAACGATCGCGCAGCGGGTTATAGTGCAGGCCGGTGATGTGCTGTTCCGCCAGCGTTGTGCCGTCCACCCAGTCCAACAGCTCCGCCGGGCGAATAAATTTCTTCGCGTCATGAGTGCCCTTCGGCACCATTTTCAGCACGTATTCGGCACCGAAAATCATCAATAGCCAGGCTTTGGCATTGCGGTTGATGGTCGAGAAGAACACGTGTCCGCCGGGTTTGACCAGGGTGGCACAGGCGCGCACCACCGATTGCGGGTCTGGCACATGTTCCAGCATCTCCATACACGTCACCACGTCATAGCGCCCGGCGTGCGCCGCTGCGTGAGGCTCCACGGTTTCCTGCACATACTGCACGCTGACGCCGCTCTCCAGCGCATGCAGCCGGGCAACCTGCAACGGTTCGGCACCCATGTCTAATCCGGTAACCTCTGCACCTTCGCGCGCCATGCTCTCCGCCAGAATGCCGCCACCACAGCCAACATCCAGCACCTGCTTGCCAAACAGCCCATCGGCGCGGCGTGCGATGTAGTCAAGTCGCAGCGGGTTGATGCGGTGCAGCGGTTTGAATTCGCCTTCCAGATCCCACCAGCGTGAGGCGACAGCTTCAAACTTGGCGATTTCATCATGATCGACATTCTGCGTCTGTATTTCTGCGTTCATGCGTTATACAACCTTTTGTTATTCTCATCTGCGGTGAGTATATCGGGTGTAGGCAGGATGTAGTAGCGATTCTCCTTTTTGCCTCGGCGATGCAAAAGGCGGTGAATGAAAGAAAAGCGTCATTAGTCGTGCGCGTATTTTCCCTGTCAGGTGGGTTTTGTGCTATCATTTTCCACCTTTTGAACTCGGGTTGATGCATTAATAGAGGGATAGCGGCTCCATGAGCGACCTTGCCAGAGAAATAACACCGGTCAATATCGAAGATGAGTTGAAAAACTCCTATCTGGACTATGCCATGTCCGTTATTGTCGGGCGTGCCTTGCCTGATGTTCGTGACGGCTTGAAACCCGTGCACCGACGCGTACTGTACGCGATGAGCGTGCTGGGAAATGACTGGAACAAACCCTATAAAAAATCGGCCCGTGTGGTCGGCGATGTTATCGGTAAATACCACCCGCACGGTGATTCCGCCGTGTATGAAACCATCGTGCGCATGGCGCAACCTTTCTCCCTGCGCTACATGCTGGTGGATGGTCAGGGCAACTTCGGGTCGATAGATGGCGACTCGGCGGCGGCCATGCGTTATACCGAAATTCGCATGTCGAAAATCGCCCACGAGCTTCTGTCGGATCTGGAAAAAGAGACGGTCGATTTTGTGCCCAACTACGATGGCACAGAACAGATCCCCGATGTTATGCCGACGCGTATTCCTAACCTGCTGGTGAACGGTTCTTCCGGTATTGCCGTGGGGATGGCGACCAACATCCCGCCCCACAACCTGACGGAAGTGATCGACGGCTGCCTGGCGTATATCGACGACGAAAACATCAGCCTGGAAGGGTTGATGGCGCATATCAAAGGGCCGGATTTCCCGACGGCGGCGATCATCAACGGCAGACGCGGCATTGAAGAGGCGTACCGTACCGGGCGCGGTAAAATTTACATCCGCGCACGCGCCGAAGTGGAAGTGGACGACAAAAATGGTCGTGAGACCATTATCGTGCACGAGATTCCCTATCAGGTGAACAAAGCGCGCCTGATTGAAAAAATCGCCGAGTTGGTGAAAGAGAAACGCGTCGAAGGCATCAGCGCATTGCGCGATGAGTCCGATAAAGACGGCATGCGTATCGTGATTGAGATCAAACGCGACGCTGTGGGTGAAGTGGTACTGAATAACCTCTACTCGCTGACTCAGCTTCAGGTCTCGTTCGGCATCAACATGGTGGCACTGCATCAGGGCCAGCCGAAGATCATGCCGCTCAAGGACATTCTGGTTGCCTTTGTTCGTCACCGCCGTGAAGTGGTGACGCGCAGAACCATTTTTGAACTGCACAAAGCGCGCGAGCGTGCCCATATTTTAGAAGGCCTGGCGGTTGCGCTGGCAAATATCGATCCGATCATTGAAGCGATTCGCAATGCACCAACGCCGGCAGAAGCCAAGGCGGCATTGATTGCTCAAGCCTGGGATCTGGGCAACGTTGCGGCGATGCTGGAGCGTGCTGGTAATGATGCTGCGCGTCCTGACTGGCTGAAGCCGGAATTTGGGATTCGTGACGGTAAATACCACCTGACTGAGCAGCAGGCTCAGGCGATTCTGGATCTGCGGTTGCAAAAACTGACCGGTCTGGAACACGAAAAGCTGCTGGATGAATACAAAGAGTTGCTGTTGCAGATCGCCGAACTGTTGCGCATTCTAACCAGCCCTGAGCGTTTGATGGAAGTCATTCGTGAAGAGCTGGAAGCGATCAAGACACAGTACAGCGATGCGCGTCGCACGGAAATCACGGCCAATAGCGCTGACATCAATATCGAAGACCTGATCAACCAGGAAGATGTGGTGGTTACGCTTTCCCATCAGGGGTATGTCAAATACCAACCGCTGAGCGACTATGAAGCGCAGCGTCGTGGGGGCAAAGGCAAGTCAGCGGCACGCATCAAGGAAGAAGATTTTATCGACCGTCTGCTGGTGGCTAACACCCATGAAACGATCCTCTGCTTCTCCAGCCGTGGCCGTCTCTACTGGCTCAAGGTGTACCAATTGCCGGAAGCAAGCCGCGGTGCGCGTGGGCGTCCTATCGTCAACCTGTTGCCGTTGGAGCCGGAAGAGCGCATTACTGCCATTCTGCCGGTGCGTGAATACGAAGAAGGCCAAAACGTGTTTATGGCGACTGCCAGCGGCACGGTGAAGAAAACGGCACTGACCGAGTTTAGCAATCCACGTTCGAAAGGGATTATTGCCGTTAACCTCAATGAGGGCGACGAACTGATCGGCGTTGATTTGACGGACGGTGAGAACGAGGTGATGCTGTTCTCTGCGGAAGGTAAGGTGGTGCGCTTCTACGAAGCGGCTGTGCGTGCTATGGGACGTACCGCTACTGGTGTACGCGGTATCAACCTTCAAGGTGACGATCGCGTGGTGTCTCTGATTGTGCCGCGCGGTGAAGGCGATATCCTTACTGTCACGCAAAACGGCTTCGGTAAGCGTACTGCGGTGAGTGAATACCCGACCAAGTCTCGTGCGACCAAAGGCGTTATCTCTATCAAAGTGAGCGAGCGTAACGGTAAGGTTGTTGGTGCGGTGCAAGTCGATGAGCTGGATCAGATCATGATGATCACAGATGCCGGTACGTTGGTGCGCACCCGTGTCTCTGAGGTCAGCATTGTAGGCCGTAACACCCAGGGCGTGACGCTTATCCGCACTGCGGAAGACGAAAACGTGGTAGGGCTGCAACGTGTTGCTGAGCCGGTCGAAGATGAAGAGCTCGACAGCGTGGCAACCGCGCCGGGTGAAGTCGCTGAAGAAGAAGACGGCATTGATGATGATGCTGAAACCGACGACGATGTGGCTGACGACGAATAATCGCGTGCTACACCAATGAAACAAAAGCCAGCACCTCTGATGCTGGCTTTTTTTATGCGCTCTCGGTACTGTATCGACACGCCTTTCCCCTGCAACCATTTACCTACTTGATGGAATAAATTTGAAATACCTCGCTTCATTTCACACGACGCTGAAAATTTCCCGCTACCTGCTCATGGTGCTGGCGATGATGTTATGGATGCTGGGGGCGCTGATTTCCATCTTCTATTTCAGCAAGGTGCTCAACGATAAAGAAGCTGAGTTGCGCCTTGAATATAACCAGAGCTACGATCAGTCGCAGGAGTATATTCGTCGCACCACGGACATCGTGTGGGAATTACGCTATGTGGCTGTCAGCCATGTCAATACGGCACCCGCGCACACTGCGCCGTCTTCCGCCAATACCCTGCGTACACCGCTGCTTTCGCTCTATCCCTTAACCGCAGGTGCAGACTGTCAGGCTATCTATCAGACCCAAAAAGGGCAGTTGGATGCCGTCAGCGCTTTTTTTACCGATTGGCAGGATAACTTCTCCACGGTATACGATCTGAACCGGGTGTTTTTTGTCGATGGTGCCTGGCAGTGCATGATGGATTTCGGTATCCGCAATCAGGCACTGGATCGCGATAATTTGTTGCAGAACCTGCAAGAACGTTTTGCCGATAAAAAGCATGCGACGCAAGGCGAATGGCGCGATGAAACGGTGTATTGGATAACCCCGGCCTCCGATCCCGATATCGGCTATCTGTATGCCATTACACCGATTTATAAAGGGGATCGTCTGGAAACCCTGATGGGCATCGAGCAAACCATCCGTCTGGATGATTTTGTTGCCGCAGGCAAATTTACGGTTGGTGCCAAGCTGCTCGATCAGTTCAATCAGCCGTTGCTGCAATTTATCGATAAAGAGCGCAATGGCTCTATGACGTCCAGCTACCCGAACGATCGCACCTATTTTGGTTATGTAGACGGTTACGACGAAATTATCCTGAAGAAAGCCTTACCGCCAACTACCTTTAATATCGTCTATTTTATGCCGTTCAGCGTGCTGCTCTCGCAGCTAAACGCGCTGATTATCAATATCGTGTTGTTAAACCTGCTCTCTGCGCTGGTGCTGTTTATTCTCGCTTGGACATTCGAACGCAAGATGTTTCTACCCGCGCAAATTAACGCCTTTCAGTTGGAAGAGAACGAGCAGTTTAACCGTAAAATCGTGGCCTCTGCGCCGGCAGGCATCTGTATTTTGCGCATCAGCGATGGTACTAACCTGCTTAGCAACGAACTGGCGCATAACTACCTGAATTTGTTAACCCATGAAGACCGGCTCAAGATCACGCGCATTATCTGTGAACAGCAATCAAAATATGTCGATGTGGTTACCAGCAGGAAACATCACTTGCAAATCAGTTTCGTTCATTCTCGCTATAGTAATGAAAATGTGGCGATTTGCGTGCTCTCCGATGTGAGCGCGAGGGTCAAGATGGAAGAGTCTCTGCAAGAAATGGCCAATGCGGCTGAACAGGCGAGCCAGTCTAAATCGATGTTTTTGGCCACAGTTAGTCATGAATTGCGCACGCCGCTGTACGGGATTATCGGTAATCTGGATTTACTCCGTACCAAAAGCCTGTCGAAAGATGCGAATCGATTGGCGGCAGCGATGCAGAACTCCTCGGCACTGCTGCTCAATATCATCAGCGATATTCTCGACTTTTCCAAGATAGAGTCTGAACAGCTTAAAATCGAACCCGCTATTTTTACCCCACAGGAAGTGGTCCGCCACATCACCAGCAACTATCTGCCGTTGGTGGTGCGAAAAAATCTGACGCTCTACTGCTTTATCGAACCGTCGGTGCCGGCAACGTTGTCGGGTGATCCGGTACGTTTGCAGCAGGTGCTCTCTAATCTGGTGAGCAATGCGATTAAATTTACCGATACCGGCTGCATTATCTTTCAGGTGTGTTGCACCGACGGCTATCTCGAATTTTGGGTACGGGATACTGGCGTGGGGATTAATCCTCGCGAGGCGCTCAAGCTGTTCGATCCGTTTTTCCAGGCGGGTAGCGGCGTTCAGCGCCATTTTCAAGGGACCGGGTTGGGATTAGCCATCTGTGAAAAGCTGGTAAACCTGATGGATGGCGACATGTCACTGATATCGGAACCCGGGCTGGGCAGTCAGTTTGGCATTCGTATTCCGCTCTATCAGGCACATTACGACGTCCCGACGGTCAGCGATGCGCTCAGGCAGAAAACCTGCTGGCTGAGGATGCGTAATGCCAGTCTTGAGCACAACGCGCTCAGTTTACTGCAACAATATGGTCTCTCTGCGGCCCGTTATTCTGACCAGACTGTTCATGAGGACGACATCGTTATCAGCGATTATCCACAGGCTATGCCGCCGCTTTCGCGCTGGAGCGTGCTGTTTAGTCACGTGCACATCGGCAGCGCGCAGGAGAGTGAGTCAGGGCGCTGGGTCATCAGTACCGCCGGATTGCCGGATTTGCCGGCGCTGTTGGAACGCCTGTGCCGTAACAAAGACGGAGAAGAGGGGGCGCTGGCCGTGCCGAGTACACGTGCCCAAACGCACTATAACCTGGTGGACAATAGCGATATATTGATTCTGGTGGTGGACGATCATCCGATCAACCGCCGTTTGCTCGCCGATCAGCTCGGATCGTTGGGTTATCAGGTCATTACCGCTAATGACGGCGTGGATGCGTTAAGCACGCTGGCAAAGCAAACGGCTGATATTGTGCTGACCGATGTCAACATGCCGAATATGGATGGCTATACGCTGACGCGCACCCTGCGCGCGCAACGCTGGGAAGCGCCCGTGATTGGCGTCACCGCCAACGCACTCGCCGAAGAACGACAACGTTGTTTGTCGGCGGGGATGGACAACTGTTTATCGAAACCGGTTACGCTGGATGTACTGCAACAGTGTTTGGCGCAGTACAGTCTTCAAGTGCGTGAACAGCGGAGTAGCGCAACATAGGCGTGTTAGTGGTAACGTTCGTCGTTCCTGGGTCAGCAGGAACGACGGGGTGAGCGCGTGAAAGTAAAAACTCAGCGCTTACGCACTTTCTCCCGGTTCGGCTCCGTTGATGGAAGAGAGGTATTTCAGCAAGGCAATATCGTTATCAACACCCAGCTTGGTCATGCCAGATTTTTTCTGGCTACTGATGGTTTTGATGCTGCGGTTCAGCTTTTTAGCAATTTCCGTCACCAGAAAGCCTTCTGCAAACAGGCGCAGCACTTCGCTCTCTTTCGGTGACAGGCGCTTGTCGCCGTAACCGCTGGCGCTGATTTTTTCCAACACCTTGGCAACGCTATCCGGAGTGAATTTCTTGCCCTTTTGCAAGGCCGCCAGCGCTTTGGGCAAATCGGTCGGTGCCCCTTGCTTCAATACAATACCTTCGATATCAAGATCCAAGACCGCGCTTAAAATGGCGGGGTTGTTGTTCATTGTCAGCACAATGATCGCCAGATGGGGGAAATGGCGTTTGATATATTTGATCAGCGTGATGCCATCACCGTATTTATCGCCTGGCATGGATAAATCGGTAATTAAAACGTTGGCATCCAATTTCGGCAGGTGATTGATCAGCGATGTTGAATCTTCAAACTCGCCCACCACGTTAACCCACTCAATTTGTTCAAGCGATTTTTTAATGCCAAAAAGGACAATCGGATGGTCGTCAGCGATAATTACGTTTAAATTACTCATCGTTTTATTTACTCGTCTTGTTGGCCATTAGGCTGCAATAATACACGGACAAGTTCGTCGATCTCATCAATATCGTATTTGATTTCTTCACTCGCCTGTTCGGTAATATGCCGCTCAAGTTGTTCACACAATTGTTTGCCAGGGTGCAAGTTTAGCATAGCAAACACCCCCTTAAGTCGATGCGCCGTTTGTGCCAGCGTTGAAAAGTCGCCTGTTTCTGCATCAGTATACAGTTTGACAATGTCGTCGGGTACCGTTTCAACGAACAGCGAAAAATAGTCGCTGGCTTTTAGTTGCCGGGCGTATTCGTGAATATCCGTCGGCGCAGCATCCTGCGTAGCGACCTCAAATTGTTGCTCAATCAAGGTCAATACGGCATCTTGCAGCAGCTGACTGATATTAAAATTGGTGCGTAATCGACGCGGCGCCAGTAAGGTCACTTGGGTATCCTCACCGTTCACCAACAGCGTGTTATCCGCCATTTTTGCGTCGTCATCGACAATACGCAGATCGAACTCCTGGGGCATCTGGCGCTCATCGGCGTTGACACATTCGGCCCCCCAACTACAGAGAAGGTGCTGCACGATCAAACGTACCTCATTGGCGGTGATGTCTAACAGCACCGTCATGTCTTCCAGCAGTTTTTCGTCTTCATCTACGCTGTTGGTGCTGGCGGGCATCGTGACCGTCAACTGATAGTGCGTGCCGAGATCTTGTTTACAGGAGATACTCAGCTCGCCGCCAAGCTTACGCGCGAGTTGATGGCTCAGGAACAGTGCAAATCCCGAATTTTGTTGGGAGCGATCCGCCGATGGCACCGTTAGCCAGGGGTGGCGCAGATTATCCAGTTCTGCCGCTGACATGCGGGTGCCAGTATCGCTGAGCCGGATAGCGAGTTTGTCCGTCTGCTCGGCATCTGCTTCCAGCATGAGCGTTATCTTGCCGTAATCCGTATTGGTGATGGCGTAATCGAGCAGCAGCAGCAGCGCTTTTCGCAGCATGGTCATATCGCCCACATACAAACGTTGTGGTTCTAAGCGGTAGTGATGAAACAGGTGCAGCCCTTTTTGGGAAAGACGCGGCAGACTCGCAAGCAGCAAGCTATCCATCATCGCAAGGGGAGAAAAGGGCACCACGTCCGGTTGCCATGTGTCGCTGCCGAGCCGGTCATGGAGTGCAATATTATCCAGTAGCGCGATCGTTTGTGCCGCTTCATCTGAGGCTTTACGTAACAATCTGGTGCGAATATCGTCATCCGCTGTTTGTGCCAGGGACAGCAAATGTTGCTGTAAAGCCTGCATTGGCGTATGCAGCTCCTGACGAAGATTGGTTAACAGCCGTTGGCGCGCCAGCACGTTTTTGTCATATTCGCGCTGCGCCAATTGCATCTTCTTATGCACCAGGATTTCTTTATCCTGCTCGCGAATCAGAAACAGATTGTGCTCTGGCATCTGCGGGTGGCTGAACTGCAAAATCTCGTACATCTCGTTGTTGATGGTTGCCTGCACCACGCCCTGATGCTCGCGCGCCATCGCGGCGATTTTCTCCAAACTCAGGTGGGGCAACAGATGCTCGGCAATGGCGTTTTGTACCACCACGCGGTTGGCAGAAAAATCATAAACCAGAATACCAATCGGAACGCGTTTAACGATCTCCTGATAAAGCGCCTGCTGTTTCCGCAAGCGCGGTGACGGATCGTCGCGCGCATCGCGGTTGGGCTGACGCCACAGGTAGAACCCAGTCAGGGTTAGCGCCAGCAGCGCCAGATTTAGCAGCAGCAACCAGATATTATTACGCGCCATATCGGCAGCGAATTGGCGCAGCGGTAACTGATAAACGATATTCACCGGCGCGTTAACCAGCGGTGCGGCCACCTCTAACAGTGAACCGTTTAGCTGAACGCGAGTCGTATCCTCGTTATTGGTAAACGCTTCACTGCTGGTTCCCACGGTGTCCGCGCGCAGGATGAAATTGTCGCGCGACAGCGTATGTGGGATCAGATCGTTGATGGGAAAATCAAAGGCAATGATGGTCGCCAGATGGCCCGGCTGGTTGAAGGTGGTGCGCAGTGTAAAATAGTAGTCATTATAAAAGCGCAGCTTGCGGATGGGAGAGAAGCTCTCGCGTTCATCAAGCGCGTTTGACTGTTGCAGCATCTCCGTACGTCGGGCTTCGGCAATCGCGGTGATATAGCTGCCGCGAAACTGTGCGGAAATGTCTTTCAGTATCTGCGTGGAAATCATGCTCAGGCTGTTATCTACACCGTTGAGGTAGTACATGGAGTAGATATCGCTCTCGGCACCCCACAGGATATCGAGATAACGTGAAATCTTGCGCACCGCGCTCAGTGTTGATTTATCGTGCTGGCCAAAGATGAGCGCATCGGTTTTCTGGCCGTTTTTTTCCACATAGAACACATCCGGCAGCAGACTGATGGCATTGACGCTATCTTCCCCGTCAGCGGCGGCGTCGTTGTTCAGATTGCTATAGATTTGGTAAGTGAAAAAGCGGTAGGTATCGATACGCTTTTGCATCCCAAGCGCGAGGGTGTTGAGCGTAGATTTCTTCTCTGCCAACCAGCTGTTCACGATATTGTAGCTCAGCGTGCCGGTTGTCAGCAGTAGCAACAGGGCGAACAAGGTCAGGTAGCGAAGCAGACTCGCAGGCATGATAACAGTTCCTACTTGGCAGAGCGTAAGATAAGAAAATGAAATGCATTGACCTCAGTCAGCAACCAATAAGGGCAACCTGCTCCTTGTGCGGTCTCTTTTGTCTCCGCGTTCTTGATTTGGCACTGCGCTTCTCGCGTTACTTTGCCCATGTTCCACGCACCACCTTCTCTTTGTCTGGCTCCCTTTTTATCATAACTTCCTCACTGAATCGAAATTTCCTTAATCCGGTAGTGTAACTTCCGATATTAATCGGAACAGTTAACCCTTTTTGCTGTGATATTCGCCAATGGTGAAAGGGGATTCTTAGGTGGTAATAGGTATAGGGGCAAAAAAAAGCCGGTAAAAACCGGCTAAAGGATCGGAAATTGGGAAATAAATGATGATAGCGACCTCATTTTACCGCGTTGTGTTCGCCGCTTTTGTCGATTGATGCGATTAATTATTGCGCGATAGTATCCATAATGCGCGGCACCCGTTTGCTGTTGTGCTTGTTTACAATGATTTGAGGTAGAGTCCACGGACGTGGTGTAAATTCGGCAGGAGATGGTGAG
>SMLE01000271.1_pt1 | contig 11091 bp, 10 predicted proteins | sample 2451431 | NCBI scaffold set ML178787.1 | reverse complement strand
GCTCACCATCTCCTGCCGAATTTACACCACGTCCGTGGACTCTACCCACAAATGAGATTCTCCCTAAAATTAGACGAGCATCACGCAAACGTTTTCGCTACAATTCTCCCGCGCAAAATTACCGCACAAGAACAGAATAGGAATGCGGTTTTATCCAGATAAAGATAAAAACAGCAAAACTTCATTCATATACTATTCTTTTATGCCTATCCAAAGCCAAGGGATACATCACCATGTCACAACCTCGTCCTATCCGCCGCGCTTTACTCAGCGTTTCTGACAAAGCCGGTATTGTCGAATTTGCTCAGGCGCTTTCTCAACGTGGCGTGGAGCTGCTTTCCACTGGCGGTACTGCCCGCCTGTTGGCTGATGCGGGTTTACCCGTCACTGAAGTGTCCGACTATACGGGCTTCCCAGAGATGATGGATGGTCGCGTTAAAACCCTGCACCCAAAAGTACACGGCGGGATCCTGGGTCGTCGCGGCACGGATGACGCCATCATGGCAGAACATGACATCAGCCCCATTGATATGGTGGTGGTAAACCTGTATCCCTTCGCACAAACGGTGGCCCGCCCCGATTGTTCACTGGCTGATGCCGTCGAAAATATCGATATTGGCGGCCCGACCATGGTGCGTTCCGCCGCCAAGAACCATAACGATGTCGCTATCGTGGTAAAAAGCAGTGACTACACTGACATCATCAACGAAATGGATGCCAATGCGCGTTCCCTGACGTTGGAAACCCGCTTCAATCTGGCGATTAAAGCCTTTGAACATACCGCGGCCTACGACAGCATAATTGCCAACTACTTTGGCACGATGGTTCCTCCTTACCACGGAGAGACAGATAAGCCGGCCGGCCATTTCCCGCGCACGCTGAACCTGAACTTCATCAAGAAGCAGGACATGCGTTACGGCGAGAACAGCCATCAGCAGGCCGCCTTCTATATTGAAGAGACGCTGAAAGAGGCCTCTGTTGCGACAGCAGAACAGTTGCAGGGTAAAGCACTGTCTTACAACAATATTGCCGACACCGATGCGGCACTGGAGTGCGTAAAAGAGTTCGCCGAACCGGCCTGCGTCATCGTGAAACACGCCAACCCCTGTGGCGTTGCTATTGGCGAATCGATTCTGGCGGCCTACGAGCGCGCCTACAAAACCGACCCTACCTCTGCATTTGGCGGCATCATCGCATTTAACCGCGAATTGGACGAAGCCACCGCGCAAGCGATCATCAGTCGTCAGTTTGTAGAAGTGATCATCGCACCCTCAGCCAGTGCAGCGGCCTTGAAAGTCACAGCGGCAAAACAGAACGTGCGCGTCCTCATTTGCGGCCAATGGCAGCAACGCGTTTCCGGGCTGGATTTCAAACGCGTCAACGGTGGCCTGCTGGTACAGGATCGCGATCTGGGCATGGTTGATGCGGGTCAACTGCGCGTTGTCACAGAGCGTCAACCGACAGAAACCGAACTGCGCGATGCACTGTTCTGCTGGAAAGTCGCGAAGTTCGTCAAATCCAATGCCATCGTCTATGCCCGTGATAATATGACTGTCGGCATCGGAGCAGGACAGATGAGCCGCGTCTATTCCGCAAAAATCGCGGGAATTAAAGCCGGTGACGAAGGATTGCAGGTTGAAGGCTCCGTAATGGCCTCTGATGCGTTCTTCCCGTTCCTTGACGGTATCGATGCCGCCGCCGCCGTTGGCATTACCTGTGTGATTCAGCCGGGAGGCTCCATTCGTGATGACGAGGTTATCACTGCCGCTAACGAACACGGCATTGCCATGATCTTCACCGACATGCGCCATTTCCGCCACTAATTCAGGATATGACACAGATGAACATTTTAATCATTGGTAATGGCGGGCGCGAACACGCGCTGGCGTGGAAAGCCGCCCAGTCGCCGCTGGCAGATAATGTCTATGTCGCGCCCGGTAATGCGGGTACGGCACGTGAGCCTGCGCTGCAAAACGTGGCGATCTCCGCTACCGATATTCCGGCGCTGGTTGCTTTTGCCCAGGAAAAACAGATTGGTTTGACGATCGTTGGTCCGGAAGCACCGCTGGTGATTGGCGTGGTTGATGCTTTCCGTGCTGCGGGTCTGACGATTTTTGGCCCGACTCAAGCTGCCGCACAATTGGAAGGCTCCAAGGCCTTTACCAAAGACTTCCTAGCGCGCCAGCAGATCCCCACCGCGTTCTACCAGAATTTCACCGAGGTTGAGCCTGCACTGGCCTATGTGCGTAAGCACGGTGCGCCTATCGTGATCAAGGCTGACGGCCTGGCGGCGGGCAAAGGCGTTATCGTTGCCATGACGCAGGAAGAAGCGGAAAACGCGGTTCAGGATATGCTGGCAGGCAATGCGTTTGGTGATGCTGGGCACCGTATCGTCATCGAGGAGTTTCTGGAAGGGGAAGAGGCCAGCTTTATCGTCATGGTCGACGGCGATAACGTATTGCCCATGGCCACCAGCCAGGATCACAAACGTGTGGGCGATAAAGACACTGGCCCGAACACGGGCGGTATGGGCGCATACTCTCCTGCCCCGGTGGTGACCGATGAGATTCACCAACGCGTGATGGATCAGGTGATTTGGCCAACCGTACGCGGCATGAAGGCTGAGGGAAACACCTATACCGGTTTCCTGTATGCCGGGCTGATGATCGATGACGCAGGCCAACCTAAGGTGATCGAATTTAACTGCCGCTTTGGCGATCCGGAAACGCAACCGATCATTATGCGCCTGCGCTCAGATCTGGTGGAGATGTGTCTGGCAGCCTGTGAAGGCAAATTGGATCAGACAACGTCCGTCTGGGATGAGCGCCCGGCGTTAGGCGTGGTGATCGCGGCAGGCGGTTACCCCGGTGACTACGCTTCCGGCGATGTCATCAGCGGCTTACCACAGGAAGAAGCGGAAGACAGCAAGGTGTTCCAGGCTGGCACCGCACTGCGTGGCGATGACGTCGTCACCAGCGGTGGGCGCGTGCTGTGCGTGACCGCTTTGGGTAGCACTGTCGCACTGGCGCAGCAGAAAGCGTATCAGGTTGCCAAAGATATCCGTTGGAACGGTGGTTTCTACCGCAACGATATCGGCTACCGCGCCATTGCACGTGAGCAAAAGCAATAATGCGGGAGTGATAGGTGGTATGCCCCTTCGTCGTCCTCGGCGTAGGCAGGGGACCTCTGGCAGAAGAAACGCGTTTAACCTGTGAGAGACTCCCGCCTACGCGGGAATGACAAAGAGTATGCAGGAACGACAAGGAGTAGGCGGGAATGGCGGGTAGATTTAACCCTACTCGCTGGCAAACGGCTTCCACTGGCACAAGTCTTCCTCAGCCACCAGCAGCAGTTGCGTTCCCGCAGGGGCATCCAACCACGCCACGCGCAGCGTGACATCGGGGCGATGCTGCCGCTGTTCCGCTATCCATCTCAGCGAGAGCAGATCAAAATCAGGGCTGACATTCTGCCCATCACAGGTGAGCACGCGATTGCCCTGTAGCAACCCCTGACGCAGTTTCACACTGCCAGTGCGTAACACCTCGCTGAGTTCCAGCACCCGTTTGGCATCAAACTGAAACAGCGCTATCTCATCGTCAGACACGCTTTCACGCCGATCGTCGAGTTGCCGTTGCATAAAGCTCACCGTGCCATCGTCAGCAAAACGAAGATGGAGGCTTTCCGGATGGGCACCACGATAACTGCGCTTTATTTCACGCAGATCGTCTTGAACAAACAGATAACGCGTTTCCACCCCGTGCAGATTGGGCCACAGGTTATCATCCTGCAACGCATTGGAGAGCGTCACTAACTGCGTGCTGTGTTGTTGGCTGTCATCCTTGCGCCACACGCGCACCACCGCACGATCGCCTACATAGCCAGTGGCGAAGGTCGTTGGCGGTGGTGAATGGCTGGAACAGGCGGTGATCAATCCGGCGATAACCACCGAGCCCAACCTGCGCCACAAAAGCAAAGGGGCGCTAACGCCCCTTTGCTTGAATCCTTCACTGGCATTCGCTTATTTAACAGCGTCTTTCAGTGCTTTGCCCGCAACAAATGCCGGGACATTCGCCGCAGCGATTTTGATTTCTTTACCCGTTTGCGGGTTGCGGCCAGTGCGCTCGTTACGATGGTTCACTTTAAACGTACCAAAACCCACTAATTGTACTGCATCGCCTGCTTTCAGAGACTCAGTTACCGCGGCCAGAGTGGCTTCTAACGCTGTTTTAGCCTGAGCCTTGGACAGGTCAGCTTTGTCTGCAATCACATCAATCAGTTGAGTCTTATTCATAAGTTATCCTTACAGTGTGTTTATCGCTTGCTTAGCATCGAGTGCGACGGATATGCTCAAAAGCACTCTCCTGCATACACGCACCGACAGCCACTTTTTTTACGCCCCCCAAATGTAGACCAGACAGGGGGCGGATGTGAAGCCCTTCAACTTGTCATTTAGGGCCTTAAATCACGTTTTATCGCCTTATTGGCCTAAATTTATGCCAATATTGCTGCTTCCCGCAGGTCGGCGCGCAGCCCTTTAATCAATTCCAAATCACGCTCTTCGCATGCCGCCAGCAATCGAAAAATCTCCCACTGAATGTCCCATTCTTCTTCGATCGCGGGCAACGTGTAGAGTTCTTCGTCCGTCATTTCACGACCGGCTTGCGTCATTTCCAGCATCGCTACCGTGCGAATGGAGGTTTCGCTAATGGCAATCGCATGCTCGAGCGTGGCACCACTCAGTTGGGAATGAATCAGTTCACCCAATGCAATGCATGCGTCAATGGCCGGATAGACACCGTATAAATCATAATCATCCGCGGAGGGAATAGCGTCTTCCCATTTATCCAACTGGCTGTCGAAATTGACCTTGGCCTCTTTCACCACCAGCACTTCCCACACCAGATCGAGGATGCGGCGATACAGTTGCGCATCACCAAACTCGGTCTGGCGGCAGAATTCATAATAGTTCGGATACATCCGCTCGCAAAGGCAAGCCATAAAAGTCACGTGCTGCCAGCTTTCCAGCTTCTCCAGCCGCAGGTGAATCGGATTACGTAACATCGTCGACGCTCATTATTTTTAATGGCAGGCAGTGTACCTGAAAATTTTGCCTTGCCCTATGCCTGAATTCTTAAACTTACCGCATCCCGCCTGCATTACTGCGGATTTTCACGCAGCCAGCGTTGAAAGGCTGGCCGCTGTGAGGCAACGGCGTCCGCCCAACGCGTCGGTTCGGGTAAACGATAGCCCCGCTGGCAGCGTTTTACCCACATCAGCGCGCTGTTCAGGCTCACTCGATGGCCGGTTGAGATAAACAGCGGATTACAACGTGCCTTGCTACGCCACACCCAGCCAATCTGTTCGTCATGGTCCATCAGCGCGCTTTGGCTACCGGCGGCTTCAGAAAGCGGGGCACTCTGACCACACAGCCGTTTTTTAGCCACGCCAATGGTCGGGACATCCACCAATAACCCAAAATGGCTGGCAACGCCCAACCGCCTGGGGTGTGAAATACCGTGACCGTCAACAAACAGCAAATCAGGCTTCTGCACCAACTGTCCCCACGCGGCCAACAGGCCAGGACACTCACGAAAAGAGAGCAACCCCGGCACATAGGGCATTACCGTCGGGATACGGGCAATCTGGTACTCAACCAGCTGAAGTGAAGGGTAGTGCAATATCGCAATTGCCGCCCGCGTCACCGTGCCCTCTTGCTCGAACCCGACATCAGCCCCGCCAATAAACCTGGGCTCGACAAAGGGCAGGCTGTCAACATGCACGATCTCCTGCGCCCGCCGTTTCTGCTCCGCTTTCAATGCTTGCGTATCCATCACCCTACTCCTTAAGGCGCGTCCAATCTTGATGATGGCGATTATTGATGGAACGGACGCGACAACCGGTGCACCGCATCCACAAAGGCACCGGCATGTTCCGGTGGCACATCCTGATGAATCCCGTGTCCCAAATTGAACACGTGGCCATTCCCCTGGCCGAACGCGGTCAAAATCGTCTCAACTTCTTGCTCGATACGCGCAGGTGGCGCATAGAGCATTGACGGGTCCATATTGCCTTGCAGCGCCACCTTGTCCCCAACCCGCATCCGCGCCTCACCGATATCCGTGGTCCAATCCAGACCCAGCGCATCGCACCCTGTCGCGGCCATCGCTTCCAGCCACTGACCGCCGCCTTTGGTAAACAGCGTCACCGGTACGCGCCGCCCCTCATGCTCACGCAGCAAACCGTCCACAATTTTGTGCATGTAGTGCAGTGAAAACTCACGGTAATCGCGCCCGCTCAACGCTCCGCCCCAGGTGTCGAAAATCATCACCGATTGCGCACCGGCCTTGATCTGCGCATTCAAATACAGAATCACACTGTCAGCCAGCTTATCCAGCAGCACGTGGAGCATCTGTGGCTCAGCAAACAGCATTTTCTTGATAAGCGTAAACGCTTTACTGCTGCCGCCTTCCACCATATAGGTTGCCAGCGTCCAGGGGCTGCCGGAAAAACCGATCAATGGCACCGCACCGGCCAGTTCGCGGCGAATGGTGCGAACCGCATCCATCACGTAGCCCAGAGCCTGTTCAGGATCGGGAACGGGTAACCGCGCCACATCCGCAGCGCTTCGAACCGGATGGGTAAAGCGCGGTCCTTCCCCCGTTTCGAAATAGAGTCCCAACCCCATGGCATCCGGCACGGTAAGAATATCGGAAAACAGGATGGCGGCATCCAGCGCATAGCGCCGCAGCGGTTGTAGCGTAACTTCACAAGCCAGCTCTGGATTTTTGCACAGCGACATAAAATCACCCGCCTGTGCGCGCGTTGCTTTGTACTCTGGCAGATAGCGGCCTGCCTGGCGCATCATCCATACCGGCGTAACATCAACGGGTTGGTGCAGTAGCGCGCGCAGATAGCGATCATTTTTCAGGTCTGGCATGCGGTGTCCTTTTGTCATCCTGAGAGAGGGTCAAAACGCGATAACGAAACGATTGACGCGAAGTGTAGCACGCCAACGACGCTATTCCTGCCCATCGCGACACAGTACCACAGTGTCTTCAATCAAACGTCGCGCGACCGTACCCGGCGGCGGGAGAATCGGCAGTTGATCGTAGCGGAACCAACCGGCATCTCTGAGCTCTTTGGGATCGTGGCGCAGGTCACCGTCGGCATACTCCGCCATGAATGCCATCATCAGCGAATGCGGGAACGGCCAAGGCTGTGAGCTGATGTAGCGCAGATTTTTAATACGAATATTGCTCTCTTCCATCACTTCACGGGCGACTGCCTGTTCGAGCGTTTCTCCCACTTCCACGAAACCTGCCAGCACGGTATACATATTGCCGCGATGACGTTGGTGCTGCGCCAGTAAGATCTCTTCGCCACGCCGGATCGCCACGATCACACACGGGGCGATTTGTGGGTAATACCGCTCTTTACACTGCGGACACAAGCACGCCAGCTCCGTTTTGCTGTGCACCATTTTCTGCCCGCAATAGCCGCAAAACTGGTGCGAACGATAAAACTCGGCCAGTTGTACACCGCGTCCTGCCAGTTGAAACAGCGCCACGTCTTCATCCAGCAGTTGGCGTACAGAATCCATCTGCGACGTTTTCTGGTGACTGACCAGCCACACGCACTCCCCCTGCCACTCCCCTATCTGGCGTCCAACAATGCCTTCCAATCCACACTGCGCCGCCGTGCCATACGGGAGCTTCCCTTCGGGTAGCCACACTTGACTATCATGGCTGACCACCCACCACCCATGCTCATCACCTTTTAATGTTTGTTCCATATCTTTTCTATTGCTCCACAGACACTTCACTGGCATTTTAACTGTCAGGGATATGGCAGAATTCCATCGTCACCGATTGTTCTTTCTTATCAATGCACGGAGTCAACAATGTTAAACCAATTACAAAGTCTGACTGAGTACGTTGGTGGCAATAATGCGTTAATCGACCAATGGCTACAAGCGCGCAAGCAACTTCTGATTGCCTATTACCATCTGGTCGGCATTAAGCCAAACAAAGATAAACACACCCCGCTCGATGAGCAGGCGCTGGATGATTTTTGCCACAACCTTGTGGACTATCTTTCCGCCTGCCATTTCCATGTCTATGAGCGCATCTTGCAAGAGGCAGTCGCACTGAGCGATCAAAAGCTGGCGCAAACGCACCGTCTGGCGCTGGCGTTACAGGCCAACACGCAATTCATTATGGATTTCTACGACAGCAGTCTGGCGACCGCCATCGATCACGACAACTGCATTGAGTTTCAGCAGGCGCTGTCAAGCGTCGGCGAAGCCATGGCGGAACGCTTTGCTCTGGAAGATCGATTGATTCGTCTGGTCATTGATAAAGAATAACACCATCGCCCCACCTTACATTTTGACAGTATCTCTCAGACGTCCTAAAGTGTTAGCGTTTTATTAACCTCATGGTAATGGGGTTATTGCTTGGTAAACAGCCGTTGTGCTGAATATCGGGCGTATCTTGTCGGAGTGCCTAGCGTGTTTATGTCCTACATAAACAGCAGGCTGAGACCGTTTATTCGGGATCCGCGGAACCTGATCAGGTTAAAACCTGCGAAGGGAACAAGAGTAATCCATTCTGTTTTGTCACCGTTATCACCGCCATGTTGTTACCGGCATAGCGCGTAAAATCGGGGCCAAGGCAACCATAATTACTCCCTGCGAGCTCCAGACAAGCATTTTTCCTTAACCATAATCAGGAACATGCTATGTCTCAATCACCCGCTACAATGCCAAAAACCCCGTCTGGCCGTCGCGAAAAGCGCGAAGCCGCCGAGGCGTTTATTCATAACTTGCGCGGCACCACCTTCCCTAACTCCACGCGTATCTACCTTACTGGGTCGCGCAGTGATATCCGGGTGCCGATGCGGGAAATCGCCCTTAGCCCAACGCTGTTAGGTGGCGACAAAGACAATCCTCGCTATGAACCTAACGAAGCCGTGCCGGTGTATGACACGGCAGGGCCGTATGGCGATCCCGACGCACGGCCGGACGTGCGTACCGGGCTGGTCAAACTGCGTGCCGATTGGATTGCTGAACGTAACGACACCGAGCCACTTTCCGGCGTCAGTTCCCGTTTTACCCAGCAGCGATTGGCGGATGCCGGGTTGGATCACCTGCGCTTTGAGCAGTTACCGCAGCCGAAACGCGCCCAATCAGGCAAGTGCGTCACGCAGTTGCACTATGCGCGCCAAGGGATCATCACGCCGGAAATGGAGTTTATCGCCATCCGCGAGAACATGGGACGCGAGCGTATTCGCAGCGAAGTGTTGCGCCACCAGCACCCGGGACAAAGCTTTGGCGCGATCCTGCCGGACAACATCACCCCGGAATTTGTGCGCCAGGAAGTCGCCGCAGGCCGTGCCATCATCCCGTCCAACATCAATCACCCCGAATCTGAACCGATGATTATCGGGCGCAATTTTCTGGTCAAGGTGAACGCTAACATCGGCAACTCGGCGGTCACCTCGTCTATCGAGGAAGAGGTGGAAAAACTGGTCTGGTCCACGCTGTGGGGGGCCGATACCGTGATGGATCTCTCCACCGGACGCTATATTCACGAAACCCGCGAGTGGATACTGCGCAACAGCCCAGTACCCATTGGCACCGTTCCTATTTATCAGGCACTAGAGAAGGTCAATGGTGTGGCGGAAAACCTGACGTGGGAAATGTTCCGCGATACGCTGCTTGAGCAAGCAGAGCAAGGGGTTGATTACTTCACCATTCACGCGGGGGTGCTGCTGCGCTATGTGCCGATGACCGCACAGCGCCTGACCGGCATCGTATCACGCGGCGGCTCCATCATGGCGAAGTGGTGCCTGTCGCACCATCAGGAGAACTTCCTCTACGTCCACTTCCGTGAAATCTGCGAGATTTGTGCAACCTACGACGTTGCCCTGTCGCTGGGCGATGGTTTGCGTCCCGGCTCCATTCAGGATGCCAACGATCAGGCACAGTTTGCCGAGTTGCATACCTTGGGTGAGTTGACCAACATCGCCTGGGAGTATGACGTGCAAGTGATGATTGAAGGGCCGGGGCATGTGCCGATGCAGATGATTCGCCGCAACATGACCGAAGAGTTGGAGCACTGCCACGAAGCGCCGTTCTATACATTGGGGCCGCTGACCACCGATATCGCCCCCGGCTATGACCACTTCACTTCCGGTATTGGGGCCGCGATGATTGGCTGGTTCGGTTGCGCCATGCTCTGCTACGTTACACCGAAAGAACACCTTGGGCTGCCCAACAAAGAGGATGTGAAGCAGGGGCTTATCACCTACAAGATCGCCGCACATGCAGCCGATCTGGCGAAAGGACATCCCGGTGCGCAGATCCGCGATAACGCCATGTCCAAAGCACGCTTTGAGTTTCGTTGGGAAGACCAGTTCAATCTGGCGCTCGACCCGACAACCGCACGCGCCTATCACGATGAAACCCTGCCGCAAGAATCCGGCAAAGTGGCACACTTCTGTTCCATGTGCGGCCCCAAATTCTGCTCGATGATGATGCGCCGCGCGATATTTGAAGCCAAAACGTGCGATAAATGGTGGGTTACTTTTGTTTCCATCAGTGCAACGAAATTACACTGTTATTTTTCATCAGAGTCATTTTGGCCTGTTCGAGCATTCTGGTTAACTGGACAATATTTGTAGATGCTGGCCAATGACACCCCATACAGTAATGCCAGCTGTTTTCTACTATGGCCTGACTCAAGTAATTTTTTAGCCTGCTCTTGCTGCGCGGAAGATAATGAGCAAGGTCTACACCCGATACGTCCTCTGCTTCTTGCTGCGGCTAAACCTGCTTTAGTACGCTCAACAATCAGTTCCCGCTCCATCTGTGCCAACGCACTCATCACATGAAAGAAAAAACGACCTGCGGACGTAGAAGTATCAATGGCATCCGTCAAACTATGAAAATGAATACCTTCATCTTCCAGTTTGGATATTAAAGTAATCAAATGTTTAATGCTGCGTCCCAGCCTATCCAGCTTCCAGACCACCAGAGTATCGCGGTAGAGTCCGTCAAGGTGGTGTAAATTCGGAACCCGCTTTCCGGCT
>SMLE01000700.1_pt1 | contig 11429 bp, 9 predicted proteins | sample 2451431 | NCBI scaffold set ML178787.1 | reverse complement strand
ATATGGTGTTGGTTTATTAGCGCTGATTTATGGGGATCCCTCAGGGCTAAGGCGGATTTTCGAATTTTTAACGCTTGGTAAATATCTCGATACGTCTTACCAGACATCACAGAATTCTACCAGAAAAGGGGCGATGCCATCACCGCAGTGAGCCGTTATTGGCACTGATAAATGGTGTACTCATTTTTTTCCGGATTGATAATGCAGAACCGGTTACCGGAAAGGCGCTGCGCCAGATAGCCTTCTTTCGTGACGGCCCAAGGCACGTAGCGTGAACTGTCAACTGAGTGCAACAGACCGCTTTCAATGCGTTGTTTGGGCATCAGCACGCTAAACGCTACTGTGTTATCGATAATTATGGCAGAAGTCATGCCAATCGGATGACCCGGTAGCGTTTTTACTTCACCCTGACAGTTCATACCTTGTGGCGCGGAGCAACCCGCTGTAAGCAACAGCAGGAGAGCGAGGGGTATTACAGCGCGGTAGTTCATGGCGATCCTTGGGTGATCACTGCGTACGCTTCCTATTATAGCGCAGGCAGGCGTGGGGCTGAGGGGGCGAATCGTGCTGCTAACAATAGGCCATGGTTTTGATCTTGGTTAACGCAATGGTGCTCAATGCGTGATGAGGCATTTAATCCCTGTGATTTCAGCGGTAGGATAATGAGGCAAACGCAATAATCATCTATAACTCCCTATTTTTCATGATATTAGAAAATCTGATATCTGGAGTCGGAAGGGAAATAATCAAGGAAATTGTCCTATGCTAATCTCCGAGCGTCAGCTTCGAGACGTTACGCGCCTTTTATTGCAAAAGGCTGGTTCACAGGCTGATGAGGCGCGCTGTGTTTCCGATCATTTGGTGAATGCTAACCTCAAGGGCCATGATAGTCATGGCGTCAGAATGTTGCCGCACTATGTGGCGTTCATCGCGAAAGGGATCATGCATCCCAATACGCCGGTGCGTTTGTTGCGTGACGGTGGCGCGGTATTGCAGTTCATCGGTGATCGTGGTTTTGGTCAGCGTACCGGCAAAGAAGCGATGGAGCAGGCGATTGCCAGAGCAAAAACCACCGGTGTGTGCCTGATGACGCTGGCCTCCACATGCCATCTCGGGCGGATTGGCACCTACGGTGAAATGGCTGCTGAAGCGGGGATGGTGGCGATTCATTTTGTCAACGTAAACGATTTGGATCCCATTGTAGCCCCCTGGTGCGACCGTGAGGCGCGTTTTGGCACTAACCCCATCTGCATTGCGTTTCCCAAAAGTGAACATAACCCACCGTTTGTGCTCGATTTTGCCACTAGCATTGTGGAGTTGGGGAAAACGCGTGTGGCCTATCTGGCGGGCAAGACGTTTGATGAAGAGGTGATGCTCGATAGCCAGGGTGTGTCTACCAACGATCCCAAAGTGATGTGGGAAGATGAAAAACAGGGCGCGCTGAAACCCATTGCGCGCCATAAAGGCGGCGGGTTGGTGCTGGCGGCAGAGATGCTGGCAGGGCTGCTTTCCGGAGGCGGTACAATCCAGCCGAAAAACGAACGAAAAGGCTCGATAATGAATAATATGACCACGATCATTATCGATCCGGCGGCAATGGTATCGATGGACTGGCTGCAAAAAGAGTATGACGCCATGCTGGACTATGTACGGCGCTGCCCGGCGGCGGATGCTGAACATCCGGTGCTGATTGCCGGTGAGCCGGAACGTATTGCCTGCGCGCAGCGTCAGGCTAACGGAATAACGCTGTCCGATCAGGAGTGGGCCAATATCGTTGCTGCGGGCGTGTCGTTAGGAATGACGGAGCAGGCGTTTGCTGTCATTTAATGCAGCATCATGGCGCGTATGTTTGTTGCACATACGCGTCAAAACTCGGCGCGTTCATGGGCCGGGATCCAGTAACCGTCGATAAAATCCTCGATGGGAAAACATCCCGCTCGGCGTAAATGCTGCTCATCCATCGCACTCAGGCACTGCGCTTCGTTAAGATAGGCATCAATGACCAGATTTTCGCAGCCGTGGCCGAGATAACAGATAAAGACAACCAGTGCGTACATAGGCGTTTACCCTCCCAGTCAGTGGCAGTAGCCTTAGCGAGAGTGTAGATGAAAATGAGGCACTGGGCGTTAAACTAACTCTGTTTAACGTGCTGCGTGCAGGCACCATCACGCACCAGTTCGCGCGGAAGGTTGTTTTTTATACGGCTGCCGATGCGTTTGGTTAATCCGATCGGTATATGCTGATAGGTAAGTACCATCTCATCGCTGGTGGGGATCTCGTCAGGATAACTGTCACGCCCCTGATACCATTCACAAGCAAGCGTGTCGCTGAGAGCGTAAGCGTGCGGTGCCTGTGCATCCGCCAGCGCAACGATGGCCTCATGTTGCCAGCGAAAACCTTTGGCATAGCGTTCCGCCAGTTTGAGACCAATGCGCGAGAAGCGTATTTTGCCAAACAGTGCGCTGAGTGCGGTGGGAAAAAGCCAAATTTCATTGTCACGCAGCCAAAGTTGTTGTTGCTCTGGGTCCCAGACCAGGCCCGCCTGATTGGCCGAAAGCGTCACCGCGTGTTTGTCTTTGCCGGTTAAAGGCGTGAAGGGAAACTTACCCACGTTAAAACGCGGTGCGGGTAACGGGGTAATGGTCGCAGTTTTGCGCAACCGCTCGACAAAGAAACCTTCACTGTCATAAATTTGCGGGAACACGTGGAGATATCCCTCTTCAGTCAACGCATCTTCTACGCCGGGAAAGAGGTCATCCAACGCGTCAATGGCACAGGCCTGAGGGAATGCATCGAGCAGATGCTGACACACCTGCTGATTTTCCTGTGCGTTGAGCGTACAGGTTGAGTAAATCAGCACACCGCCAGGTTTTAACGCATGAAACGCGCTGACGATCAGTTCCTTCTGGGTCTGCGCCAGTTCCGCCATACTTTCCGGTGACCAGTGGCGCATCGCATCCGGGTCTTTGCGTACTACCCCTTCGCCGGAACACGGAGCATCAAGCAGAATGGCGTCGAACGTTTCAGGCAGGGCAGCACCAAACACACGGCCATCGAAGTGTGTTAGCGCGCTATTGTGTACGCCGCAGCGGCTGATATTGGCATGCAGCACCTTGACTCGGCTGGCCGAATACTCGTTAGCGACGATCCCGCCGTTGTTGCCCAAACGCGCGGCAATTTGTGTGGTTTTCGAACCCGGCGCAGCGGCCACGTCCAGCACCAATGGCGATGGGGTTGTCTCACGTGACAATAACGCGCTTTCCTGCGCGTAAAACAATGCGCTGACTGGCAGCATTGAGCTGGATTCCTGCAAATAAAACAGTCCGCTCAAATGACCAACCGTGTTACCCAATCGCAGTTGCGTTTCATCTGGGTTGATCACCCAAAATCCTTCTTTACACCAGGGGATTGGCGCTAGTTGCCAGCCCCAATCCGCGGCCAGTGTCAAAAAGTCATCCACGCTAATCTTCAACGTATTCACGCGCAGACTGCGTCTCAACGGGCGCTGGCAGGCAGCAATGAATTCATCCAAAGACAAATGCGCAGGCATGATGTCTTGAATCGCCTCGAGAAATGCGGAGGGCAAAGAAGGAGAGAGGGGTTTCACCACGGTGGTAATATCTCGTTACAATAGCAGAAAAGTGCGGGTAATATTCTGATAGTGTAACACGGTGCGCGGCTGCCGTCGCTCATCACGCGACGGCAGGATCAACGCAGGCTATTCAGGAATGGCGGTGCCCCATTCACGCCATTCTTTGGGTTCTTGGCCCAATAACAGAAAATGCTTACCAGGTGTGGCAATCGGGGCTAAGGGAATCGCGGGCGGGGTGGCGAAGGCGATACCACCGCGAATAAACTGTTGGAAGGTGCCCGTTTTCAGTAAACCGCCACCCAAGCCAAACTCCAGGTTGTAACCGGATGCCAGCCAAAATACCGAGTTGCTGCGTACCAGATGCTGGTGTCGCTTGCTGATCCGCAGTGCCACCATCACCCTGTCGGACAGCGGCCCCAGATACAGCCCAGTCACGGTTCCCACTTCAACGCCGCGAAACAGCACCGGTGTTCCCACTTGCAACGCACCGGCTTCCGGCGCATCAACTACGATATTCAGCCCGTCCTGATAACGGGAATCAGAAATGGTCGCCTGTTGCAACTCGAATTGGCGCTGTTGCGCACCATTGCCTGGTTCAACGTTAATGTAAGGTTGGAGCAAGGTTTCCAGATGATCGACGCCTGCTGCTGAGATCTGTGGCGTTACCACTGAAAAGCGCGTGCCGGCGCGGGCAAAGGCGTTGACGTACTCAGGGTAGAGCACCGCTTGCGCCAAGACATCGTTGCGTTGGGCTGCCAATTTCAGAGAATCCAACCGACCGATCTCAATACCAAGGTAACGAATCGGCATACCAGCGGAGAGAGAACTGGAGTCATAAGTCCGCAATTCGATTCGACTCCCGATCGCACGTGCAGCGGTTTCAGTGTTATACAGCAACCGCCTTCCGCCTTTGGTTTCGGGTGCCCCTTCGAGATTATCGAAGCTAATGGCCCCTTTGATCGCCCGGTTGAGGGGCGCAGCCTGAACCGTTAGCCCGGAGGTGCTCAGTTGCACGCGGGCACCACCCTCGGCCCAAAACACGCTGCGTTCGGTCAGCAGTTTGCGGTATTCCGGATGCAGGTAAACCTGAACTTCGAAGGTTTCTGCACCGGGACGAATACGCATAATTTCACCGACCTGAAACTTGCGATATAGCACAACAGAGCCTTCCTGGATGTCTGGCAGGCTCTCGGTAACCAGCGTTAAGGTTGGGCTTGGCGTGTTGCCTTTGATGCCCTCCTGTGCATTATCCCGATCGCTAAACAAGGTATAGCGAGCTAATGGCTCACCTTGCGTACCGGGTAACACCATCACACCGCCGCTGAGCCACTCCTGCGGGCTGGCACCGATCATTTGCACGCCCTCCAACCCCAGCTTGACGTTCAACCTGCTGTTGACAATAAAGGTGCTGTCTTTATGCAGCAGAGTGCGATATTCGGGTTCAATGGTGACATCGAAAGTGACGCCTTTTTCGGTCAACGTGCGCTGAACGATCAGCCCGATTTGTACACCATGCAGCAGAACAGGTTGGCCGACATCAATGCCATAGCTTTGCGCGGCAGACAACTGAACGGTCAGTGTATCGGGACGTAATGCCTGCGTGCCATCAATCAGTGGGAATGTCTGACGTGGCTCCCCGTCGCCGGGAATCAATGTTAGCGTTGGGCCGGTGAGCAGGCGGGAGAGGTTAAGATCGCTCAAGGTCAGCCGTGGCTTGGTCAGCTCAATGCGCGTGCCTTCACGCATCAGCGGCACGACAGAGGGATCGATAATCAACTGTCCGCTGACATTACCGTTGCTGGGGTCCAGCACCAGTTTTTGTACACTGCCTACTTCCAACCCCTGATACAGCAACGGTGTCTGCCCGGCTTTCAGCATATTGGCGGAGGGAAGCGTTAAGGTAATCGCCACCCCACGCTGGCTTTGGGCCAGATTAGGGTAGAGTCGGTAAGCCTGTTCAGCACTGGCCTTATCGCTATCATCCGGTGAATCAAACGCGATAGCGCCATTAACCAGTGCTGCCAGACTTTGCATTTCCACTTTGGCACCGCCCGGGCTGATATCCGCCTTGATGCCAGACACATTCCAAAAACGGCTCTCTTTTTTGATTAAATGGGTGAAGCGGCGTTCAATCAGAACGTCAACCATCACGCCTTTATTATCTGGAGTTACGGTGTAATCGTACACTTTTCCGACCGGGATCTTGCGGTAATACACCAGCGAGCCCGCGTTGAGCGACCCTAAATCATCGGCAAGAAGATGGACCAACAACTCTCCGCTGTTAACCCGATATTTCGGTTGGGTATCCAGCGCAGAAAAGTGCGCTTGCGGCTCGCCGGGGCCGGGCATCATACCGATATAGTTACCACCAACCAGGGCATCAAGGCCGGAAACGCCCGCCAATGAGGCTTTGGGGGTTACCAGCCAGAATTGAGTCCCGCTGCGTAACGCTTCTTTCATGTCGCTTTTAATACTGGCTTCCACCTGGATGGTACGCAGGTCTTCGCTTAGCGAGATGTTTTGTACCGTCCCGATTTCGACGCCTTGATAACGCACTGGGGTTCTACCAGCCACAATGCCGTCAGCAGAGATAAAATCAATGGTGACCGTGGTGCCACGTTCTTGCTGATTGGTATAGAGCAACCAGCCGGCAATCATCAGTGCAATAAAGGGCAACAGCCAGAACGGCGATATATGACGCTTATGCTTGATCGCGGTTCGTGTTGATTCGGGTGTTGTTGAATCGTGTTCCATGGGTATCCCACATTAATCGGCTATCCAGCCATTCCGCAGCGAGAATAGTCAAAATAACGGCCGCACCGAAATAGAAGGCCGCCGGGCCTAAGGTAAAAGCCAACAGTTGGTCGCGGTTTACCAGCGACATCATCAAAGCGATGACGAACAGATCCAGCATTGACCAGCGGCCAATCCAGATCATGGCACGTAACAGGCGCATGCGCGTCATGATAGCGCGTTGTGTGCGCAGATGTATGCTCAACAACAAGGTGCTCAGCACGATAACCTTGGTGAAGGGCACCAGTATACTGGCGATAAAAACTACCGTCGCGACAGGAACATTGCCGTTTGCCAGCGAGATAATGCCTGAGAGGATCGTGTCCTCTTTGCGTGCGCCATTGACGTAGAGAATCGAGATGGGTAGCAGGTTGGCCGGCACTAGAAATACGATGGCGCTGATCAATGCCGCCCAGGATTTTTGCAGGCTGTGGCGCCGACGTGCTCGTAACGGGGTATGGCAGCGCGGGCAGCGTCCCCTGGGGTCTGGTGCGCTGGTAAAATGGCAGGCCAGGCACAGGCGATAACGTTCTGGGCTGATCACCGGATGCAGTCGTGGGTAAAATCGCAGCCAGAGCTGATCCGGATTGAGGTGAATCAAGGTTAACAGGCTCAGCAGTGTCAAGGTGAGATAGGCGACCAGACCGTGGCCTATCTCAATATCGGAAAACTCGCGGATCTTGATGGCCGCAACAGCCAGCCCGACCAGATAAATATCCAGCATCATCCAGGCTTTCAATTTTTCCAGTAACAGCAGAATAGGGCGCAGATTCATACCAATGCGCGGGGCAAAAAAGAGATACAGCAGGGAAGCCATTAGCGTAACCGGCACGCCTACGGTACAGAACGCCACCATACTGGCCGTAACCGGGTGTCCTTGCTTGGTCATCTGCCAGATGCCCTCAAACAGGCTGGCATTGATCGCGACACCCAGCAACCGGATGTCGAGCAGGGGGGCGGTATAGGCGAAAGGCATTAATAGCAGCATCGCCGTGGCCATCGCTGCCAGTCGCGTCATTGACCAGTCACGTCCGGAACCTACGCGGGTGGCACACTGCGGGCAGGAGGAATACTCTCCTTTGCGCATTGCCGGAAGCAGAAACAGCATGTCGCAGCCATGGCAACGGTGATAGCGCCCATAGGCAACGCTAGAGCGTGCCTGGGTGACGGGCGGGCGCGGAGCGCTGTGCGTGGCAGAACCCACTATGCTGTATATTCTCATTACGCCGGATTGCGCTGTGAAGGTCGTCAGCATCATAGCCTACTTCCGGGCGTGCGCGGTAATTGAATGTGTAGGGTCGGTTTCAGGAAAATCGGATGCCAGGGCAGGGGAATGAAATGTGCGCAATACGCTGACGAAGTGAATGGTGTTGTGGCATGCTGTGCAGTATGTCTCAATGTAGCCTGTCACGTTTATGTGAATAAAAACGCAAAAGCGTATATCCTTCTTCTCTTGTGGAGACCTTGCCAGTATTGTCAGGCAAGGTGATTGACATTGTGGGATGATGCCCCTGAGTTATCGATGCTTGTTGCGTCAATCGGTTCGGGGTGGCGTACTTCGGTATTTGGAAAAACTGAATTATTATTTATGAACAAACCATCATTTTATAGGGATCTTGTCGGCGATCTTGCCGCACTGATTACGGGTGAACGCCGCTTTATCACTATTTTGGCCAACAGCAGTGCGCTTCTGTTTGAGCGCCTGGAGGGCGTCAATTGGGCGGGTTTTTATCTTCTGGATGATGACACGCTGTTTCTTGGGCCATTTCAAGGCCGGGTTACCTGTGTGCGCATTCCTGCGGGCAAAGGCGTTTGTGGGCGCGCGATAGCGGAGAACCGCATTCAACGTGTCGATGATGTGCATGCTTTTCCTGGTCACATCGCCTGCGATGCCGCCAGTAATGCCGAGATCGTGTTGCCGCTTTCTGTGAACGGCCAACTGATTGGCGTGCTGGATATTGATAGCACGTCCTATGCGCGTTTTGACGCGGAAGACGAAGAAGGTCTTAAAGCGCTGGTCGCCGTGCTCTGCGCACAATTGCAACAGAGCGATGTGCTGATTTTTATCAATTCTCTCACGCAGAGAGAAGGATAACGTAGCAATTGCTGATGGCGTCATTATAATGTCGCCTGTTCATGCCTGCGCTGGTTGGCAAACCCTTTGTAATCAGGAAATTTCATGGAAAATCAACCTAATTTGAACAGTAGTAAAGATGTCATTGCCTTTTTGGCAGAACGGTTTCCGCTTTGTTTCACCACTGAAGGTGACACTCGGCCTTTGAAAATCGGTATTTTTCAGGATCTTGTCACGCGTGTGTCAGAGACTGACAGTGTGAGTAAAACGCAATTGCGTTCTGCATTGCGCCTTTATACCTCCAGTTGGCGTTACCTGTACGGCATCAAGCTGGGTGCCCAACGTGTGGATTTGGATGGCAATCCGTGCGGTGAATTGGAACAGCAGCATGTCGATCACGCTCGTAAGCAGTTGGAAGAAGCGAAAGCGCGCGTTCAGGCGCAGCGAGCTGAGCAGCAAGCAAAACGTCGCGCTGCGGGTGAAACTATCGATCAACCTGCGCGTCAGCGTAAACCTGCCCCACGTAGCGAGCGCCCAGCAGCCGACAGTGCTCCGCGTCAACCTCGTTCCACTGCGCCGCGTGCTTCTGCGCCTCGCCAGCCCAAAGCGGCTACCGAGCGTGCGCCGCAACCGCAGCGTGTTAACGTGACGGATATTACTGCCCTGAAAATTGGTCAAGAGATCAAAGTCAGAGCGGGCAAAGACGCCATGGACGCTACGGTGCTTGAGATTGCCAAAGGTGAAGTTCGGGTTCAACTGGCTTCCGGTCTGGCAATGATTGTGCGCGCAGAACACTTGCAGTTCTGATACGGAGGGCCAACCAGGGCATGAACACATTAATCCGAATGACGGTGCTTGCTGCCGCATTGCTCGCAGGCGTGAGCGTGGCTAAAGAAGCACCAGTCTCGCGCAGTGAAGCGATTGCGCGCAGTGAGATGATCACGCGTGCAGATCAGATTCCCCAACTGCACCAGGAACTTCAGCATGCCACCGAGAGTGATCGCATTACATTGCGTTTCTTACGCTCGCACTACCGGCAGATAGCGCTCGATGAACAATTTTCCGAGAAAATTTTCAACCGCTATCTCAACATGCTGGACTACAGCCATAACGTGCTGTTGGCCTCCGATATCGCCGAATTTGCCAATCAAAAAGGGCAGTTGGGTGAAGATCTGAAAGGCGGCAAACTGGACGTGCCCTATGCGCTCTACAATCTGGCGCAAAAACGCCGTTTCGAGCTCTTGCAATATGCCCTCTCCGTATTAGAGAAACCCATTGATCTCACAGGAACAGACACCATTGAGTTGGATCGCAGCAAATCGCCGTGGCCACAAAATGTCGGTGAGCTGAACCGCCTGTGGGATGCCAAAGTGAAATATGACTGGCTGACGTTAAAACTCACCGGTAAAGATGATAAAGAGATCAAGGAAACGCTCACCAAGCGTTACCAGTTTTCCATCCGTCGTCTGGCGCAGAGCAACAGTGAAGACGTTTTTCAACTGGTGATGAATGCGTTTGCGCGAGAAATGGATCCCCATACCAGCTATTTATCACCGCGTAATACGGAACAGTTTAACACTGACATGAGCCTTTCTCTGGAAGGTATCGGCGCAGTGTTGCAAATGGATGATGATTACACGGTCATCAACTCCATGGTGGCGGGTGGTCCGGCGGCAAAAAGTAAAAGTATCACTGTTGGCGATCGCATTGTCGGCGTCGGACAAAACGGCAAACCGATGGTAGAAGTGATCGGTTGGCGGCTTGATGACGTGGTGGCGTTGATTAAAGGCCCCAAAGGCAGCAAGGTGCGACTTGAAATCTTGCCTGGTGGCAAAGGCACCAAAACCAAAACCGTCACTTTGACCCGTGAGCGTATTCGTCTGGAAGATCGCGCGGTGAAAATGTCGGTTAAAACCGTGGGCAAAGAGACTATCGGGGTGCTAGATATTCCCAGTTTTTACGTGGGCTTGACGGATGACGTCAAAGTGCAATTGCAAAAGCTGGAAAAACAGAATGTCAGCAGCATTGTGATTGACCTGCGTGGCAACGGTGGCGGTGCGCTGACTGAAGCGGTAGGGCTTTCCGGTCTGTTTATTCCCAGCGGCCCTGTGGTGCAAATCCGTGACAACAACGGCAAGGTGCGTGAAGACAGCGATACCGATGGCGTGGTCTACTATAAAGATCCACTGGTCGTGTTGGTCGATCGTTTCAGTGCGTCGGCATCAGAGATTTTCGCTGCCGCCATGCAGGACTATGGCCGTGCATTGATTGTGGGTGAACCAACCTTTGGTAAAGGCACGGTGCAACAGTATCGCTCCTTGAACCGTATTTACGATCAGATGCTGCATCCGGCATGGCTGGGATTAGGTTCCATCTCCTACACCATTCAGAAGTTCTACCGTATTGATGGTGGCAGCACGCAGTTGCGCGGTGTCACGCCGGATATTCTGATGCCGACGGGCACAGAGGCAGTTGAAACCGGTGAGAAATTTGAAGATAACGCCTTGGTCTGGGACAGCATCAATGCGGCACGCTATGGCAAGCTGGGGGATCTGAAATCCTATATCAGTGCACTGAAAGAGCAGCACCAGTCGCGTATTGCCAAAGATCCTGAGTTCCAATATATCATTCAGGATGTTGCCCGTTACAACGCCAATAAAGAGAAACGTAATATCGTTTCCCTTAATTACGCACAGCGTGAAAAAGAGAATAACGACGACGAGGCATTACGTTTGAATCGTCTTAACGAACGTTTCAAACGCGAAGGTAAAAAACCACTGAAATCTCTGGATGATTTACCCAAGGATTATCAGGCTCCGGATGCCTATCTGGAAGAAACGGTGCATATTGCCAGCGATCTGTCGCACAGCGTGAAATAGCCTCACGCCACGCAGTACTGCCCCCTGTCAGCCTAACGGTTGACAGGGGGCTAATGAGATGGTCACCCCCACCCTGTGAGCGGTACGCTGA
>ML178796.1_pt2 | contig 11445 bp, 6 predicted proteins | sample 2451431 | NCBI scaffold set ML178787.1 | reverse complement strand
CAGGGACATGGAACAAATCAATGGTTCTATTTCCCTCGATTTTAATGTTTTGTTTAAGTTTGATGCGTTTATCTCGAAGAGGAGTAATTTTGAGAGGAAAGCACAGAGAAGAACAGTCGTTATTGAGATTATTGAGAACTCAGGGGTTGGGGCGGAGGGGAGGAAGACGTACCAAGACGGGAACCAAAGGTAAAAATTACAAATGACGTTCACTAAAAATTGTTGTCATTTTCATTTGTTTATCGTCTTGATGGCACGTCGCGTTAGTTACTCTCGAGTGGTCGTGCAGTCGATTTGTTTCGCGATGGAGTATTCCAACATAGAATATGCTGATATTCATTTCTATTACGAACGGTGTGGTGGAAATGGGTGTCTTGCGGCGGAGAGTTACGCTCGCGATTTTCCCAATCGTCGTCACGCGGATCATCGTACGTTCATTGTTATCCACAATCGTGCGAGAGAAACGGGTCATTTGGCACCAGCACCAAGAGAAGGACGGCCGAGGGAGGAGGATAACGTGCGGCGAGAAGAATAGGTACTGGAACGTTTCGAGGATGATCCTCGCGCAAGTGTCCGACGTGTTGCCAGGCAGATGCACTGGAACAAGTCTTCCGTACATCGGGTCCTCCAGGAGAACAACATGCATCCGTTTCATTTTACACCAGTGCATGAGTTGTTACCTGGGGACCATCAAGCTCGGATACGACTCTGTCGATTCGTCATCGATTACGATCAAGCCAACCCTGAATTCCTCCATCACCTTCTCTGGACGGATGAATCAATATTCACCAGAGGTGTTTTCAACTACTACAATCAGCATCATTGGGCAGTTGAAAATTCCAGAGTGTGCCGGACACGGGGATTCCAACATCGCTGGGACCGCCTGAATATCTGGGGAGGTATTGGCGGTGATGGAGTCCATCTGCGGTATCGCGTCTTATGTTTCCCGACACTTTTTCCCCGACATTTTTTCCCTGACATTTTTTACCTGACATTTTTTCCTCACGACTTTTTTTTCTCCCCCACTTGTTCCTCGACATTTTTCCCTTTTATTTTGGGGATAATCCTTCTTTTGTATATGAGCAATGACACAAGACTGCCAAACTACAATAGCTCGAATTATCGATTTTCAAGTGCTTGTTGATGTTTGCACTACGAGGGGATAATCCTCAGCTATCGCACCTTAGTGATGACCGACGGCGCTTAATTACGGTAGTTTCAATCAGTTTTTCGTGAGGTCAACAACCACCATGCGATTGGAGTTTATTTTATCTTCTAAGGGGAAAAAATGCTGTTTATGGATAATAATATCCACTACTTGCATTCTCACGTGAAAAATTATTCCTGGAAATGCTGTTGTTTTGTGGAGTAAAAATGTTCAGGGAGGGTCCTAACGACATCTAATAAGTCATCTAAGGAGTATTAACTCCTGAAGGTGATTTTTTTTATTGCCCGTCCCAATGTCCCGAGTAAAGTGTATTGTCTCTGAGTTTAGTGAAAATGACTACATCGGTTATCTTACACGTGTGAGTCATATTGTTACTCTGTAATTGTTCTATTTATTACCGATTGTTGTCTTCTTTGTCCATGACGAATTTCGTGTATGACCGTTATTGTATTTGCTAATTCCATTAAAAATGTTCATCAGTTTAGTTATTTTTCTTTATTTATTCATTTATTTATTTATTCATTTATTTATTTAGTTATTCTTTTATTTATTTATTTATTTATTTATTTATTTTTGTTGTATAAATTTCTCTCTGAAGAGGTTTTAATGGTGGAAAAAAGGGCAGGATTGTCTTTTTTGGGAGACTTTGCTGGGGGATAAATGTCGGAGGGAGAAAAAGAGAGGGAAGAAGTGGCATGAGGAAAAAATGTCAGGGAAAAAATGTCGGGGAAAATAAGACGCGGAACCCCATCTGCGGCTCCTGCCGCACATTCTCCATATAATTTCCTCATCTTCTTTTCCCCTTGATATCCCATTCTTAGTCCTTCACCTTCCCTAGGGAGCGAACTATCTGGAGTTCCTTGAGGAGAACGTCCCGGACATAGTTGGTGATGGTCCTGCAGGCAGGCTGGTCTGGTATCTGCCTAACGGTGCTCCAGCTCACAGCACTCTTGCTGTGAGAGGATGGCTGAATAACTGTTTCCCAGATCAGTGGATTGGACGAGGTGGTCCCGTACCCTGGCCTCCCTGGTAATTCTCTTTTCTTCAAATTTTCCAAATCACACCGATTCCTCTTTTATTCCTCTTTGCTTTTCCCGTTCATATCCATCCTCATCCAGATCCCCTGACTTGACCCCGCTGGAGTTTTTCCTTTGGGGCTTCGTGAAGGAGCATGTTTATTCAGAGGAGTGGAAGGACCGAGAGGCGCTAGTGGCATGGGTACATGCATGCGCAGCTCTCATAACACTGGAGATGCTGCAACGTGTCCGGATGGAGGTACTGCCCAGGGCGATGATTTGTCTGCAGGAGAATGGCGGGAGGTTCGAGCATTTCCTCTAGATTGTGTCGAGTGTTAGATCCATCCTTTTCAGGGCCATCTAAAAAATTGAACGTAAGGTGGTCTCTTTTCCCATCCGAAATATTATAGGAATTTCTTGTTGGAAATTTTCTCAGCTACAAAAAAGATTGTGTGGGTTTTCCTCTCAAAGTTACTTCTCTTTGAGATAATTGCATCGAAACTAAACAACATTCCATTCGGCAAATCAGGACCATTGATTTGTTCCACCTCCCTGATTCTCCGATTATATCAATAACAATTGTTCTTAGTGAAAAACTTCATCTGAATTTTCAATCGAAAATTTCTTCAGGTACAAAAAAGATGCTGTGGGTTTTCCTCTCAAAGTTACTCCTCTTTGAGATAATTGCGTCGAAAATAAACGAAATATTAAAATCGAGAAAAATAGGACCACTGATTCGGTCCACTTCTCTGATTCTCCGATTATCTCAATCACAATTGTTCTTAGTGAAAAACTTAGTCTGAATTTTTTATCGGAAATTTTCTCAGCTACAAAAAGGATCTTGTGGGTTTTCCTCTCAAAAAATGCTTCTGAAGCACGGGAATCAATGTATAGTGTTCTTGGTTGTATCTTATAAAACGTGTAATTATTGGTACAAACGTTTTAGAACTGGTGATTTCGATCTGAGTGACCAGCCGCGTCCTGGACAGCCTCGAAAGTTTATAAATGCGGAATTGCAAGCTCTACTGGATGAAGACTCAACGCAAGCGCAACAAGAGCTTGCCCCTCAGTTAGAAGTCATCCGAACAGCTATTTCTAAGCGTTTCCGTCAAATGGGAAAAATCCTAAAACTTGGAAGGTGGTGTTGACACAACCTAGGTCAACGTATGAACATGTGCCTTTCATTACTTGCCCGGCAACAAAAAAAGGACTTCTTGTGGAAAATTGCGACGAGTGATGAAAAGTATATTCTCTATGAGAATCCAAAACGTAAAAAGTCGTGGGTAGATCCCGGACCATCCAGTGCATCGACGCCGAAACAGAACATCCACTTAAAGAAGATTATCCTGTGTATCTGGTGGGACATGATGGGTGTGCTTTATTACGGACTCCTGAAAACAGGTCAGACGGTGACTGCGGAACGCTACAGCCGACAACTGAATAAACTGAGCGAAGAACTTGATCGGAAAAAGCTGGAAAATTTACTGGGCAAGGAAGCAGGAAGTCATACTGTTGCATGACAATGCTCGACCTCACGTTGCTCGCGCGACTCAGAAGACCCTCTTAAACTTGGGATGGGAAGTTCTCCCGCACGCGGCATATTTACCAGACTTGGCTCCATCCGACTATCACTTGTTCCGGTCCATGCAGCATACCTTAGTGGATAAACAGTTTGAAACGTTGGACGATGTGCGTAAATTCGTCGATGACTTTATCGCCTCGAAGCCTGCAAGTTTCTTTCGTGACGGCATTCGAATGGTACCTGAGGGATGGCGCAAGGTCATAGAAAACGATGGACAATATTTCCAAGATTAAGTTCGTTGTTCTCTATTTTTTATATTAAATAAATTTACTGAAAAATCTGTAAAAATTAAGTCACACACCTAATATCTCAATAATAATTGTTCTTAGTGAAAAACTTCATCTAAATTTTTAGTCGAAAATTTCCTCAGCTACAAAAAAGATTTTGTGGGTTTTTTTCTCAAAGTTACTCCTCTTTGAGATAATTGCATCGAAAATAAACAACATTAAAATCGTAAAATCAGGACATTGATTTCTTCCACCTCCCTGATTCTCCGATTACACAGTCCTACAAAATTTAAACTTGCTCTGGCAAAGGGATGAGACTGCCACAATTTGAAAAAAAATTTCACGCAGATTTCCAATCTGTTGGCCAAATCTCTCGAAATGCCCTAGTTTCTCAGAAAAAAATGTTAAAATCCTGAAAATGCCCCAAAATCATCTTTTTCAAAATTTGAACTAAAAAAATACCAACAAAAAGACCGGAAATTATACTTCCAGATGACGTGGAGTTGTTTTCATTAGGAGTAGGGGATTATTCATAATGCATTCCGTAGTTCTTCACTAAAATTGCAGTTATTTTTCAAACGAATGTCATGGCGGCAATTGTCTGAAGTTGCATCCCCACGTGGAATTTCAACCGCCAGATTAGAGGGTTATTATTTATCTATTCAATTTCACAAAGAAAAGTGTCTTTAAGAGAATGGAACCGAATATATGGAGGAAAAGAGAATTCTGGAGGAAAAGAGAACACTGGAGGAAAAGAGAATTCTGATTTCTCTCGTCGAGAATGAACCAAGCCTTTGGCAAAACGGTTTATGGAGGTACTGCAATGGAAATAAATGTAATTAAATTTTACCCCTCGAATCTGGCGGTGAAAATCCCACATGGGGATGCAACTTCAGACTATGGCTGCCATGACATTCTTTTGAAAAATAACTGCAACTATATTGAAGAACTACGGAATTTATTACGAATAATTCCCTGCTCCTAATGAAAATAACTCCACCTCATCTGGAAGTATAATTTCCGGTCTTTTTGTTGGCATTTTTTTCAGCTCCATCGAGACAACATTGTTTTCTAATTAAATTTTGAAAACGACGATTTTGCGGCATTTTCAGGATTTTAACATTTTTTTCTCAGTAACTAAGACATTTCGAGAGATTTAGCCAACGGATTTGAAATCTGCGTGAAAAAATCTTTCAAATGGTGGCAGTCTTATCCCTGTGCCAGAACAAGTTGAAATTCTGTAGGACTGTGTTATCTCAAAGACAATTGTTCTTAGAGAAAAACTTATCCTGAATTTTTCGTCGAAAATTTCCTCAGCTACAAAAAAAATCCCTTATCTCCTCTTATCTCCCCTTTGAGATTAGATCGAAAATAAACAACATTAAAATCGGAAAATCAGGACCATTGATTTCTTCCACCTCTCTGATTCTCCAATTATCTCAATTACAATTGTTCTTAGTGAAAAACTTATCCGAAATTTTTTGTCGAAAATTTCCTCTGTTACAAAAAAGATTATGTGGGTTTTCCTCTCAAAGTTACTCCTCTTTGAGATAATTGCATCGAAAACAAGAACATTAAAATCGGAAAATCAGGAGCATTGATTTTTTCCACCTCCCTGATTCTTCGATTATGTCAATAACAATTGTTATTAATGAAAAACTTGATCTGAATTTTTTGTCGGAAATTTCTTCAGCTACAGAAACATCTGATGGGTTTTCCTCTCAAAGTCACTGCTCTTTGAGGTAATTACATCGAAAATGAACAAAACATTAAATTTGAGAAAAACTGGACCATTCATTCCTCCCACCTCCCTGATTCTCCAATTATCTCAATAATTATTGTTCACAGGAGAAATCATAATCTAATTTTTTCTTTGGAAAATTCTTCAGCTGCAAAAGACATTCTATGCAGTTTTCTCGTAAAGTTACTCATCTCCGAGATAAACACGGTTTTTGTCCCTCGGAGCTTATTGTGGGAGGGACAGAAAATTTTTTTAAAAAAGAGACCGAGAGAGAGAAGAAAATGATTCTTCATCTCTTTCAATTTCTCCCTTTCCTTCCTCCCTTCCCTGTTCATGCCTTTCGAACGAAAAACGCAGTGGTTTATTTCGTCCGCGTGAGAAGAGCAGAGCCGTATGGTGGGGACAACATCGACACTCTTGCATTCCACTCACCGATAGGCGTCCGTCTATTCCGCGCTCCTGATTGGCGCAACTTCAACTTTAAATAACTTGAAAAGCGTGCTTCTGATCGAAAAGTTCCACAGGACTTGTCGATTCAGAATTACCCCCCTAACTCCCAGTTTCAGTTTGGACATTGGGTTTTGGGACACCCTGTATAAAGGAACATTTACTAGTTACATTGCGTTGAAGCTACTGCAACTAATTTTTCTTAATAATCAGAATATTGGTTCCATTTATGCTCTCATCACTCTGAAGAATTACACAAATCTACTCGATAATGAGAAAAAATTGATTCTATGAAAATGAATAAAAAATTTCAAGAGACACCTCTACATTAGAATTAGATATTCCTAATTCGTTCTTATTCTTGAAGTAAGTCTCGGAAATTAGTAAGATTTTTGTCTGAGACAGGCCTTTTTCCATTAAATAAATATTTAATTAAATAGTACCACTCGAAGTAATATTTCACTCAATTTACCAAAACTAACCATGAATGATAGGCCTACACCTGGCGCGGCCTGGGTCAAGGGCTGCCAGAGCTCAAGAGAATTCCACAATCGACGATTAACCAGTTATATTTTAATTTATTTAGGGCGCCAGTTAGTTTAACGTTAAGTAACAACGATTATCACCGACTCAACTCAGGGAGTGGAAAGTTGGAAGACCCAGAATAAAATAAGTTCGACAGAGAGAGAGAGAAAGGAGAAATAGAAGCAGGAATATTACAATAAATTATTACTCACAGTATTTGTCGACTATTCAGGTTATGTTTTAGATTAATAAGTACCTCGGCAATCGACTCTTTCCACACACTAATAAAAATAATACAAACAATGAAATATTCAATAAATCGACTCGATACAAAGCAAATATTACAAAAGAGAAGTACACGTGTGTACTGTCGGGGCAAGAGTGTCCCCATGGGCCCTAGGCAGCCTGTTGCTCGACAACTAATCAATAATTTCGGCGCATGCGCCGTCAATGTCTACCGTTTGTCCTGGCGCTTATTTCAGTTGCAGAGTTTGGAGACTTTGATTGTCGGAACAGTTTACTCAGTCAATAACTGCTAATTAAATTTTAAAATAAAGATTCCCGAGGGTATGGAGCAATGTCGACGTGAAGGGAAAATAATGTCTCCTGTCCCATGTCTAACTGAAAATTCTATCATGCAAAACGGCAGGCGTACTATACTAGACGCGTATTGACACACCTTCTCTTCTCATTTCAAACTCTTACAATTTTCCTAACCGCATTCTATTTTTTTGTAATGATCCACGCTTTCGGAACTGACTTACACTTTCACTTTAAAAGCACTTTAAAAGCATACAGAAACGGTCGCTTGGCTTCTGTTGCACTATTTGATAGAATGATAGGATACGAACTGAGAGAACCTCGAAAGTATCAATAACCGGCCGCTTTTTGGCCAGACACGAATAGAAATAATAATCAGACGAATACCACTAGACCTTTAAAAGAGATTCTAAAATTTGGCAAGGTGCCCTACATAGGTGCCGAATTCCCAAATTTGTTGCTATATGAACGACCAATGAAAACGTTTTCAACAATTCAAGAGATTTCTGGATATAAGTATTAACAATATAAAGAATCTAAAATATTTTCATCTTCTTGACCACTGTCATGCATCATACATCACGAAAGATAAAAGTTTGAGTAACTTACTCGACGTCCGTCCGAAAGCTTCGGGCTTAAGGTAGGACTTGGACTGGGACTTGAGGCCGGGCTCGGTCTCTGTTGCGTTACTTGTTGATGCGGTTGGTGTTGATTGCTCTGAGAATTAGTATTCACAGTTGAATTCTTCTCTGCGTGTCTAAGCGAGTGTAAACGCGCGGTCATTCTTCAGTCGGCCCTCAAGGACCTTCGTAAAGCCCGAGAGAAATGTAGAACTGTTCATACTACTACGTCGCTAGTAATCTCAGTTTAGATATTTGTTACATCGAATTTTTTTTCGTTACATTTCTTTGATTTTTAAATTTAATTCTCCTTGTTATTTTGTAGCCACAATATTTATTGCACTATGATTACGAGTTCAGCGAGAGAAATAATTGATACCACATACACCACATGGGTTTACACACACCTAAAAACTTTGTCACCTTCAACACAGATATCTTCAATTTACTTACACCTTCGATTGCACACAAATTTTCGCGTGATATTTTGCTCCGTCAAAATTTATAAAATAGTACATCACAATACACATTCCTCATCCAAAAATTTCTTACGTTCTTTTGAAGTTCCCCTAATTTCGAAATGCTCATAGTCACTTAAATAGAAAATTAGGGTTGTACATGATCAAATCAACAGAATTCTATTTTATTTCATCTCTATGGGTTTTGGCTCTTCAGAGAACCGGCATGTTTGTAATATACGTACAAACACCGATGACTGACTGTGAAGGGGCAAAAAACTCGCGCCAGCCGGAGCAGCACAATCGTAGATGGGGTGTGAAGAGTGGTTATAAAGTGTGGAGACTGACAGCGAGAAATGAGGCGGAGGTGGAATACCTTCAAGTGAGATGGAATTGAGAAGAGCGCGTGACCGCGTCAAGCGATCGAATCGTCGAGGGAAGTATAGGGGATATAGAAGGGAAGAGCCAGAGTGCGGAGCCGGCGCGCTACGTTATACCGAATTGGCGGCAGCAGTACGGCAAAGAGAACGTCATACAGACAGGGGATGGCAGAGTGACGATGTAAAAGGGGGATCATGGAAGGCTTGCGGTAACGCTCACGCGCTCTTGCCAACGACCAGTCTTGTTCGCTTGTCGTCTCTTCGTACGGTGTTCTCCCTATTTTTTTTATCTAGTGCAGCAGCTACCCAACTCTGAAAACCAACAGAAAGTTGAGAAAAGGCACAAAGAAGAACAATCATCTAGAAATGCAAGTACTCTGGTACACAGGATGACTCGCCTTGCGTACACCCAGAAAAATGGTTTATTTGAATTAAATAAAGTTTACTTCAATCAAACAAATCCTCTATTAGAATTAAATGAAGGATTTAGTTGATTCAAGTAAAAGTTGGAAGACAAATTTTTTTTACAAAAATCACGCCAAGTACGGGCTTCATCGGTCTTTTTGCAAAAATGAAGGAGATCATTTGTAAAACCGCGGGACGCCAAATGTTGTTTGTGCATCAACCTGGACTGGAATGAGTGAGAAATAATTTTCATGTTGTATAAGCGCCTTTCGTCAATTTATCCGCTATAAATAAATATTTTCGTCATACGGCCGAAAAAACCTTCTCTAACAATTGTGAGGATTTCAAACCGAAGCGAAACCGAAAAATGCAATCACACGAGTCAGGATAGTTGTCTCCGGCCGAGTGATGACCATAATTTAAATAAATTATTTGTCGGTGATCGGAGTTATGTAAGTAAAAAAATGAATTTCAATGACTTTAGTAATTTTGACCGTCATTCCGTACAATGAATGAAATGACAATATCCAGCGTCGAAATGCCAAAAATAAAACACCGCCCATGGTGATTGGTAAATTAAAAAATTGGAAAGAATATTCTTGGCATTCATTTCTCGCTATACTTCTTTTCTTGCTCTCATTCTTCACCCTCGAAACGCCAAGAATATTCATTTCAATTTTTTAATTTACCAATCGCTATGGGCGGTGTTTTATTTTTGGCATTTCGACGCTGGATACTGTCATTTCATTCATTGTACGGAATGGCGGTCGGAATTACTAAAGTCATTAAAATTCATTTTTCAAATTGAATAACTCCAAATTCCGAAAAATAATTTATTTAAATTGTGTTCATCACTCGGCCGAAAACAACTATCCTGACTCGTGTGATTGCATTTCTCGGATTTGCTTCGGTTTGAAATCCTCACAATTGTTAGGACATTTTTTTTCGGCCTTGTGACGAAAATAGCTATTTATAGCGGGTAAATTGACGGGAGGCGCTTATATGCAGGGTGACGAATGAGAAGTTACTTCAAGTATACCCACATGTCAGATCCGATCAATTAGCCCCTCATGTATAGATATTCCAAATTTTTATTCTTTTCCTCATTGAAGTAGTTTTGAAGAAAATTGCGAGCCAATAAAAAACATGTGCTAGTTAGCACTTTTTTAAAAATAAATTTTTGAAAAATCACCGCTGAAAAAAAGCCGTAATCCCCCCTATTTCATTATTTCCAAAAAATTTTATCACCAATCGGTAGCAAATTGTTTGAAGATTTTTGCGAGTTAAGAAAAAATCGTCAATGCACTCCTATTATTGTGTAAATTAACAATTCCAATTTCGACTGAAAACCAGAGTTGATGACCAGAATTTGTAGCAGAGATATCAGACAAGATATCAATGTTTTTTTTGGCTCAAATGGAAAGAGCGGGTCGAGAAATGGCGTGCAGAAGTCTTTAAAGATGACAAATCTCTCTAAAGATGATGTCTGTTTTCAATTGAAAAGCGCAATTGTGACAACATTTTCCAGTGGGTTCTAGGAGTCTCCCCTGGTTCAACACCATCTTTAGAGGTCCTAGCACGCCATTTCTCGACCCGCTCTTTCGTTTGAGCTCAAAAAAACATTCATATCTTGTCTGATATCTTTGCTACAAACTCGGGTCTACAACTCGGGCCTTCAATTGAAGGCCCGAGTTGTAGGCCCGAGTTTGTAGCAGCGATGTCAGACAAGATATGAATGTTTTTTTGAGCTCAAATGAAAGAGCGGGTCGAGAAATGGCGTGCAGAAGTCTTTAAAGATGACAAATCTCTCTAAAGATGATGTCTGTTTTCAATTGAAAAGCGCAATTGTGAAAAAAATGTCCAGTGGGGTTTAGGAGTCTCCCCTGGTTCAAAACCATCCTTAGAGGCCCTAGCACGCCATTTCTCGATCCGCTCTTTCGTTTGAGCCCAAAAAAATATTCATATCTTGTCTGACATCTTTGCTACAAACTCGAGTCTACAATTGAAAGCCCGAGTTGAAGACCCGAGTTTGTAGCAGCGATGTCAGACAAGATATGAATGTTTTTTTGGGCTCAAATGGAAGAGCGGGTCGAGAAATGACGTGCTAGAGCCTCGAAACAAGACAAATGACTCTAAAGATGATATCAGTTTTCAATTGAAAAGCAGAGTTGTGACAACATTGTCTAGGAGGACAATGGGGTCTAGGAGTATATATAGAACATTAGGGTCTGGGAGTCTCCCCTGGTTCAAAACCATCTTTAGAGGCCCTAGCATGGCATTTCACGATCCGCTCTTTCACTTGAGCCCAAAAAAAATTTCATATCTTGTCAGACATC
>SMLE01000389.1_pt1 | contig 11512 bp, 12 predicted proteins | sample 2451431 | NCBI scaffold set ML178787.1 | reverse complement strand
CCTTGACGGACTCTACCTCAATTTTGCCAGGAAGGAAGGAGCTTCCAATGCTTCACCCAACACACTGCCTTCAAACGTCAACTGTTCTGACAGGGCGAGTGCAGCGCTATGGTGTGGCGTCTCGAGACACTCACCGTTGACAAAGCACTGCTCTGCCACGCAGAGCACGCGTAATCCGTTTAACCGGGGTAAAGCAGCCCCTTGCTGAAGTAATTCGTAAACTTCACCGGGTTGATACGGCGGCTCCGGCGGCTCGATATCCAGCTCATGACGTGATTGCGTAATAAACTCGCCAAACCAACGCTGGAAGTGTTCCGGTTGCTGCACCAGATCCAGCATCGTTTTTTGCAGTGCATCCAGCTCTTGGGGCAATACCGTGGCCGGATGTTCACGTTCGGGGATATCGGGATCGCTATAACGATAGCTCCCCAATTCACGAGCCAGTACATAATCGGCAAAGCCGCTGACCAGTTCGCGCCCGTTAGGCGAACGAAAGCCGACCGAATAGTTGAGTGCATTTTCCAATGAATAGCCTTCATGGGGAAAGCCAGGCGGAATATAGAGAATATCGCCTGGAGACATCAGCTCATCAATAATCGGCTCGAACGGATCAACCTGGAGAAGATCCGGGTGAGGGCAGTGCTGCTTCATGGGGATCTTTTCCCCGACGCGCCAGCGGCGCTGACCGGTTCCCTGAATGATGAAGACGTCATATTGATCGATATGCGGCCCTACGCCGCCGCCCGGTACGGAGAATGAGATCATCAAATCATCGGTACGCCAGTCGGGAATATGACGAAACGGGCGCATCAGTGCCGCTGAGGCGTCATGCCAATGGTCGACGGCCTGTACCAGCAAGGACCAGTTGTGTTCACCTAAATGGTCAAAGCTGTCGAAAGGACCGTGGCTGACGTGCCATTTACCTGCATCGTGGCTGACTAAACGGCTGTCAACTTCGTTTTCCATTGCCAGCCCGGCAAGCTCATCGGGCGATATGGGATCGATGAAATCGGTAAAACCCTGTTTGATCACCACAGGGCGTTTTTGCCAGTAATTCGCCATGAAAGATGACCAATCGAGATTCAGTTGATAATCCATACCATGTGTTGCAACAAAGGGGGGCTGTAAGAGTATAACCATTTCAGCGTCGGAGTTGCAGCACAGAGCGGTTGTACGATGACAACAAGGTCGAGGTTAATCAGGATGTGGATGCTGGCGGCCGAAAATGGTTTCAACGCGGGCACCACCAAGGACACTGTCGGTGATGATAATTTCACCTTCGTATTGCTCGATAATATCCAGCGCGACAGAGAGTCCAATACCCTGACCGGGGCGCAGCGTATCTGCCCGTTGACCACGTTGGAAAATCATTTCACGTTGGCTGCGTAGTATGCCGGGGCCATCATCGTCGATCAGTAAATGCAGGCGATGATCCGAATACTGTGCGCTCACTTCAACAAACTCAAGGCTGTATTTGCAGGCATTGTCGAGCACGTTACCCAGCACTTCCATAAAGTCGTTTTTCTCGCCGACAAAGGTCAATTCAGGGGAAATATCCAATGTGATAACGACGCCTTTTCGCTGATACACTTTGTTTAGCGCGGAACACAAGCCATCAAGCAATGCCGGAACGGAGTGCACTTCACGCAGCAGCAGGTTGTGTTCATAACGCATACTCGCGCGATGCAGGTAGTAGCCTATCTGTTGTGAGATACGGCTGATTTGCGCCAGCATCACCGGTTCTACCTGCTCGATATGTACTTCTTTATCCGTGCGCAGCGCACGTAATGTGGTTTGTAGCACGGCAAGAGGCGTTTTTAGGCTATGCGTTAGATCCGTTAGCGCGGTGCGGTATTTTTGATAACGCTTACGTTCGTTATTGAGCAGAATATTGAGGTTGCGTACCAGGCTATAAAGTTCGCGTGGTGGATTCTCATCAAGTTGTTCACGGGTGCCATTTTCCAAATCGGCAACCTGTTCCGCCAGCGTCTTGATCGGGTGCAAGCTCCAGTGGGCGGCGAGCCAGAGCAAAGGCAGTACCAGCAGTAAATTGGCGATAAAAACATAGCTAAACCACTCCCAGACCATATCTGCCTGTTGCAGTTCCTGGGGGATTTTATCAATCACGACAATGGTCAGCGCAGGCAGACTTTCTGTAGCCGGGTAGGTATTGACGGCGATGGAGTGGGTAAACGGTGTTTCTTCAACCTTGCTGCTAAAGCGGGTCAGCTTACTGAGGACCTGAGCATCGCCTTTTAGTACCGCGCTGCTGGTCTGGGTGTTGGGATCAAGTTCGTGGTAATCAGTTTTTGTCAGCCACTCGGGTTTGATCAGCGCTTCAAGTTCCGGTACTTCACGTTCGCGCCAGAGAATTTTGCCGTCCTGATCGTAAATCAGCACCAGCGTGGGATAGCTTATATTCATGTCGGACGGCATGGTGACGCTAAGCTGATGGTCCTTCCACTGCGCCAGACGGTAAAACAGGTTGCTTTCACCGCGCAGCAAACGGAATGATGTTTTATCGAAACTTACGCTATAGCCAATAATAGCGACGGCCCCATAAGACAGCGACAGGGCCAGCACTATAGCGACAGCAGCAAGCAGAAAACGGACACGTAAGGAGAATGGCAGTCTTTTTACACGCATAGCTATGAAGAGGCGACCAAATCAAAACGATAGCCTTGGCCTCGTACGGTAGTAATGACGTCGGCATCATACACCAGTTGCAATTTTTTGCGCAAACGTCCCATCAACACATCAATAGTGTGGCTTTCACGCAATTCTGCATCAGGATAAAGTTGCAGCATGAGTGACTCCTTGCTGACCACCTTACCGTTGTTACGAATCAGCGTTTCAATAATTGTGTATTCAAATGCCGTGAGCTTAATCGGCGTACCCGCCACCATTAATTCACGACGCGACAAATCAATTTCGAACGGCGGTAAACTGATTAACTGGGAAGCCAGGCCGCTGTTACGTCGCATCAGCGCCTGCATACGGGCAACGACTTCCTCGAGATGAAAGGGTTTCGTTACATAGTCATCAGCACCGGCTTCAAGTACGGCTACTTTATCCTGCCAACTTTCTCGTGCTGTCAGCACCAGAATGGGCAGCTTCACTTGCTGATTGCGCCAACGGCGAATCAGCGTCATACCATCTTCAACGGGCAATCCCAAGTCCAGAATAGCGATATCAGGGGCATGTTCATGCAGGAAATAATCTGCTTCTTTAGCATCGGCAGCCGCATCAACCTGATGGCCCATTTCTTTCATCTGAACGGTGAGGTGATGGCGCAGCAACACATTATCTTCAACAACCAGTACGCGCATGACTTTATCCTTCATTGAACTAGACGATCCGGGCTATGCCTCCTAATTCTAACAAAAAAAGCAGAATTGAGCATTGGCGGTGGCGATGTGAATTATCCACAATCGCAGTAAACTAAATGTAAACAAACGTCGAGGGAATGGAGAAAAAGCCTAACGCGAATCAATAATCAATCGCAAAGTAGGTACGAGGGGCGGTTACCCCCCGTACTTACACGTTATTTTAACGTATCTACCAGCGTCACCGCGTGACCAATGTAGGTTGACGGCGTCATAGATTTTAGGCGTGTTTTTTCTTCTTCAGGCAGTTCCAGACCGTCAATAAATGCCTGGATGCCTGCACCGTTAACGCGTTTTCCACGAGTCAGTTCTTTCAGTTTCTCGTAAGGTTTCTCAATACCATAACGGCGCATGACCGTTTGGATAGGTTCTGCCAGCACTTCCCAGTTGTTGTCCAGTTCATCCAGCAGACGGTCGCGGTTCACTTCCAGTTTGCTGATGCCCTTCAGTGTCGCTTGATAAGCGATTAACGCATAACCGATACCCACACCTAAATTACGCAGTACGGTGGAATCGGTCAAATCGCGCTGCCAGCGCGACACCGGCAACTTGGTTGCCAAATGGCTCAGTACGGCATTGGCCAGTCCCAGATTGCCTTCGGAGTTTTCGAAGTCGATCGGGTTCACCTTGTGCGGCATTGTGGAAGAACCAATTTCACCCGCGATGGTTTTCTGCTTGAAGTGATTCAGTGCGATATAACCCCAGATATCCCGATCGAAATCGATCAGAATGGTATTGAAGCGGGCTACGCAGTCAAACAGTTCCGCGATGTAGTCGTGCGGTTCAATCTGTGTGGTGTAGGGATTCCACTGAATACCCAGCGAGGTGACGAAGCTTTCGCTGAATGCATGCCAATCCAGCGTAGGGTAAGCGGCCAAATGGGCGTTGTAGTTACCCACTGCGCCATTGATTTTTCCAAGAATTTCGACCTGTTGCAGTTGGCGATATTGGCGTTCCATGCGGTAAACCACGTTAGCAAACTCTTTGCCGATGGTCGATGGCGTTGCGGGCTGGCCGTGAGTGCGGCAGAGCAGGGGAATGTCGCGATACTGCTGTGCCAACGTTTTAAGGGCATCAATAATTTGACGCCAGAACGGCAGAATGACATCACGGCGTGCGCAATCCAGCATCAAGGCGTGAGATAGGTTGTTAATATCTTCTGACGTGCAGGCGAAATGGATAAATTCATTGACCGCATGCAGGCTAGGGACCGCAGCGACTTTTTCCTTCAGAAAATACTCGACCGCTTTAACATCATGATTGGTCGTGCGTTCGATGGTTTTGATACGCGCGGCGTCAGTTTCATTGAATTCTGCGACAATCTTATCAAGGAAAGCGTTTGCGCCGGCGTCAAATGCAGGAACTTCCTTAATTTCTGCACAAGCTGCCAATTTTTGCAGCCAGCGGATTTCAACCTGCACACGAAATTTCAGTAAACCAAATTCACTGAAAATAGCGCGTAACGTGCTGACTTTATCACCGTAGCGACCATCAATCGGGGACACGGCGGTCAGTGAGGATAATTCCATCGCAAGCAACTCCTGGGGTGTATTTATCAAAGTATAGGTTTAACAACACATAAATAAAAAAACGATAGCATTAGCAACGTTTAGCCGTTGTGATGATGCATGGGTGGCCTCAGCGCCGTTTATGTATGTCGCAAGCGGCCGCCCATGGATTAGCAACGGGCCAGTATCTGTTTGGCTTCTTTTACCAAACGAGCACGAGAAAACATCAGCTGTAAACGTCCACCGCCGACCTGTTGCCACAGCACAGCAGCACGGATACCCGCTAGCAGTGCGGCACGCACTTTGGCCTGCACTTGTGCATTTTTAAGCACTTCCGGGGAACCGGTTACCTGAATTCGTGGGCCCAGTGCGCTGATGACATCGACATAAATGCCAGCCAGAGCACTGATAATCGTCTCTGACATCAGCTCAAAATGTTCGAGTTGGCGTGATAGTTGGCTAATACGGTTACCCAATTCGTCGAGCGCTGCGCTATTACCGCTTAACTTGCGCTCAAGGGCAATCAAACTAAAGGCATAGCGGGATAATTCTGCGCCTACGCCTTTGGCGCTGCTGTTTAAAATTCCCAGCAAGGTTTCCAATCCGACCTTTACGTTACGCTCATCGCCACCGAATACTGCCACGGTAGAGCCGGGATTCATATCCAACAGGCTGTTGAGTGAGGTTTGCAGTACGTCATTATCGCAGTGACCATGGTGCGCCAGCTGTTGAACCAGATGGGCTGATTGGCAAACACCCGCCAGAGCCAGCGTGATGTCCTGATAATTTTTAGCCACAGTCTACTCCTGTACTCGTTCTTCGATGATGCCACCGCCAAGACAAACCTCTCCCTGATAAAACACCGCAGATTGACCCGGTGTGACGGCAGCAACCGGTGCATCAAAACGAACGCTGATGCGTTCGCTATCCAGCGGGGTTACCGTACAGGGAATATCTTCCTGACGATATCGCGTTTTCACGACACAGCGGAAAGGTTCAAGGCGCGGTTGGCGATCGACCCAATGCAGTTGTTGCGCGATAAGTCCCTGTGACATCAGGCGTGGATGATTGTGTCCTTGCGCAACATACAGAATATTATTCATGACGTCTTTATCAACCACATACCAGGGATCTTCGCTGCCCTCTTTGACACCACCGATGCCTAGTCCTTTGCGCTGTCCCAGAGTGTGGTACATCAAGCCCTGATGCTGCCCCATGGGTTTTCCGTCATCGGCAGACAGGATAGGTCCCGGCTGTGCAGGCAAGTAGCGCGCCAGAAAATCTCGGAATTTGCGTTCACCGATAAAACAGATACCGGTGGAATCTTTCTTTTGCGCGGTTGCCAGTCCAAGGCGTTCTGCGATACGACGCACCTCTGGTTTTTCCAGTTCTCCCACCGGGAACAGGCTTTGCGAGATTTGCTGGTGGCTAAGTGTGTAAAGGAAATAACTTTGATCTTTGTTGCGGTCTTTTCCGCGCAACAAACGCGTGGCGCAGCCACTGTCATGGCGACGAACATAGTGGCCAGTAGCGATATAGTCGGCCCCGAGATCTTCCGCGGCAAACTCCAAAAATGCTTTGAATTTTATCTCTTTGTTACACAGGATATCAGGGTTGGGTGTGCGGCCTGCTCGGTATTCCGCCAGAAAATGTTCAAAAACATTATCCCAATATTCCGCAGCAAAATTGACGGTGTGCAGCACAATGCCCAATTTGTCGCATACGGCTTGTGCATCGGCCAGATCGGTAGCGGCAGAGCAATACTCCGTGTCATCGTCTTCCTCCCAGTTCTTCATGAACAGGCCTTCAACCTGATAGCCCTGTTGCTGTAACAGGTAGGCGGAAACGGAAGAATCGACACCGCCGGACATCCCGACAATGATTTTTTTCTGGCTGTTATCTGACATGGGCGTCTCACGAACTGAAGTGTTGACGCGCAGCGTAAAGGACTTCAACGCGTCAGCATGAAAAACAAGCGACATATTTTATCATGATGTTGCCCGGGCTGCATGGCTAATCCTGCGCATTGGGCATTTCAAAAGGCCAGTTAAAGGCTCCCAGCAAGCTGAGGGGATAGCGTTCTGTCGTCTGATAGCAGCGAATACTTTCTGCCACCAGCGGCGATCGCAGCTGTGTGGAATGCAGAATTTCCTCGGCGCTGAGCCAGTGACAGCAACTGATATCGCTGTCATGTGGGGTGGTTGGAAGTCTTGCAGGGAGATCAATGGCGAAGCAAAAACGCAGAAACGGGGTTTGGTCGGGGGCAATCCATTGGTGAAGACGTAAAAAAGCCTGCGGTGCTGCATTGATGCCGGTTTCTTCCCACAGTTCACGTCGAGCCGCCTGTATCAATGTTTCGTTAGCCTCAAGGTGCCCTGCGGGCTGGTTCCAGGTTGCTTTACCGCGAATCTCTTCTTCAACGATTAAAAAATGGTTTTCAGCCTGTACCACACAGGCCACGGTAATATGCGGTTTAAACATCGAGAATCTCTCTCCAGGTGCCAGGCGATAAATGATCCAGTGTCTGATTGGCCATACCGTAGCGTATTAAGCGTAGGGTTGGATAGCCTATGTGCGCTGTCATGCGACGAACCTGACGGTTTCGCCCCTCATACAGCGTGATTTTTAGCCAACTGTCTGAAACGGTTTTTCTTTCGCGAATTGGTGGCACGCGTGCCCATAGCCACTCTGGGGGAGCAACAATTTCTGCACCTGCAGGCAATGTCTTGCCATCTTTCAACTGTAAACCACTACGAAATTGCTGCAAATCTGCCTCTGTCGGGGTGCCTTCTACCTGAACATAATAGATTTTCGCGGTTTTTTTCCCCGGTTGAGTGAGTCGGGCTTGCAGTTTTCCGTCATTAGTGAGAATCATTAGACCCTCGCTATCACGATCCAACCGCCCTGCGGCATAAATATCGGGAAAAGGGATATAGTCTTTCAGGGTGGTGCGGCCTGCTTCATCGGTAAACTGCGGAAGCACGTCAAAAGGTTTGTTGAACAGAACGATGCGGCATGGCGCAGTGGAAACCGCGCGTTTACGCGAAGTTTGCGAGCTGAATCGCTTAAGGTTGTGATTTTTAACCGAGAATTTATTCATCATCTTTATGGCCGAGAGTTACAAAGGCATTATACTCGAAATGGTTTGCGATTGGCGCGGGCAAAATATTCAAGTAGTATTGACGCGCATCTTACAAATCATTAACAAAATTGCGCTCGAAGGAGAGGTTAATGGAAAGCAAAGTAGTTGTACCAACAGACGGACAAAAAATCACTGTTGATGCCCAAGGTAAGCTGAACGTTCCTAATAATCCGATCATCTCCTTTATCGAAGGCGACGGTATCGGCGTGGATGTGACTCCTGCGATGATCAATGTTGTTAATGCCGCAGTGAAAAAAGCTTATGACGGCAAACGCGCTATCTCATGGATGGAAATCTACACCGGTGAAAAATCCACCCAAGTGTATGGCAGCGACGTCTGGTTGCCGGAAGAGACGCTGGATTTGATTCGTGATTACCGTGTCGCTATCAAAGGCCCATTGACTACGCCTGTCGGCGGCGGTATCCGTTCTCTGAACGTTGCTTTGCGTCAACAACTGGATCTCTATATCTGCCTGCGCCCGGTTCGTTATTATGAAGGTACACCAAGCCCGGTTAAACAGCCTGAGCTGACTGACATGGTGATCTTCCGTGAAAACTCCGAAGACATTTATGCGGGTATCGAGTGGAAAGCCGGTACCGCTGAAGCAGACAAGGTAATCAAATTCCTGCGTGACGAGATGGGTGTGAGCAAGATCCGCTTCCCGCAACAGTGCGGTATTGGTATCAAGCCATGCTCTGAAGAGGGTACAAAGCGTCTGGTGCGTGCCGCTATTGAGTACGCCATCGTTAACGATCGTGAATCTGTGACGTTGGTCCACAAGGGCAACATCATGAAATTCACAGAAGGCGCATTTAAGGACTGGGGCTACCAACTGGCACGCGACGAATTCGGCGGTGAGCTGATCGACGGTGGACCGTGGGTTAAAATCAAGAACCCGAACAGCGGCAAAGACATTATCATCAAAGATGTAATAGCCGATGCGTTCCTGCAACAGATTCTGCTGCGTCCAGCGGAGTACGACGTTATCGCTTGTATGAACCTGAACGGTGACTACATTTCCGATGCGTTGGCTGCTCAGGTCGGCGGTATCGGTATCGCGCCCGGTGCCAACATTGGTGATGAATGCGCGCTTTTCGAAGCGACGCACGGTACAGCGCCAAAATATGCCGGTCAGGATAAAGTGAATCCCGGTTCAGTGATTCTTTCCGCGGAAATGATGCTGCGTCACATGCACTGGTTCGAAGCCGCCGACCTGATTGTTAAGGGAATGGAAGGCGCAATCAAGAACAAGACGGTGACCTACGATTTCGAACGTCAGTTGGAAGGCGCTAAGCTGCGGAAATGTAGCGAGTTTGTTCAAGACATTATCGACAATATGTAATTGTATTATTGCGATAAAGATCGGCGGTGGCGCTTTGCTGCCGCTGACTTTTAACATTGAAAAATCATTCAGTAAAATCCCAGTAAAACTCCTCAGTAATATAGATTAAAATATCACCTGCGCGATAATCACCTTTCAACCCGACTTAACCTGAATTGTTAACCAATCTTTACCGCGATCGTCGTTATAGGCATCAGTTTGATGCTGCGATTTATGCCCTAACAAATGCCGGGTATCGACATCACCTTGCTCACGGTAAAGCCGTTCTGCCAGTGAGCGCTGTTCATGATACGTGGGCGGGGTGCCATTTTCCCAACGCAATTCTGTTTTGTCTCTGGCCTTGCTAAAACGCAAGGTGAGGGTGCGCGGCTTGACGCCATCACCGCGTTTGGCCTGGGATGTGGTGTGAAAAAAATGAACGAGATAAGGACTGACAACGTAATAACGGCAGCGCTTAACAATATCCTCCAGGCTCCAGTCGATAGCGTTACATCGTAGCGAAAGGGGAATAGCCAGCCGCGTGCCTGTTTTCTCCTGCACGATATGCAGATGCTCATCCCAGATGTCGGAGAATTTCATGTTGGCGATGTCGCCCAGGCGCTGCCCGGTGACCAACGCCAACAACATGGCATTGCCCATATAACGGTGCCTGGCATCCGCTACGGCGAAGATGGCCTGCCACTCATCCAGATCAAGCCGTTGGCGCAACACCTTTTTGCGTGGCTGCTTGGTTGCCAACTCAGGGTTGTAGCCTGGTGGCACTTCCCCCGCATGCTGCGCCTCTTTGAACACATCGATCAGCACCGAACGCACTACCTGAGCCATCCGTGGCTGCCCGTTTGCCTTATAGTCATCGAGGATTTCCGCGATATCCTTGGCGCCCACCTCGGCCAGCAGCTTCATACCGGCGTGCTGGTTGAGCAGGGCGATAGGCTTATTGCGCTGCTTATAGGTATTGGGGCGAATATCGCCTGACTTCAGTCGCTCATCCTGAATGGCTTTGTATCTCTCCAGCCAGCCGGTAACCGTGATGCCTTGACCGGCGATAGCCAGTGAGCGTTCACGAATCACGGATACCTGATTGGCCCGTTGCGCGCTGATACGCAGATTAGCTTCTATCGCAATGGCAGTGGCTTCAGTCTCATCTGTCCCCAGACCGTGGCGTTTGCCCGTTAATGGATGCTTGTATTGCCAATAGATCCGTTTGGTGCGCGGATCGGCAAAACAAAAGAGATTGGGAACGTTGATATTGTGCTTCCGAGGTCTACCGGCCATCTGACAGGATCCTTTTTAATACCGGGCTATCAGTCCGGTTAATGGTAGGCGTGGCAATCAGTCCGACAAAACGAGCATCTTTATCTACCATCCATTTACGCCCGACTTTTTTTGGCGGTGGTGCAATCATGTTGTGCTTGGCGTAGTGATTCAATGTGTTATTCGATGGCGCAGCATCACCGAACTCGTCAAGTGCCCATTGCTTGAGCGGTAACATACGTGGCATTGGTCAATCCTCGGATAACAGGCGTGCGAATGGCACCCCCGTAGTGTGGTCGTTTGGTATGGGAGTGGGTAGGGGCTTTGGTTAATCGAAATGCCAAGTTTTAGTTTCGGCGTTATGTCCGAAGTTGTAGGCGATTGTCGGGTTGGACAGATCCAGTTTTTTCATTTCTTGAACGACAGTGGTAACGACGGCAATATCCTGTTTAAGTCTCATCAGGTGGTATTTTTTACGCCGCAAAAGACTTTCTAATGCGGCCTGTCTTGATGGAAATGCGAAAGAGCGTTCCGCTGATTTCGCTACCTTTTTTATCGCATAGCGTTCGGCCTTTTTCTTCCAACCATCAAGCCAGCGTGCTTTATCGCGTTCAATATCGTAAATCTTTGCCCAATATGCAGGGCATAAAAAGGCATAACGGTTGGTTTGATGGAATGCAATGTATTGCTGCGATATTACTTTTATTCCATCTTCTTCCGTTGTTTCAAAATAACGCCAGTAAATGGGATAGCCATTGTGGTCGGTATCTGATTCAGGGAATGGGACTCCCCATGATTCGCTCATGTATATCTCCTATATTTGGGGAATAAAAAACCCCGCACGTTGGCGCTGAGGAATCCCCAGCAATGGGCGGGTAA
>SMLE01000277.1_pt1 | contig 11666 bp, 11 predicted proteins | sample 2451431 | NCBI scaffold set ML178787.1 | reverse complement strand
CTCACCATCTCCTGCCGAATTTACACCACGTCCGTGGACTCTACCCAGGTTGTTGTGTAGACGCGCTGGAGGAGCCCGGCAGTGGTCGTTCCGCTGTGGTGCAGCGCGCACTGTGCCCCAGCTTTTCACACACCTTGTCGGTGACCCACTCCGCCATCAGGCGGTACGTCATTAATTTGCCGCCAGTAATGGTGACAAACCCTTCCAACCCGTCGCGACTGGCATGGTCAAGCAGCACGATGCCGCGACTTACGCTGCGCCCGCTCGGATCATTGTCGCTTGCCACCAGCGGACGCACGCCCGCGTAGGCGCGCAAAATGCGCGTCTGGGCCATCATCGGCGCCAGCTTCGCCCCTTCACGCATCAGGATCTCTACCTCTTGCGGCGTGACGGACATGTTGTCTATCTGGTCATAGTCCACGCGGGTTGAAGTGGTACCGATCAGAGAAATGGTGTCACCCGGCACCAAAATGTCGGCATCGGCAGGCTTACGGCAGCGGTTGATCACCATATTGTTGATACGGTGGCCGAGAATCAGCAATGCGCCTTTGGCAGGGAACATACGCACGCGCAAATCCGCATATTCGGCAATGCGCTGTCCCCAGATGCCAGCGGCGTTAATCACCACCTGCGCATAGAGATCGAGAGTACGTTGTTGTTTATATTCGAAAATGCGCACGCCGGTAACACGATCGCCCTGACGTATCAGTCCCAGTACTTCGTGGTAGGTCAATACTTCCGCCCCGTGTTCGCAGGCATCCATCATATTGGCGGTGGTGAGTCGGAACGGATCAACGGTGCCATCCGGCACCCGCACCGCGCCAATCAACTGCGGGTTAGCGGCAGGCTCGAGGCGCAGCGCTTCCTGCGGATCAATCGCCTGCGCATTGATACCCGCCTGCTGACAGGCCGCGATAAACTGGGATTGATAAGCCAGATCGTCTTCAGGCAGTGTCAGGAACAGGCCATCGGTTGGCTCCACGCAGTGCCGAGCGATGCGGCGTAAAATCTGGTTTTCTTCAATACATTCGCGCGCGGATTCACTGTCAGTTACCACATAGCGCGAACCGCTGTGCAGCAACCCGTGGTTACGCCCGGTCGCGCCTGTCGCGATGTCGAAGCGCTCCAGTAGCAAGCAACGCAGTCCCCTGAGTGCCAGGTCACGCAAGGTTCCCGCGCCAGTCGCGCCGCCGCCAATCACGATAACGTCGGTTTCGCGGTAGGCTGTGCTGTTTTCCATGATGGTGTCACCTTTCCGGATCTTCATTAAGGGTATTCAGACACAGAAAAGAAATGATTGATAAAGAGCAAATTCGAGCAAAAAACGAAAACAACGAACCGGATATGTAACCGTTTCGCGATAAAAGTCACACCAAAATGAGGTCTATCGGGGGGCATTTTGTTAAGTAAAGCACAATAATTGAACGACCGTCATAAAAATGTAACATTTTAGCGGTGGCTCACATTGAAACCCTGCGCCATTTCGCTACCATACGCGCGATTTAGCCCAAAATAATTATCGCTTGTAAGCGTATTGGAGAACGTTATGCTGAGTATTTTTAAACCCGCCCAGCACCAGCCCAGAGTAAGCGACGATCGGGTCGATCCTCTATATCGTCGTCTGCGCTGGCAGATTTTTTTTGGGATCTTTTTCGGTTATGCCGCTTACTATCTGGTAAGAAAAAACTTCGCATTAGCCATGCCTTACCTGATTGAACAGGGGTTCTCTCGCGGTGACCTTGGCTTTGCGTTATCAGGGATTTCTATCGCCTATGGTTTTTCCAAATTTATCATGGGCTCCATCTCCGACCGTTCCAACCCGCGCGTATTCTTGCCCGCAGGGTTGATTCTGGCGGCGGCAGTGATGCTGTTTATGGGCTTTGTGCCTTGGGCAACATCAAGCATCGCTATCATGTTTGTACTGCTGTTCCTGTGTGGCTGGTTCCAGGGCATGGGGTGGCCGCCGTGCGGGCGCACCATGGTGCACTGGTGGTCGCAGAAAGAGCGCGGCGGTATTGTTTCTGTCTGGAACTGCGCCCACAACGTGGGTGGCGGGATCCCACCGCTGCTGTTCCTGCTGGGGATGGCCTGGTTCCATGACTGGAGAGCAGCGCTCTACATGCCAGCGTTTGGCGCGATCCTGATTGCGGTGTTCGCTTTCGTGATGATGCGCGACACCCCGCAATCCTGCGGTCTGCCGCCGATTGAAGAGTACAAAAATGACTACCCGGTGGACTACACCGAAACCCCAGAGAAGGAACTGACGGCAAAAGAGATCTTCATGCAGTATGTGTTCCCGAACAAGCTGCTGTGGTATATCGCGATTGCCAACGTGTTCGTCTACCTGCTGCGCTACGGTATTCTCGACTGGTCACCGACCTATCTGAAGGAAGTGAAACACTTCGCGCTGGATAAATCCTCCTGGGCTTACTTCCTGTACGAATATGCGGGGATCCCTGGCACGTTGCTGTGCGGTTGGATGTCTGACAAGGTGTTCAAGGGCAATCGTGGTGCTACCGGGGTGTTCTTTATGACGCTGGTCACTATCGCCACCGTGGTTTACTGGCTGAACCCGGCGGGCAATCCGGGCATCGATATGGCCTGCATGATTGTTATCGGTTTCCTGATCTACGGCCCTGTCATGCTGATCGGCCTGCACGCTCTGGAACTGGCACCGAAAAAAGCGGCGGGTACAGCGGCAGGCTTTACCGGACTGTTCGGTTACCTCGGCGGCTCCGTTGCAGCCAGCGCCATCGTCGGCTACACCGTTGACTTCTTCGGTTGGGACGGCGGCTTTATGGTGATGATCGGCGGCAGCGTCATGGCGGTAGTACTGCTGTTTATCACCATGATCAATGAGAAGAAACATAAGGCGGAAATGGAGAAACGCGCCTAATCACAAGCGCCTTCTGTCTGCTGGCGGCCTTGGCCGCCAGCAACACCCTCACACCGCAGAGAGAAACAGACGACGCAACGCGTGCGCTACCGCATCGTCCGCATTGCTGCCAATGACTTCCAGTTGCGGCAGTAAATCTTTCAGGCGCTGATGCGCGTTGCGCATAATGCATCCTTTACCGGCCATCGACAGCATTTCAAAATCGTTCATGCCATCGCCAAACGCAATGCACGACGTCAGGGTATGCCCCATCAGTTTGGCGACTTGCTCCAACGCATGGCCTTTGGATACGCCGCCCGCCATCACTTCCAGACAGCTCAGCGTGGAAAAGCTCACGTTAACCCGATCGCCCCAGCGTGCATTGATCGCCTCTTCCAACGGCAGCAGCTTCTCATGGCTGTCACAGGTGAAGAACACTTTACTCACACCATCAGTGCCGAGCAGGCCCGGTTCAAACAGTTTGTATTTGAATACTGACTCCTGAAAAAAGCGTTCCTCTTCCGGACGAGAGCGGCTCATAAACCATTCATCGTCACGGTAGACGTGCGTCAGCATCTCCGGGTTGTGGTACACCATGCCGTAGAGATCGTGTGCAATATCCTGATCCAGATTGTGACTGAAGATCAGTTCCCCCTGGATATTGTGCACGCGCGCGCCGTTAGAGGTGATCATAAAGGCGCTGATGCCCAGCCCGTCACGAATCTGCGCTACATCCAGATAATGCCGCCCGGTGGCAAACACAAAGTGGATGCCCTGTGCGGTCAGCAGTTTCAGGGTCTCTTTGGCAAATGGAGACAGCGTGTGGTCTGGCGACAGCAGCGTGCCATCTAAATCGGAAGCAACGACGTGATACATAACAGTGAACTCTCACCTCTAAGGGGAATAGCGCGGCGTTGGCCGCAACATTTACGGATATTGTGCAAAATGGTTGAGAATATGGGTAAACACCTGCGCCCGAATCCCATCTTCTTCGAATAACAGTTCATGGCGGGCCCCCGCAATCACCACCGGAGTACCACCAACACAGGGGTGTCCGGCTTCAGCCAACGCCTGACAAAACGCATCCTGACTGTGATTATCCACCACGATATCCTCCTGTGCCTGAAGCAGCAGCAAGGGGGTGGTAATGTGCGCAGCCAATGCCATCAGTTCACGCCCGGCAGCCATCGATTCCCGCATCCAGTGATAGGTCGGGCCGCCAACGCGCAGGCCGGGTTCATCGGCATAGGCACGCACGCTGCGGCGGTAACGCTCACGGCTGTGCGTTAGCACGTTAATCAAATAGGGCAGCGGACGCCATTGCCCAGTGCCGATAGCATAATAATCGCGAATGCGCGGGTGCAGTTCCGCCCAGGCAACAATGCGTGAAGCCAGCCAGCCCGGCATCGGCAATTTAATGCCACACATGGGCGCACACAACGCCACGGCATCGAATGCATCCGGCCGACGTGCCAAAAAATGCCCCAGGATCGCACCGCCCATTGAGTGAGCGAGCGCAAAGCAGCGCTGGTAGCGCAGGGGCTCGGCCGTTTTCACCGCATCCACATGGTGCAACCAGAATTGCTCAACGTCGTCTACGTAGTCACCAAAGCGTACCACATGGCCACGATTACCGTCTTCCAGCATCCGCCCGGAGCGCCCTTGGCCGCGGTGATCCATGATCAGCACATCATAACCCGCCTGGAACAAATCGTAGGCGACTTCACCATACTTTACATAGCTTTCTATGCGGCCGGGAAACACCACCACCAAACGCGTGTGCTCTGGAGCGGTAAAGCGTACAAAGCGGATCGGCACATCATCAACGCCGGGAAATTCTCCCTCTTCACGCTGACGCCAGAAATCCAACAACGTCCCGGTGACGAAGGCAGAAAACTGTTTTTCTCTTAATAATAGGCCGGAAATTTCGGGTGACATCACGTTTCTCCTTGCTGCACGACACCGCGCTAGCCCCCTGCCACGCGGGGACTACCAGAGAGTTTTGTGATCGCTGGCACAACAATCAGCAATGGCGTATTGTGGCACATTCGGTCGCAATGTTTAACCACGTAACGCATCGGTAAACCCTTCAGTTTCCGTCGCGGCGATCGCAAACAATGCCAATGCAACAACATGCAATCAGGAAGCAGCTATGACCCTCGACTGGTGGTTAACCTATCTTCTCACAACGCTTATTCTCAGCCTTTCTCCGGGGTCCGGGGCTATCAATACCATGAGCACTGCCATCAGTCACGGCTATCGCGGTGCGGCGGCATCCATCGCGGGGCTGCAAGTCGGGCTGGCTATCCATATCGTATTGGTCGGTATCGGTCTTGGCGCGCTGCTATCGCAATCGCTGCTGGCTTTTGACATTCTGAAATGGCTCGGTGCCGCTTATCTGATCTGGCTCGGTATCCAGCAGTGGCGCGCGGCAGGTTCACTCGATCTGCATGCGCTGGCGGGCACCCTGCCCCGCCGCCAGCGGTTTCGTCGTGCCGTTCTGGTCAACCTCACCAACCCGAAAAGCATCGTTTTTCTGGCGGCGCTGTTCCCACAGTTTATCGTGCCGCATCAGCCGCAGGTTGCTCAGTATCTGATTTTGGGGGTGACCACCGTGGCGGTCGATATTGTGGTGATGATCGGTTACGCCACGCTCGCCACTCGCATTGCTGTATGGCTGAAAGGGCCGCGCCAAATCCGCCTGCTCAACCGGCTGTTTGGCTCGTTGTTTATGCTGGTCGGCGCGCTACTGGCAACGGCGCGTAAAGTGTAATCCGTCACTCGCCGCCAACCGGCGGAGAGGACAAAACAGCGGGAGTGCTACGTTATGCTCGCTTAACGCGAAATAATCAGATGTAGCCCAAAGCCGGTAAACAGCACCCCTGCCAGACCATCAATCCATTTAGCCAAACGCTGATAGCCACGGCGCATTGCAGGCAAGGCAAACACCATTGCCCACAGCAGCGTTTCCAGAGAGATTAATGCAAACAGCCCCCAGCGTGCACTGGTGCCAACGCTGTCGCCCACAAACAGAGAAAATACGCTGCCGAAATAGATAAGCGCTTTCGGGTTAGCGAGGTTGGTCAGCAAACCGCGTATAAAGGTTTTCCCTTTCGAAGGCAGTTCTACCGTTTCAACCGTTTGCAGCTCCCCTTTGCGACGCGCTGCGCGCAACATCTGCCATCCCATCCAGCACAGATACAATCCACCGCCGATGGTAATAGCATCGTGCAACCACGCCATTTTTTGCAGTAACAGGTGCAACCCCATCAACGCAATGGCCGCCCACACCATTACCCCCAGAGAAATCCCCAGAACGCCCATCATGGCTTCTTTGCGCGAGCGACTCGCCGCCGTCTGGGAAACAAAAAAGAAATCCGGTCCCGGGCTCATCAATGCCACGAAGTGCACCATCGCCACGGTCAAAAACAACATCATGATATTTTCCTTTTTTACCACAGAGTCTAGAAATTCGAGTCCGATCAGCGCACATCGTCGCCATCGTCCAGATGTTCACGGATCAGCGACATAAATGGCGTACCGAATCGCTCCAGTTTACGCTGCCCGACGCCGTTAATCGTCAGTAATTCGCTTGCCGTCACCGGCAAGCGATCGGCCATTTCCAGCAGCGTGGCATCACTGAACACCACATAAGGCGGGATATCGCCCTCATCAGCAATGGCTTTGCGTAGTTTGCGCAGTTTGGCAAACAGCTTGCGATCGTAAAGCCCGGTGTACGATTTTTGGTTCGCTTTCGGCTTCAGGTTAACCACGCGAGGCACCGCCAACTGCAAAGGTATCTCACCGCGCAGCACCGGACGGGCCGATTCGGTCAGCTGTACCGCTGAGTGCAATGCAATATTTTGCGTGAGGAACCCCAGGTGAATCAGTTGGCGTAGCACGCTGACCCAATGCTCATGCGATTGCTCACGACCAATGCCGTACACTGGCAGCTTGTCGTGTCCCCATTCGCGAATACGCTGGTTATTAGCCCCGCGCAGCACGTCCACCACATAGCCCAGGCCAAAGCGCTGCCCCACCCGATATACGCAGGAGAGCGCCTTTTGCGCATCCACCAGGCCATCATAGCGCTTAGGTGGATCGAGGCAGATATCACAGTTACCACAAGGGGCATGCCGCCCTTCACCAAAATAGTTAAGCAACACCAAACGGCGGCAGGTTTGCGCCTCCGCGAACGCCCCCATCGCGTTCAACTTGTGTCGTTCAATTTCTTGCTGCGGGCCCGGCGGTTTTTCCTCAAGGCAGCGGCGCAACCACGCCATGTCAGCCGGATCGTAAAACAGCGCGGCTTCCGCAGGCAGGCCATCTCGCCCGGCACGCCCGGTCTCCTGATAGTAGGATTCGATCGTGCGTGGGATATCAAAGTGCACCACAAAGCGCACGTTGGGTTTGTTAATACCCATGCCAAAGGCGACGGTGGCTACCACCACTTGCAAATCGTCACGTAGAAACGCTTCCTGTACCTGCGCACGCCGTTCGTTGTCCAGCCCTGCATGATAGGCCGCCACGCTGAGGCCACGATTTTGCAGGCGCGCACTGATATCCTCTACCTTCGCCCGGCTGTTGCAATAAATGATGCCGCTTTTACCGCGCTGGCCCTGCACAAATATCCACAGTTGATCGAGCGGTTTAAATTTCTCCACCAGCGTATAGCGGATATTGGGCCTGTCGAAGCTGCTCAGATGAATATGAGGTTCGTGCAGATCGAGCAGGCGCACAATATCACTGCGCGTCGCGTCGTCGGCGGTGGCCGTCAAGGCAACCACTGGCAGCGTGGGGAAACGCTGCTTGATTTGCCCAAGGGCGCGGTATTCCGGGCGGAAATCATGCCCCCACTGGGAGATACAGTGCGCTTCGTCGATGGCAATCAGTGCCGGATGCCACTGAGCAAGCTGGTCAAAGAAGCTGTCCGTGGTTAAACGCTCCGGCGCGATATACAGCAGGTTGATTTCACCGCTGCGACAGCGGGTCATCACGTCCCACTGCTGCTCACGGGTCTGGGTCGAGTTCAAGCAGGCGGCCGTCACGCCGTAGGCAAGAAGCTGATCCACCTGGTCTTTCATCAAAGAGATCAGCGGAGACACCACCAACGTCAGGCCATCCAGCACCAATGCGGGTATCTGGTAGCACAGCGATTTTCCGCCCCCGGTCGGCATGATCACCAGACAATCCTGACCGTTGACCGCAGCCCGAATGACCGCATCCTGACCGGGACGGAATTGCTGATAACCGAACGTATCGCGTAGAACCTGAGCCGCTAACGCTTCCTTATTTAACACTTCCGCCGTAGACACGCGTTCCCCGATCCTCTTTGCATCACATCAGCCCGTGGCCGATAAAATCAAACAGGCGCTATTTTCAGCGCCTGTGATAAAAACTGCAATCTTTTGACCACGAGAATTATTTTTTCTGAAAACGCGCCTCAAAAGATATCGTTCAACATCACACCAACACCGTAACGCGTCTGCCGATGGTTGTAGTCGATCATTGATTCGCCGTAGCCGCTAAACACCTTGGTATAAAAGCGTACATGCCTGGTTATCGGATAGCTCCACCCCAACTCTGCGTTGCCGTAACCGCTGTTCCAGTTGTAATGCCCTGCTACGCTGAAAATGCTGTCGCCCCAGACGTAGCCAACACGAACCCGATAATACCCCAGATACTTGGTGATATCCGGGTTGTCATCCTTGCGGTCGGGGATCAGGAACCAGGGTTTAAGATCCACCTTCCAGTTGCCGTTTTGCGCCATCAGGCGCATATAGGCGCGATCCCAACTGCGCGAAGTTGGATCTGCCTTGCCGTTAGATTGGTGATTCAGCCCCACTTCCACATCGCGCAATGTCCATCCGCCCAAACTGTAATCGGTCGCCCAGCCAAGAAATATCTGCGGTTCATAGTTAGTTTCACGAAACGGTGAGGATTCATCGGCATTCGACATCTGCCACCAGGATTGCTGGGTATAAGAGACGCCCAACAGCGAATTGTCGCCCATGATGCCGCGCCAGATGGGGAAGGCCAGACTCAACTGGAAATTCACTTCATCTTTACGCGCTTCTTTGGCCCAGTCGTAACTGCTGATCGCTTGTTTATTGATGTTGGTGGTGTAGGTATAAAGCAGATAGTTGCTTTCGTAAGGATAAAAGGGTTATCATGGTCTTGCAGCAAATTGGCAATAATGCTGCCACGCACTGCGGGCCTGTCGTGTACAACTTGAACTTTTGCTTCTTCTGCCTGAACTTGTGCCGCCAACAAGAGAGCCACTACGCCCGCAATTTTGCGCATACGGTATCTCCGACCAACGTGAAAGTAAGGAAAAATGATAGACACGCTCGTTATTATTCTAGCTTCATAATCTGTACTTGAATCATTCACTTCCTAGTTATTCATGCTTTTCTCAAAAGAAACAGAAACACCTCATAAAACAAACAAAAATTTAACGTTAAACTATCCTTATTCTCTGTTCCGATCGTTACTGAGGGCCGCCCGCTATGTCATTACCGCTTGTCCAGCAGGATGACACGCTTCCCCCTGATGCCATGCTGCCTCAGGAGAGCGTTCGCCAACGCGTCAGCGACATATTTATTTATCAGATGCCCTTCAACCGGGAACTGGGGCTTGAACTGCGTGAGTTTGAAGCCGACCATGCCATTTTGGTGTTTGATCGTCAGGAGCGATTGGTCGGCAATGCGTTGCAAAAAATTCTCCACGGCGGTGTGATCGCCGCCGGGCTGGTCTGCGTTGGCAGCGCGCTGTTACGGCACCACAGTATCAGCGTTCAGGAATTTCATCAGCGACTGGCACGCATGGGCACCATTGATCTGCGCGTGGACTATCTGCGCCCGGGCCGCGGCGAGCACTTTACCCTGACCAGCACGCTGCTGCGTGGCGGCAATAAAATCGCCGTGGCGCGCGCCGAGTTGCACAACGAGGCACAGGTGCATATCGCCACCGCCACGGCCACCTATATCGTCGGATAACGCCGAATTATTCGCACAGTAACGATATAAAAGGCTGAATAATACCATTTTACCAAAACGAAGCACCAAAATAGGCAGGAAAGATGAAAGTCACTGCGGTTTCGCGTACAGTACTCCCTCTTCAGTCCGTTGAGTAAGACTTCCACATGAATGAACAGCAATCACGCCAGGGTGTGTTATTCGCCCTTGGTGCCTATTTCATTTGGGGCATCGCACCCGTCTACTTCAAGCTGATTGGCGCAGTGCCTGCCACAGAAATTCTTACGCACCGGATTATCTGGTCGTTTCTCTTCATGCTGGTTTTGGTGAGCATCAGCCGCAAATGGCGTCAGGTACAACACGTCATGGGATCGCCCAAAACGCTGCTGATGCTGGCACTGACCGCCGTGCTGGTGGGCGGCAACTGGCTGCTCTACATTTGGGCGGTAAGCCATAATCACATTCTGGAAGCCAGCCTGGGCTATTTTATCAATCCGCTGGTTAACGTGATGCTGGGAATGATTTTTCTCGGTGAGCGCTTCCGCCGCCTGCAATGGTGCGCGGTGCTGTTGGCGTTCAGCGGCGTGTTGATTCAGCTCTGGCAGTTTGGCTCCGTGCCGGTGATTGCTCTGGCGCTGGCCTTTAGTTTTGCGATCTATGGCCTGCTGCGTAAGAAACTCGGCGTAGACGGCCAGACCGGCATGCTGATTGAAACCCTGTGGTTGCTGCCTGCGGCAATTATCTATTTGTTTTTTATCGCCGATACACCGAGCAGCCACCTTGGCAATAACAGTGCGACGCTCAATCTGCTGTTGGTCAGCGCAGGCATCGTAACCACCGTGCCGCTGCTGTTTTTCACCGCCGCCGCCGTGAGAATGCGCCTATCTACGCTCGGGTTCTTCCAGTACCTCGGCCCGACGCTGATGTTTATCATCGCTGTCACGCTCTATGGCGAACCGCTCGGCAGCGACAAAATGGTGGCATTTGGCTTTATCTGGGCGGCGCTGGCGCTGTTTATCATCGATGCCCTCATCGCCCAGCGGAAATTACGTCGCGTTCAGCGCCGTGTGGCGTGAGATGTAGCGTGACAACACCGGGCTAAACAGCAGCGTCGAAAACAGCCTCATGGTTTGCATCGCAATCACAAAGGCCATGCCAACGTTACTGCCCGCTGCAATGACCGCAATGGAGTCCAGCCCACCAGGGCTGGTCGCCAGATAGGCGGTAAGAATATCCACCGGCAGCAACAGCGTTACCCCATAAGCCATCCCTCCACACAGCACCATCAGGCCGACGATAGAGGCCATCATCTGTGGCAAGGTGCGGATGGCCAGCAGAAAAATCGGGCGAGTAAAGCTTAAGCCCACACTCCAACCGATAAATGCATAGGCCAATGACAGTATCCACTCCGGCGTTTGCAGCGTCAGCGTACCCGTCGAGTGTAGCGCGGCACCGAGGATCATCGGCCCCAGCAGGGTGCCGGACGGCAGGCGCAGCCAGCGCCCCAACAGCACGCCGCAGCATGCCACACCGAGTGTGGCAAAAAAATGCCAGTCGAGAGCAGGAAACCAGATCAGCGCGGCGGTATTATGCGCAGCCGTTTCACCAAGGCTCAAGCGCGCCACAAATGCGGCAGCAGCCGTCACCATCAGCACGCGCAGGTATTGCATAAACGCCACCAGACGCACGTCGGCACCAAATTCGCTCGACATAGCAACCATGGCCGAGGCACCGCCGGGTGATGCCCCCCAGGCCCCAGTGGTGCCGGGGGTAGAGTCCACGGACGTGGTGTAAATTCGGCAGGAGATGGTGAG
>SMLE01000338.1_pt1 | contig 11674 bp, 15 predicted proteins | sample 2451431 | NCBI scaffold set ML178787.1 | reverse complement strand
TCTGATCCTGTTTCACGCCGAAAGTTCGATTTATTCAACAAAGCCCATCACGCTGCGCTGGCTGCCCGCCGGGGGATGGAACGGCGGGGCGGGTAAATATGTGTTACTGCCGATGGTGGCGCTTTCACTCTCTTACATTGCCAGTATCGCACGTATCACGCGCGGCGCGATGATTGAAGTGCTGCACGCCAATTTTATCCGTACCGCGCGCGCTAAAGGGCTGCCGATGCGCCACATCATTTTGCGCCATGCGCTGAAACCGGCCTTGCTGCCGGTGCTCTCCTACATGGTGCCAGCGTTTGTCGGTATTATCACGGGTTCAATGGTGATTGAGACCATTTTCGGTTTGCCAGGCATCGGACACTGTTTGTTAACGGTGCATTGAACCGGGACTATTCTCTGGTGCTTAGCCTAACCATACTGGTGGGCGGTTTGACAATCCTGTTTAACGCCATCATCGATGTGTTGTATGCCGTCATCGATCCCAAAATTCGTTATTGAGTGAGGTGAGGATGTTCAGAAAGCAAAATCATCACACGCTGATGAAGGTGGGGCAATCATTGGAAATCAAGGGACGTAGTCTCTGGCAGGATGCCGGGCGGCGGTTTATGCATCACCGCGCTGCCGTGGCGAGTCTGATGGTGCTGGGGAGCATTACACTGTTTGTTACGTTGGCTCCGTTGTTGTCTCCTTTCAATTTTGCCGATACCGATTTCGCCATGATGTCTCAGGCACCGGATTTGGCGTCAAAGCACTATTTTGGTACCGACTCTAACGGCCGCGATCTGCTGGTGCGCGTTGCCATCGGCGGGAGAATTTCATTACTGGTGGGCATTGCTGCCGCGCTGATTGCCGTGCTGGTGGGCACCTTCTACGGAGCCATTTCTGGCTACGCGGGTGGCAAAGTGGACTCCGTCATGATGCGCTGGCTGGAGATCCTGAATTCATTTCCGTTTATGTTTTTCGTCATCCTGCTGGTGACCTTTTTTGGACAGCAGCTACTGCTGATCTTCATTGCGATTGGCATGGTGTCGTGGCTCGATATGGCGCGGATTGTGCGCGGGCAGACGCTTAGCCTCAAACGTAAAGAGTTTATTGAAGCGGCGGTGGTGTGCGGTGTGTCTACCACGGGCATTGTGTTGCGCCATATCGTGCCGAATGTGCTGGGTGTTGTCGTGGTGTACGCGTCACTGCTGGTTTCCAGTATGATCCTGTTCGAATCGTTTTTAAGTTTTCTTGGGCTGGGCGTGCAAGAGCCGCTCAGCAGTTGGGGCTCGCTGCTCAATGACGGGGCGAACTCAATGGAAGTGTCGCCTTGGCTGCTGCTGTTCCCGGCTGCGTTTTTGGTTGTCACCCTGTTTTGTTTTAATTTTATCGGCGATGGCTTACGGGATGCCTTGGACCCGAAGGATCGTTGAGGAGCTGCTATGATTGCGAAACATGCAGAACAGAAAGGGAATAACCTGCGCGCGCTGCACCCGTTACTCAGCGTCACGGATCTTAGCGTGCGGTTTGCTACCGAGGAAGGGGATGTCACTGCGGTGAACGCGCTGACGTTTGCTGTGGAACAGGGTGAAACGCTGGGCATTGTCGGATAATCCGGCTCGGGAAAATCGCAGACCGCGTTTGCGCTGATGGGGTTGCTGGCGGCAAATGGACAGGCCAGCGGTTCGGCCCGCTTCATGGGGCATGAAATTCTCAATCTGCCAGAAAAATCGCTGAACAAATTGCGGGCGAAAGAGATCGCCATGATTTTTCAGGATCCGATGACCTCGCTGAATCCCTATATGCGCGTTGGGGAGCAGTTGATGGAAGTCCTGATGTTTCATCAAGGGTGCAGTCGTAGCGAGGCGTTTGACGGTGCGGTGAATATGCTGGATGCGGTGCGGATGCCAGAGGCACGCCAGCGCATGAAAATGTATCCCCATGAGTTTTCGGGGGGATGCGTCAGCGTGTCATGATTGCCATGGCGCTGCTGTGTCAGCCCAAACTGCTGATCGCCGATGAGCCGACTACGGCGCTGGATGTCACCGTACAGGCGCAAATGATGGCATTGCTTGTGGATTTAAAACGGGAATTTAACACCGCCATCATCATGATTACCCACGATTTAGGCGTGGTGGCGGGCATTTGTGACAAGGTGTTGGTGATGTATGCGGGTCGCACTATGGAATATGGCAGCGCGCGCGATGTCTTTTATCGTCCCTCTCACCCTTATTCGGTAGGGTTGCTTAATGCCGTGCCCCGTCTGGATGTCAGTGACGAGACGCTGGCCACAATCCCTGGTAATCCGCCCAATCTGTTGCATTTACCGCAGGGATGTCCATTCTTTCCCCGGTGTCCCTACGCCATGGAACGCTGTCAGGAGGTGCCCGCATTGACCACGTTTGATGCGGGTCGGATGCTGGCCTGTTTTCGCGCGGTGGAGGAGGTGCTATGACGAATCAACAGGAGAAACGCGTCATCCTAGACGTGCGTGACCTCAGTGTGCACTTCGCCGTCAATGCGCGCAAAAAATGGTTTTGGCAACCCGCACAGTCGCTTAGAGCGGTAGATGGCGTCACATTTCGCCTCTATGAAGGCGAAAAGCTGGGTATTGTCGGTGAATCGGGTTGTGGTAAATCCACCCTGGCGCGCGCCATTATTGGATTGGTGAAAGTCACCAGCGGGCAGATTTGCTGGCTTCGCTTAACCCGCGTATGACGGTGGGGGAGATCATCGCCGAGCCACTGCGTACTTATCGTGACGACCTGTCCCGGCAAGTGATCAACGATCGCGTCAAAAATATGATGCAGAAGGTAGGGTTACTGCCTAACCAGATTAACCGCTATCCTCACGAGTTTTCTGGCGGCCAGTGTCAGCGCATCGGTATTGCCCGGGAGTTGATTTTACGCCCCAAGCTGATTATTTGTGATGAGCCCGTATCGGCGCTCGATGTGTCGATTCAGGCGCAGGTGGTGAATTTGCTGCGGCAATTGCAGAAGGAAATGCAGCTGTCGCTGATTTTTATTGCGCACGATCTTTCGGTTGTTAAACACATCTCCGATCGCGTGCTGGTGATGTATCTCGGTCACGCCGTGGAACTGGCAACCGATGACGCCTTGTTTGGCAATCCATTACACCCTTACACTCAGGCGCTGATGTCGGCGGTGCCGATCCCCGATCCTGACAAAGAGCGCGGCAAACGGATACAACTGTTGGAGGGGGAGTTGCCTTCACCGATTAACCCACCCGCCGGCTGTGTGTTTTGTACCCTCTGTCCGATAGCCAGTGAAACCTGTGTCAAAATGCGCCCATTGCTGGAAGGCAATTTTACCCATGCGGTCTCGTGCCTGAAGGTCGATCCGCTACAAGGCTGACCATAAAAAAGGCCTGCATATCAGCAGGCCGTTAGGGAGAGGGGTTACTCACGCCACAAGATATGGCACATCTTGTTGTCTTTTTCACGGCAAATCAAAATACGCGCAAACACGTCGTTGATCGGGTCGCCATCTTTTTCCGCCAATCCAATCACCACTTCTGCAAAAAAGTCGGGATTCAAATCGACATCGACATGCTCTTGCCAGTCCTCGACGGGATCAAATAATTCTGCACCACCGCGCTCCTCAAATTGAAGATTGAACAGGATGATATCCGCCGGATCGAGGTTGTCAGACGCCAGTTCAAGAAAGATATCGTAAGCTTGCTCAAGCGTTTCATCTTCCGTAAGACGGTTGTTCAGGTCCATAAGGCATTTCCATAGATTCAGTAATGGCACTATTAGAACATGACGGCTCGTCTATTGACAGCGCAACGCACGGCGATTGTCGGGAACCTGAGCATCATAAAAATGGGCTGAAAAAGTAAAACAGGCGCTCGACAATACGCTGCCAGTAAGGACGATGTTGCCATTTGCTTTCATCCATCAGGCGTGAGCGAGCGATGTAATCTTCTTGTACGCAGGCCAGATCGCTGCCGAAGCCGTCATCGTCGATCACCAGCGTGATTTCAAAATTGAGCCACAGGCTGCGCATGTCCAGGTTGACGGTGCCTACCAGACTGAGTTGCCCGTCGACTAACACGCTTTTGGTGTGCAGTAATCCATCTTGAAACTGATAGATTTTTACCCCAGCGGCAAATAATTCATTGAAAAACGCACGACTGGCCCAACCGACCAAGACGGAGTCATTTTTGTGCGGCAGGATAATGCTGACATCGACGCCGCGCTGTGCCGCCGTGCAGATAGCGTGCAGCAGATCGTCACTGGGGACGAAGTAGGGCGTGGTCATGATCAACTGGTGTCGCGCGGAGTAGACGGCCGTCAGCAACGCTTGGTGGATCATGTCTTCGGGGTAGCCCGGACCTGATGCAATCACTTGCACGGTATGCCCGCGTTCCTGTTCGAACGGCATCAAACCGACATCTGGCGGTGGTGGCAACAGGCGTTGACCCGTTTCCATTTCCCAGTCGCAGCAATAGATGATGCCCATGGTGGTGGTGATCGGCCCTTCAATACGCGCCATCAAATCGACCCACTGGCCGACGCCCGCATCCTGTTTGAAAAAGCGCGGATCGACCATGTTCATGCTGCCGGTATAGGCAATCTGGTTATCAATCAGAACCACTTTGCGGTGCTGACGCAAATCCATACGACGCAGAAAAGCACGAAACAGGTTTACCTTGAGGGCTTCCACCACCTCAATCCCTGCTTCGCGCATCTGTGAGGGATAAGTGCTATGAAAGAAATCGACGCTGCCCGCAGAATCGAGCAAAATTCGGCAGGTTACACCGCGCTGAGCCGCTTTTTTCAAGGAGGCAGTGACCTGTTCTACCAGTCCGCCGGGTTGCCAGATGTAAAACACCATCTCGATGTCGCTGCGTGCCAGATCAATATCACGCACCAGCCCTTTGATGGTGTCTTCGAACGTGGTCAACAACTGCAACTGGTTTCCTTTGATGCCGCCAATCCCCTGACGACGTTCGCACAACTGGAACAGTGAACGTGCCACTTCACTGTTTTCAGTGGCGAAGATCTGCCGATACTCAGCCAACTCCCGCAGCCATTTTGCCGTTGATGGCCACATGCGGCTGGCGCGTTCGGCGCGTCGCTTACCCAGATGCAGCTCGCCAAACGAAAGGTAGGCGATGATACCGACCAGCGGCAGAATATAGATGACCAGCAACCAGGCCATTGCAGAAGGCACCGCACGGCGCTTCATCAAGACACGAAGCGTAACGCCAGCGATCAGCAGCCAGTAACCCAGAACCAGTAGCCAACTCAACAGAGTGTAAAAAGTCGTCATAGCAGCGCACAGATCCCTTCGGCACACGATTGACATAAAGTGTACGCATAGTTTGCCAAAAGAGGAAATTCCTTTCGTCTGAATAGAATAGGAAGAAATTGCCGGTACAGACACAGCAAAAAGAGCACGACGCTTGGATTGACCTGAGAACGCGCTATACTACCACGCCGCACCCCCTCCCGTTTTCGATAAAGAGTGTTGTCATGAGACGCAGCAGAAATGAAGTGATCCGGTGGCGCATGTTACGCCAGGTTCAGCGGCGCAGAGGCCGTTGGTTGGAAGCCCAGTCACGCACTTATCGGCATATTCACTATGCCCGTTATCTGCAACAGAAACATCAGCGTCGTGCTCTGCTGTATGCGGTGGCCTACGAGTGGTAGTTGTCTAGACGGACGTGTAAGCAATCTGAACGGCCACGCATTGTGGCCGTTATTGTTTAGTGTTGTCCGTGTGCTGCTAGCGCGCGATACCCAATAGTGAGGATGATGCGGGTTGCTCCGTATCCAGCGCATTTGACGTTGGTAGGGTGAAGAGGGTGACGGATGAGCGCAACTGTTCGGTCTGTGCCAATAACGCGTTAAATGTATCAGCACTGGCTTCTACCTGGCTGACATTCTGTTTAACCGTGTCGTTCAGGGTTTGAATGCGCTCGGTTACCGCCTGAATATGCTGGGTTTGCTGCGCGGAAATGTCGGCGATTTCATTGAGGAACGTGCCAGTGCCCTATGCGGAACTGATTATGTTTTGCAGGCTGTCGCTCAATTTTTTGACCAATTTGGCACCGGTCGCGACGCTGTTGTCTGAGTCGCGAATCACCACATTAATGTGCTGCGCTGACTAACTACTCTGCGCAGCCAATGTGCCGACCTCGCGGGCAACCACCGCAAAACCGCGTCCCAGTTCACCCGCTCGCGCTGCCTCAATGGCGGCATTCAATGAGAGAATGTGTGTTTGAAACGCCACGTTTTCGATCATCCCGATGGCATCCGTCATCTCTTTGGTGCGCCCGGTGATGTCGGACATTGCAGCATGCACGTCATTCATCATCAACTCACCGTGAGCGGCTATGGTACTGGTGTTCAGAGCATGCTGGCTGGCCTGCTCGGTATGCTGGGTGTGCTGCGCCAGTTGCTCATTCAACTGAAGAATGTTGTCAGTGGTCGCTTTTAGCGCAGTGGCTTGCAGACGGGCCTGTGAAAACAGCGTCTGATTATCCACAGCGACGCGGTCAACGTGCTGCGTCATGCCTTCAATACCGTGGCGCACCTGGCTAACGAGGTCGGTCAACCCGGTTTGCATTTGCGCCATGCTACGGTTTAACACGGCGATCTCGCGAGTACAGCCGCTGTTCTCATCAAGCTGCTGTGAGAGATCGCCGGACGCAATGCGACCAAGGTGATAAATAATGCGATTGAGGGGGCGAATAATGATCCGATTCACGATACCCCACACGCCAAACGACACGGCTAGCAGCAGCCCGAGTACGATCATGAAGATGGTGTGGGTGCGGTCGAGGGAAACCAGAAATTGTTCCCCGTGCTGCTTTTGACGTGCGGTATTATTCGCCAGATAGTGTCCGTATTTCTGTGTGAAATCATTCTGGTAAGCCTGAATAGGCACCATAAAAAAGATATCGATCTGATTGCTCTGTTTGATACCGTCAGCCAACTCAACCAACCCTTGATACAGTTGTTGGTAGCTACGCAGTAACGCCTGGCTGTCGGTGTCATTGTCGTCAGGTTTTTCGAGCTGCTGATAATAGTCCTGAGCCTGTTTGAGAGAGACTTGCGCCTCTTCCATCAGGCTATTCCAACTGCCTACGGAACCGGTCTCCTTATCTACCATTAGATAGATACCCGCCCGGTTTAACTTATCGCTGGCGTTCATTGCTGCCATACGTGCCTGATCTAAAAGTGCTTGTTGTTCACGTAATCGATCGTTGGCCGCGGTATCGCGCTGTACCTGGCTCATGGTATTAGAAATAATCGCGATCGACATCAGTTGTAGCAGCGAAAACAAACCGATGATCAGCAATAACCCCAAAAAAATGCTGGGTCGGAATCTGCGGAGCAATGTCCCTTTTCCCTTCAGAAACGCGAATCGTGGTAGCATAAGTCCTGGCTCTCAATTAACAAGAGTCAGTACCATAGCATTGTTAAATGACTATATTATTTCAGCTTTTTCCTTCCGCTACTGATGTTTTTCAAATTAACTGAAATAAACACGGCGTTTAAATACAGCCGGTAATACAGCAAAAACGTGTTAAATCGGGCGTTTTTGCTGCGTCTTAAATGCTGTCTTAAACAAAATAACCGTTGATAATGCAGGGTTAAAACACCTTTTTGAAGGGTTTTACGATTACGCTGTGATACACGCCTGCGGCCACGTAAGGATCGGCATCAGCCCAGCGCTGTGCATCGGTCAGTGAGGGAAATTCGGCAATAACTGCGGAACCGGTAAATCCAGCATCACCGGGGGTTTCACTATCAACGGCGGGGAGTGGACCTGCGGTAAGCAGCCGACCTTCATCGCGTAAGGTTTGCAAGCGTGTCAAATGGGCAGGGCGTGCAGCCAGACGATTTGACAATGAACCAGGAACGTCCTGAGCAAAAATGATGTACAACATCTTGATAATCTCAAGGGAATAACGTGAAAACAACATCATACTCTGCCCGTGGTTTTTTTAACAAACTATCGGGTTCTTATTGAATATGATTGCTATTTGCATTTAAACTTGGGCGGCTAAGAGGACATCGAAAAATTATGCCGCAAACAACTTTATTAGGAATCCGCCGCCAATCATGGTCTTTTTTACTTTCTGTTGGCGCTCATGGTGGATTAATCGCCGTATTGTTATACGCATCGTTTAATGACGCACTTGAACTTCCTCAGGTGACGAAGCCGATCAGCGTCGTGATGGTCGCACCTGCGGCGACGGAAGCGGCACCCGCACCGCAGGCTGCACAGCCTGAGCCGGAGCCAGAACCACAGGTCGAAGCAGTGAAACAACCTGAGCCAGAGCCGGAACCTTTGCCGCAGCCTGTCGCGATCCCGTTGCCTGAGCCAAAGCCAGAACCGAAACCTAAGCCGAAACCGAAAACGGAGCCGGTGAAGAAAAAGGTAGAGCAACCGAAGAAGACGCAAGAGAAGGCTGATGAGAAACAGCCACCCTCGCCGTTTACCTCAGAGGATGCCAGCAAAACCCGTGACAATGCGCCTGTACGTCAAGCTCCGGCACCGTCTGCCTCGGCGCAGTCGTCAGGACCGCGCCCGTTGAGCCGCGCGCAACCGCAGTATCCGGCTCGCGCGTTTGCGCTGCGTGTGGAAGGCCGGGCAACGCTTCAGTTTGACGTGGATAGTGAAGGGCGAGTAGACAATATCCGCGTGCTGAACGCACAGCCGCGCAATATGTTTGAACGCGATATTCGTCAGGCAATGCGTAAATGGCGTTACGAAGCTGGAAAACCGGGTAAAGATTTGCAGGTCACCATCATCTTTAAAATTGATGGTGGTGCCGTGGTTGAATAAATCCGCCGCTGCACATCAATAAAAAAAGAACCGCAATTGCGGTTCTTTTTTTGTCCAAGGCCCGTGACGTTAATGGGCGGTCAGGGGTGTTCCTGGGCCGGGTCGGGGGCGGTAAAGTGGCTTTTTCCGGCCGGCAATTCGCAGGGGTGACCCGCTTCATCCAAGGCAACGTAGGTGAAAAGCGCCTGAGTTGCGCGGTAACGTTGCCCGATGGGGGCAGTAGACACCTTCTTCACCCATACTTCTACATTGATATCCAATGAACTGCGCCCGGTGCGCAGACAGCGGGCATAGCAGCAAACCACATCACCGACGGCGACAGGTTTGAGGAAGCTCATGCCGTCAACGCGCACCGTGACAACGCGCCCTTCGGCAATCTCTTTCGCCATGATGGCACCGCCAATGTCCATTTGCGACATTAGCCAACCACCAAAGATATCGCCATTGGCATTAGTATCGGCGGGCATAGCCAGCGTGCGCAGAACCAGCTCACCGTGAGGTGCTGTTTGAGTAGTACTCATCGTCGTCTCAGGTTAACGTTTAAAGGATTACTGTTTGCTTTCGTTATTATTCTGCTCAGGCGGCAGATGGCGATAGATGTAAACGCCACAGACCAGTGTAAACAACAAGGTGAGCCCTGTCAGCCCGAATACCTTGAAGTTCATCCACAGACTTTCTGACAACCAGAACGCAACATAGATATTGAGCAGTCCGCAGGCAATGAAGAACAGCGCCCAGGCGCTATTCAGCTTACGCCAAACCGGTTGCGGCAGCGTAATCTCTTTGCCCAACATGCTCTGAATCAGCGACTTGTTGAAAAACCACTGACCGATCAGTAACGCACCGGCGAACAACGCATAAATGATCGTCACTTTCCATTTGATGAATTCGGGGTTATGGAAATAGATAGTCAGCCCGCCGAACACCGCCACCAACACCACGGTGACCAGCATGGTTTTTTCTACCTTGCGGAATTTGTACCAGCTGTAGAGGAACGCAGCGAGTGTGGCAGCGATCAGCGCACCGGTTGCCCAAAAGATATCGTGCAATTTGTATACGACGAAAAAAATAACTAAAGGTAAGAAATCAAGAAGTTGCTTCATTATATCGACCTATTACAACGCGAGGTGCCAAAGATTAACTACATTAACCCGTAGGCGATCGTCTGCTGCTGATTGTCATTATCCTTGATTGCGCCATCCGCTTCCTGTTTTATCGTAAGAATTTGCAGAACATTACTTTTCTGTTAATCAAACATGCCGCCCGCAGACGGCATGTTCACGCATTATTGACGTAGCAACATATACAGACGGAAAAGATAGATCAAAAAGATGGCAGAGATCAGGTTGCTTACCCCGTTCATCAGAATTGCCATGGTGGTCGGCGATGCCAGCGGCAAACGCGCAACCAGCATCAGTAGGGCAACTTTAGCCAATAACCAAAAAAGTACGGCTGGGGCAACCAGCTTCAGATTGCTATAAGCGAGCTTTGCGCTGAGGCGGATGGAGGCGAAAACGCCTTTATTCTCAACCGCTGCGATCACCGGTGACATACTCACTGCTATGGCCAGCAACACCCCCGGCACAATTAACAGCAGCATGCCCAGTTGCACCAAAATGGTACCCACCAGAATCAAAAAAAACAGCCGTGGCAGCAACGGAGCGGAACCACCAATTGCGCGCAGCGCACTGGTGGGTTGACCGGCAGAAACCTGCCTTACCAGCGTCAGCACGCCGCCAGTCAGCAAGGCATTGCCGACCAGTGCTGCAAAAGTGCTGGCAGCGGAAACTTTGAGCAACACCATCTGCTGCTCGGGCGTCATTTGTTGAATCAGGTCATGCAACCCTAACTGACCGGTGCTGGAGAGATCGCCGCTGACGTTACTCAATAGCTGTAACTGTTCAGGTACCGGTATCAATACTTGATTTAACATGACAGTAATGACCGCCGTGAGCAATGACAGCAACAACAGGCCGATAAGTTGGTTACGCGTAAAATTCATAGTGTCACGGTAGAGGGTACCGGCCGTGATAGACATGAAGGCTCCTTGGCTATTCAACAGTGAAAACGACGCGTCACCGCGCCCAATGATCCACATTGTAACCTGTTACCTCAAAAGGTTGCACCTTGCTGCACGTCTGAAAAGGGTATTCGCTGCAATTTTATTCGGCAGGTTACAGCGGGGGCAAGCCATAGCGGGCTCTGGCACGATTGCAGGCATCATTTTCCTCCCCGTTCTCTCCGGAGCGTAAAAACTCACGCCATGGCGAGGGACGCTGTGAATAGATGTTGCAACTGACTGCCTGACCGATCTCACCTTCCAGCGCAGCACAACGACAGTGAGCCTTGCTGTTGGTGCCCTGCATACAACGAATAAATGGAGTAATGGGTTCTGTCAGACCAGCCGGTGTCAGTCCGCCGCCGTCATCCGCTTCTGCCCAGTAAAATGAAACGCGAAAAAAACCGCAGCAGGCACCGCATCGCAGGCAACTGTCGAGGTTATCACCGCTATTCGATGCCTGGTTCGACGTCTCCATGGTTTACCTCTTTCACAACGTCATCAACGGTGCCGGGTAGACACTCACTATAGCGCCACTGATTGATCGCCGTGAAGGTGCAGAATTAACCTGCGCACTAAATGCGCGTTAAATTGAAAATTGATGCAGGTCAATTTTAGGTTTTTTAAGTATTTAGCGCATCTTGATGTGTTTAGAATTTCGCTTTTTTAGCACAAAAGTTGTGATCTGGCTTAAAACAATAATACCTACTTAGGGGTATTCTTCGCTCGACTTTAAACCATATAAAGGGAGTGGGCAATAGGCTTTGTTGAATAAATCGAACTTTCGGCGTGAAACAGGATCAGA
>SMLE01000139.1_pt1 | contig 11681 bp, 10 predicted proteins | sample 2451431 | NCBI scaffold set ML178787.1 | reverse complement strand
GAACGGCTTTACTATACCTCGAAATTTATTTATTCAACAAAGCCCCTTTTGGTATATTTTTACCCAGAAACGCTAAAGAACAAATACTGGCCACACCCAATGTTATTGATCTAAGTAGAGAAAATGTAAACACACGAATACATTATCTCAAGGAACATGGTAAACCTTTCACTACTCTGGTTTACATTCCAGGGCATATCATGTTGTATATCGGGAACGCAGCGATTGATAATCAGATAGTTCCGATGACGTACCAAAATATCTGGGGCTTGCACCCGAAAATCTCGAAAAATCGGAGTATTATTGGTGGTTCTGTCTTTTTCCCTTTACTTCGTTCTTATCCAGAAAACATAGAATTAATATCTCTTGCAGATAAGGCACAGTTTAAACTGGGTTTTATTGAATAAACTCACTTAATTTTCTGATACCTTTGGGGCTGATCACTACGCTAGCCTCAGGGTAAGATAAAAATCGGCCCACTGTCACTAGCGCTTCTCGGATGGGAGAGCAGTTTTTGGATTGTATTTTCTGACAGTGGGTTCCCACTAAGATAAATTAAAAGACTCTCAGTACTGAGCAGAACACATTCAGAGAGAACCTCTAAATTATTATTGCTTATGTCGATTCTTTGCAGGTTTTTTGGTAATGCATTAGGTACCCCATTCAATTTATTATGATGTAAATCCGCATATTCTAGCTTGTCTGGGAGACGACCGATGGCACCACCTAACTGATTATGACTTATTTTCAAAATACTAAGAGAGGAAGGGAGGTTTTCAGGAAATGTCTTTAGGGCATTACGGCACAACGTGATTTTATAAAGCTCTTTTGGCCAGATATCTGGTAATAACTCAAGTTGGTTATCGCAGGCCGATAGCACCAAGAGATTTTTTGGTAATGTTTTAGGTAGAGCAGTCAATTGATTATCATTAACGCTCAATATTTGAAGGTCCTCTGGCATGTATTCAGGTAATACGTGAATTATATTTTTATCCAAATAGAGTTGTTCCAATTGTTCAGGAATAAGGTTAGGCAATAATTCAAGTTGGTTATTACAAGCAGATAACACTAAAAGGTTCTTTGGTAGTGTTTTAGGTAGCGCTGTTAGCTCGTTGTCATTAACACTCAATGCTTTAAGACCTTTTGGCATGTTTTCAGGCAGTAGGTGAATTTGGTTTTTATCCAAATAGAGCTCTTCCAGTTGATCAGGAATAAGATCAGGCAATGAGCTTAGGCTCAGTTCGCTAAGGTCAAGAAAAGCAGACTTCATTGCCAAGGCATAATGCATTCTCTCTACAGCTATATCTCTCTTCTCACCTCCGCCTACAGGCGCGCCCTCTTTCCAGGATGACCAGACGGCATGATATTCACTATCATCATGGATTATTGTCGTCGTTTGAGAGGGACTACCTGAGTGAAAGGTGTGAGCGACTGTGGGTGTATCATTTGGCAACGTAACATGTGGCTGATTACTGTTATTGATGGGCATCATCATTTATTCCCCTCTCGAGACCACTTATTTCAATATGGTCGCGCACTAAAGAAAAAATGAATACTAAATAAAAGTATTATCAGGGTTTGCGTACCGGACTTTACGCGATAGAAGCTAAAATCAAAAAAGCATTAGCCCTATTTTTATTATGGAAACGTATTATCAGAAGTTTAAACAAAAAGCTAACGACGACCAGCGATAATGTATACGACATATCGAAAAAACCAATGAATACAAAATGCATTCGATTGGTTTTTCAGTGTATCAAAGATAATATCAGATTTTAAGTGCAGGCATTTTAGCCAAAACGTTTGCTAATGGTCGCCACCGCTTGTTCCATGGTTGGAGACATACCGCCAGCAACCAGACAGCAGGCAAGCTGTAAACGCAGGGCATAAGGTACTGCAATTTCCCCCGCCAGGCACTGCGCTGTCCAACGCGCAGTCGTCACTGCATCTCGGGCAATTGGCAACTTATCCGGTGCTACAACAATATCCTGACGCTGTTGTAGCACTACACTGTGTTGCCCCCGAATAAACTGAATTTCAGGACATCGCTGCGGATTCGCATAGACCTCGCCTTCCGTGCCGTGCATCAGCAACGCTCTGGTATCGATATCAAGGAAAAACTGATTAAGCCGAGTGACGTATTCCGGATGTGAGACGCTGGTCAAACGCAAGGCTTCTTGCTCGCCAAACGGCGTCAACAATTTAGCCAGCGTATGACTGCTATTGCGCACGCCCATGCGCCAGCGCAGTTGCAACTGTTTATCCAAAGCAGGACTCAGGACTGAAATCGGAATAAATACCGGGAACCCGTCATCAATCAATGACTGCGCCGCCTTGGCGCTGCTCGCACTTTTCACCCCGAGCGCTTGCAAAATTTCCGCGCTGGTTACCCGCGTCGGGTCATTTTCAACGCCGTGAACCACCACTGGAAAGCCCAATTTAACCAACAATAACGCCAGCAACGGCGTCAGATTGGGCTGGCGCCGCGCACCGTTGTAGCTGGGGATGACAATAGGCATCGGGCGACCCGCAGGCGCGTGTAAGCGCAATACCTGCTCGCTGGCGGCCTGATAGAAACCTCGCAGCTCTGCTTCACCTTCCCCTTTGATTCGCAAGGCAATCAGTACACCTCCCAGTTCCAGATCGGGCACATCACCTTGCAGCATATGACGATATAGAGAGTAGGCAGCGTCCTGATCCAAATCACGTGCGTGATTTTTCCCCCGCCCGATCTCTTTGATGATGGTAGTAAAGTCCATGCGTTCTCCCGCGAAAAAGACGATCGATCTCTTTCTGCAAAAATAGCATGTTTATATCAGGCTGGCACATCACGTTGTTCAATGGGGAATACCGGCAACGCCGCCAACAGTTGCGCACCGTATCCCTTGGTCAACAAGCGTCTGTCATAGATAACGATTTCACCAAAACAGGTGTGACTGCGAATCAAACGCCCAACCTGCTGGATCAGGTAAAATGAAGCGGCAGGCAGGCTTTGCACCACAAAGGGATTGCGTTTCTGACTTTTTAACCACTCCCCTTCGGTCAGGATCACCGGGCTGTCAATCGGGGGAAAGGCAATCTTATGAATATGCACTTGCGACAGCAGTTCACCTTTCAAATCCAGCCCTTCGGCAAAAGATTGCAACCCAACCAGTACGCTGACGTCGCCCGCCTCCACGCGTTGTCGGTGCAACGCAATCAGGCGCGAACGCGGCTGATCCCCTTGCACCAACAGCATTAAGCGCAAATCGGTGACCTGCGAGAGAAACTGCTGCATCGCTCTTTGGCTGGCGAACAACACCAGAATCCCTTTGTGCCTCTGCTGGGACAATGATTGGCGGAAAAAACGCGCCATTTCGGCAATATGTGGCACTTCATTTTCCAGCAAGGGCTCACAGTGCATTTTGGGGATCACCAGCTTGCCCTGCTGACAGTGGTTGAAAGGCGAATCCAACGTGATAAAACGATCGCCCTCTTCTTCATCCAGACCAGAGAGTTCTTTCAGCCGCTGGTAGCTGTTCAGGGAGCGTAAGGTCGCGGAGGTCAGAACCACGTGCGAAACATTGCGCCACAGTAGTCGGTCGAGCTGGTCACAGACACGTATTCCCGCACAGTGCAACGATAGCCGCCACTGCCCTTCACGATATTCCCGATGCAGCCATTTGGATACCGGTGCGTTGGATACTTTCTCCAGTGCGGCCAAATGCCAGAGTTGCGTTTTACTCTCCAGATAACCCATGGCGCGGCTCATACGCAAAAGCGCCTGATGAACCCGCTCCACATCGTGCTTGCCGGTTTTTTCCCCGAGATCGTGAGACAGGTATTCGGTTAAGCCGCGCAGGCCATCCGTTAGCTTATGCAGCCGGACACACACCTGCCGCATCTCTTCCGGCATAACCCCCATCGGGAAGCAATATTCGCTTTCTTGTCCTTCCCCCTGGAGAAACAGCTCACTCATGGCAACAAATGCGGCGTTCTGCTCAATCATCTCCTCAATATGTGCCGTCAACCGTTCAGGGTTAGTCAGACGCGGCGGCGATTTTGGCGGGAACTGCGCCATACAGGTTGCCACCAGTTGGATCACACTGTCCATCTGCGCTTTAACATAGGCCGGGGTAATGTCCCCCGCCATTTCTAGCGAATCGCGCGCCACATCCGGCACGTGATGCCCTTCATCCAGCACCAACAGCAGATCTTTCGCGGCGGGCAGCACCGAATCACTCTCCATCGCCGCCATCACCAAGGCGTGATTGCTCACCACAACCTCTGTATTTTCAATCTCACGACGGGCAATAAAGAATGGACAGTCACGGTAATAGTGACAATTTTTACCCAAACAGTTGGCTTTATCGGTACTGATCTTACTCCACAAAGCATCGTCGATCGTCAGGCTGTAATGATCGCGCATCCCGTCCCATTCATACCCTTGAAAGGCTTTCGCCATCTTGAGACACGCCCCGCGCTCTTCTTTGCTGGCTGGCTCCAGTTCATCACTGAGAAATGCCAGCAAATCCCCTTGCGCGGTCTCGGAGGTCAACGCCGCCAGATTGCGCGGGCAGAGATAACGCGCCCGACCAAAAGCGGAGGTGAAGGTGAGCTCAGGGATGAATTTTTTCAGCAGCGGCAGGTCCTTGGTGACAATCTGATCCTGCAACGCGATGTTGGCGGTGCTGATCACCAGCGTCTTGCTCTCTGCGCGCGCAATCGCAATGCCGGGAATCAGGTAGGACAAGGTTTTACCCACACCGGTGGGTGCCTCAATAACCGCGTGGCGCGGATACTCACCGGCCAGGGTTTTCGCCACTTCTGCGATCATCTGTCGCTGTGGAGCCCGGGAGATAAAATCAGGAATATGTTGTTGCAGCGCCTTATACCACTGGTCGATTTGCTGCTTGATTGTGGGGGTAAGTGCCATGCCATCTCAATGTCTGTCCAATTCTGCGACTATTGTCCCACAGACAGCGGCAAACGTCAGCCGCCATTCCCCTCGACAAACCGGCATGCAGCCAGTAGGGTAAAGTAAATCGTGATAAAGAGTCTTTTCCATGTCTGCGGTGTACCGCGTCAAACAAACGTATTGGTTTTCTCCGCGCCTGCCTCAGCTTGAATGCCGTTCGACCTGGTGTAGCAGTCAGGGGTATAAAACCCATACACACACCCAACTTTCTCTGGGCTTGGTCGTGGCAGGCAGCACCGTCTGCCACTATCGCGGTGCAGACCACCTGTTGCGCGCTGGTGATATGGTGTTGATCGACCCGCATGCGCCGCACAGCTGTACCCCACTGCCCGGACAGACGCGCAGTTATCATATGTTTTACCTCGACGCGGCCTGGTGCCGGGCGCTTTTGGCCTAACAGTACGGGCAGCCGGTAGCCGCGCTCCATTGCCACCCCGTGCGCGTGCAAGATCACGCCCTGTTCAGCGATGGATTGCAACTGCTCAACAGCCTCTATCGCCACGATATAACCAGCGCGACACCACAGTTGAACACGCTGGTGTACAGGCTGTTGTCGCGTTACTGCTCTGCACAACAGCCACTCGCGGAGCAATCCACCACGCGCTATATGCGCCAGCGCCTGCTCAGCAATTTGCAAACATCGCCGTCGCTGACCACGCTGGCACAGGAGCTGCACCTGCGCCGAGAAACTCTGGTACGACATTTCCGTGAAGATACCGGCATCACGCCCATGGCTTTCCTTAATAACGCGCGCATTGAATATGCCAAAACACTGATTAAGCAAGGTGTACCGCTGGCCGATGCCGGATACCAAAGCGGCTTTAGCGATCAAAGTCATTTTCACAAAATCTTTGTGCTACACACGGCGGCGACACCGGGGCAATATCAGCAAGCGAGTGAATCTCCGTCTGCCACGATCACTATTTGACAATCATTGGCTCGACAAGCTCACTAGACTTGGCCTCGTTTATTTCGTTGAGGTCACTGTTATGGTTATTAATACCCTGTTTCCTACCCATGTCCCCGCGCTCGCCTTAGCGCATTTTGTCGCCTTGCTCAGCCCCGGTCCTGACTTCTTCTTGCTGACGGCCTACGCGTTGCGCCACCGCCTGCGCGGCAGTATCGGAATTGGTATCGGCATCGCGCTGGGCAACGGCTGCTATATCCTGCTGGCCATTATGGGCGGTGCGGCCATTCAGCAAATGCCACAGATTTTTGTTCTGCTGCAACTCGCGGGGGCGCTGTATCTGCTGTGGATCGGTTCACAGCTCATGCGCAGTTCTGCACGAACCACCGCGCTAACGGTCACAGAGACGCAGCGCGTGCCTTCACTGATACATCAGTTGCCGCTCGGTCTGGGTTCTTCGTTGCTTAACCCCAAAAATATGCTGTTTTATATCAGCCTGATGGCAAGTATTCTTGGCCCATCCGTCACGCTGACACAACAAGCCGTCAGCGGCGGGTGGATGTTCAGTGTGGTATTGCTGTGGGATATCGCATTAGCAGCGACGATAGGTCAACAACGGATACAAGAGACGTTGCAACGCTACCTTTATCTGATTGAACGCGGCGCAGGCGCTATATTGATGCTGTTTGGCGGTTATCTGTTGCTGGGTTTGTGGCTGGGCTGACACGGTTAATCGTGTAGGCCGCTTGTTTCATACGCGATAGGCTTTATAATTTATGGCGATTAACAAAAGGATAACTTTATGAACCTCGGCAAAATCGCCATGATCGGCGTGTTCTCATTGATGACGTTAGGCGGGATTAGCGGTCTGATGCTGGTCGGCTATATCATTCTGGTTCACGGCGGTTGATACCACCGCGCCAGCGATGCCGTTAGTGAAGGCGATCCCCGGTATAGGCCGAGGATCGTTAGTACGCGACGGATGTCAGAGCAACGTAAAACTCTGTTGTTTCACGCGTTGTGAATCCAGACCAATAAATACCTCAAACTTGCCCGGTTCGACAACCTGCTGAATTTGCGCATTGTAGAACTTCAGGTCATCTTCAGAGATAGTGAAGCTGATAACGCGGCTTTCACCCGGTTGCAGCATCACTTTCTCATAGCCACGCAGTTCCTTGACCGGACGACTGATAGACGCGAGGACATCGTGCAGGTACAGCTGCACCACAGTTTCGCCTGCCCGTTTGCCGGTGTTGGTGACCGTTACGCTCGCTTTCACGCTGCCGTTACGTTTCATCAGCGGACTGGACATGCTCACATCCGACACGCTGAAGGTGGTGTAACTCAAGCCGTAGCCAAACGGATACAGTGGGCCATTGGCCTCGTCATAGTAATGCGAGGTGTACTTGCCGGGATTTTCCGGCGTATAGGGACGGCCGGTTGGCAAATGGTTATAATAAATTGGGATTTGCCCAACGGAACGCGGGAAGGACATCGGCAACTTGCCTGACGGGTTATAATCACCAAACAGCACATCGGCGATCGCATTGCCCCCTTCCGTACCGCTAAACCAGGTTTCCAGCAGCGCATCCGCTTGCTGATCTTCGCGCACCAACGCCAGTGGGCGACCGTTCATCAACACCAGCACCAACGGCTTGCCGGTGGCTTTGAGCGCGGTGATAAGATCGCGCTGGCTCTGCGGTAAATCAATGTTGGAACGGCTGGAAGCCTCATGGGCCATACCGGCTGCTTCACCGACGACCGCAACTACCACATCAGATTTCTTCGCCACCGCCACCGCTTCATCAATCATCTCTTGCGGCGAACGCGGGTCAACCTGTACCGCATCTTCGTATTGATTCAGGAAATCGATAATGCCTTTGTGATTACTGACATTAGCGCCTTTGGCATAAAATACCGTCGCGTCATTACCCACCGCAGTGCGAATACCGCGATACACGGTCACCGTTTGGCGCGCTAATCCGGCCGCAGACCAACTGCCCATGGTATCGCGCTTGCTGTCCGCCAACGGTCCCACCACCGCAATCACACCCGATTTTTTTAACGGCAGAATGTTGAGGCGGTTTTTCAGCAACACCAGGCTGCGTTTGGCAACATCTCGCGCCTCGGCACGGTGTAAGCGGCTTTCCGCATTGGTATCCACCGGATCGCTGCTGGCAGCGCCTAGCATGCGGTAAGGATCGGCAAACAGTCCCATGTCATACTTCACGTTCAGCACCTGGCGGCAAGCCTCATCCAGTTCTTGCATGGTGATAGCACCGCTTTTCACCAACTCAGGCAGGTACTTCACAAAGTACTCATCGCTCATGCTCATCGCGATGCCAGATTTCAGAGCAATGCGCGACGCGTCACGTGGATCGCTTGCTACACCGTGTTTCATCAGTTCTTTAATCGCACCGTGATCGGTGATGGTAATCCCTTGGAATTTCCACTGATCGCGCAGTAAATCTTTCAACAACCATCGATTTGCCGTTGCAGGCACACCATTGATGGAGTTCAGAGCGACCATCACACCGCCACTGCCAGCATCAATTGCCGCTTTATAGGGGGGCAAATAATCCTGAAACATACGCTGGGGACTCATGTCCACGGTGTTGTAATCGCGTCCTCCTTCCACCGCACCATAGAGGGCAAAATGTTTGACGCTGGTCATCAGTGAATGTCGGTCGGTCGGTGCTTCGCCTTGAAACGCTTTCACCACCACGCGCGCAATTTGGCTGGTCAGCCAGGTGTCTTCCCCAAAGCCTTCCGATACCCGTCCCCAGCGCGGATCGCGGGTGATATCCACCATCGGTGCCCAGGTCATGTTTAGCCCATCTTCGGTGGCTTCATAAGCGGAGACGCGTGCGCTTTTTGCAATGTTGTTCATGTCCCAGGAAGAGGCTAACCCCAGCGCAATCGGGAAAATGGTTCGATGACCGTGCACCACATCGTAGGCAAAAAACAGCGGAATTTTCAGGCGACTCAGTTCCATCACCTGATCCTGCATCGCTCGAATGTCCTGTCGCGTTACCGTGTTGAAAATCGCGCCCCCCTGCCCGTCTCTGATCATCTCGCGGATCACGTGTTTCGGGTTATCCGTTCCCACACTGATCAGACGTAACTGCCCAATTTTTTCGTCGGTGGTCATTTTACGCAGCAGATCGGAGACAAAGGCATCACGCTGCGCCTGATGCGCTGCATTACTTTGTGCTGCATTGCTTTGTGCCGCAACAGGTACAGTGTTGGTCAGTTGCGCCCCAGCCGGAGAGCAGGCCAGGCCAATCGCAATCGTCAAAGAGGTAAGCAATTTCATTCGTTATTCTAGCCCAAGCATGCCGCACTCCACGTCGTCGGGGAGCGCCTGTGAGGTTTGAAAATGACGTCAGTAACGTCGTCAAAATATCCAGCGCGTAATCATAATGTATTTGTTCTGATTGTCTTTAGTAAAAACTGAAAGAATTACGCAATCCTGCGCCATCTCTCATCTGCCGCGTGTCATTAGGCTCATTTCATGATACTCCTACTGGTATCTCGCACCGCTAAACTACCTGGAGCCTCACTAACGATGTATCAACTGCATATCGCCAATAAAAACTATTCCTCCTGGTCGCTGCGCCCCTGGGTATTGATGACCGCACTCGATATTCCTTTTACCGAACAGCTGACGCCGTTTAGCGCAGGTGCAGTACAAACCGCCTTCAAAGCCTTTTCTCCGACGGCAAAAGTGCCATGTCTGGTTGATAATAATCAGGTGGTGTGGGATTCGCTGGCGATCGTTGAGTATCTGGCTGAACGCCATCGCGGCGTGTGGCCTGAAGAGAATGCGGCTCGTACCTGGGCCCGTTGTGCGTCAGCGGAAATGCACTCGGGGTTTACCGCGTTGCGCAACCAGTGTGCAATGAGCTGTGGTGTACGCGTAGCGATACCGGAACTGTCAGCGGCATTGCACGATGAGTTAGCCCGCCTTGATGTACTCTGGACAGAAGGCCTTACGCGTTTTGGCGGGCCGTTTTTAGCAGGAAATACCTTCAGCGCCGTGGATGCCTTTTTCGCGCCGGTGGTATTTCGCCTTCAAACGTATAATTTACCGGTTTCATCCGCCGTGAATGGCTACTGCCAACACCTGCTAGGGCAACCCGCTATGCAATGTTGGTACACCAGCGCGTTAGCTGAATCCTGGCGCGAACCGGCGCACGAAGATGAAGTAACGGATAACGGCAAGCGTGTGGTGATAGCGGATTTTCGCGCCTGACGGCGAGGAACTGAACCCCGACGGAAAAGGTGTCCGTCAGGGGTTGCTACAAAGCGGCAGCGTTAAAATCCGTTATTCAATATCTGTTGTAATCCGTGCCACTTGACCCGGTGCACGTGAGGCTAACGCCTTTTGCTTTTTATAGCTTAACGCGGCATCCAGTACTGCGGTTATTTGTCCGGTTTCCATCCAGCGGCGCAGACGGTTGGCATCTGCAAAGTGGGTATATTTACCGAGTGCGTCCAGTACGACCAGCGCTACCGGTTTCTGATTGATCACGGTACGCATTACCAGACAATGGCCCGCCTGATTAGTAAACCCGGTTTTGGTCAACTGAATATTCCAGTCATTTTTGTAGACCAGATGATTGGTATTGCGAAACGGCAGGCTATAGCCCGGGTTGGTAAAGGTGGCGGTTTTCTCCTGCGTGGTGCTCAACTGGCTCAGCAGCGGATATTGCTTGCTGGCAATCAGCAATTTGACCAGATCGCGCGCGGTAGAAACGTTGTTAATTGACAGCCCCGTCGGTTCCACATAGCGGGTGTGCGTCATACCCAATGCTTTGGCCTTGGCGTTCATCGCGGCGATAAACGCCTGATAGCCCCCCGGATAGTGATGTGCCAGACTGGCAGCGGCACGGTTTTCGGAGGACATCAGTGCCAGCAGCAGCATGTCACGACGGCTGATCTGACTGTTCAGACGAACGCGAGAATAAACCCCCTTCATTTCCGGCGTGTGGCTGATATCAACCGAGATCACTTCATCCAACGGCAAATTCGCATCAAGCACCACCAGCGCCGTCATCAGTTTGGTGACAGAGGCGATAGGCACCACCACATCCGGATTAGCGGAATAAAGCACTTTATTATCAAGCAGATCGACCACCATCGCACTGCCAGAGGCGATCTCCTGATGGGTACTGTCAATCGCTGGCGCAGCCGTTTTCGCCAATACGGAAGGGGTGAATGTCATAGGTGCGGACAGCAGCAGCAATGCAAGCAGAGAAAACTTATGTTTTTTAATCATTATTCAACGTCTTAAATAAATAACGGTTACGGTATTGGTAACAACCCGGGCATTATAAGTTAGCGCTCGCCGCTACGCACTGCACAGAAGAAAAAGCTTTTGTGACAAAGTTTAACAGCGAGTATTCTTCCTGCTTAGGCGCTGAACGCAACAACACACAATAACGCCTGTGAACTACGTCACAGGCGCTGCGTTTGGTGATGCTTATTTACCGGCTTTAATTTCTTTTACGGCCTCATCAGCCCCGATACGGCCAAAGGTCACGATATCCGCCAGTGAGTTACCGCCCAGGCGATTGGCACCGTGTACCCCGCCCGCCGCTTCACCCGCCGCAAACAGGTTCGGTATCACCTTGCCTTGGTTATCGATGACCTGCGCTTTGGTGTTGATGGCGATACCGCCCATGGTGTGATGGATGCCCGGTGTCACTTCAATGGCGTAATATTTCCCGGTATCCAACGCTTGCTTAAAGCTTTCACGGCCAAATTCAGGCTTTGTTGAATAAATCGAACTTTCGGCGTGAAACAGGATCAGAT
>SMLE01000701.1_pt1 | contig 11821 bp, 11 predicted proteins | sample 2451431 | NCBI scaffold set ML178787.1 | reverse complement strand
TTAAAAAATAGCATGTTACCTGATTAGCCGATTAATGCGACAGAACCCCACAAACAGTAACGGCGCGACGAACAGGAAGGAGAACTCCAGCTGCTCGGTGACGCCGAGCAGGAAAGAGGTAAAGGCAGCAGGAATCAGGATGGCCTTGGCGGCAATGCGTTTTTCTGGCTTAGCGGTGACATACATCGCCAGTGCCGCTGCGGTCAGGCCGAACATTTTACTGATTCCGCGCGCATCCCAGGCGACGGTTGGGCTCAGTTGTGTGACGCTGGGGCAGGCCATTTCAGCGAAATAAATATTACGCGCACCCTGATACAGCTTGCCGCACACATCGGCGGTTCCACCGAGTTCGGTATAAAGGAACGGGGTATAGACCAGATGATGCAACCCGGTCGGGATCAGAATACGTTCAAGGAAGCCGTAAATCGCTACCCCAAACGGTCCTGCGCCTTTAATCGCAAAGGCCAGTGCGCTGATACCGTGCTGGGCATAGGGCCAGACGGCGCTCATGACATAGCCGAGCAATATCGCGCTGGGGATCGCCAGAATGGTGACAAAACAGTGGCCTGAGTAGATAGCCATCACACCGTTAAACTGTTTGCTGGAATAACGGTTAAACAGATAACCGGCAAAGGCACCGATGAGGATACCGGCGAACACGCCCATTTCCAGCACTTGCACCCCCAGCACCATGCCTTGCCCGGCAGGACGCATCTCTGCGGCAGGCACCAGTTTGCCCTGAAGTTGTAGCGTAATGTTCATTGCGTTGATGAAAATGATAAAGGTCACCAACCCGATCAGGGCGGCATAGCCTTTGTCACGGGTGGCAAGGCCAATGGGGATGCCGACGGCAAACACCAGCGCCAGGTTGGCCAGGATGGCAACGGCGGATTTGGCGATCAGTTGACCAAAATTCTGAATAATAGGGTGGTTCAGCAAAGGCAGATATTCGGCCAGGTTGCCGTTACCGAACACATTACCAAACGCGATAAATAACCCGACGATTGGCAGGATCAGCACCGGACCGTACAGCGATTTGCCGAAATTCTGCAACGCATTAACGGCTCCTTTCATTTTTTGCCCTCTTCGTGGCTATTGTTAAGGGTAACGTCTGTCAGGTGTCACCTGAGAAGGTGTAGCGTACGGGTAAAGACTAGCAGTGAATTACGCGGCGAATCCATATATCTTATTGTTTTAAAAACAAATTACTCAAAATGTAACAAATTACTCTGGGAACTGTGATCGCACAGCGATTGCCATGACGCGGGGATTTGCCCACCCGTGTGGCGATGTGTGCAATGACGAGACAAAAAGATACGATTTTTTTAAGAAAATGTTATATAAGCCGATAGGCAAGGGAATGTTGCCACCCTATAATCGGCACCACTTTCACTGACTGGTATGATAATTCTTTTAATCCGGTCGTTATTAGCGTGTGACATAATGAGGTCAATATGACGGTAGAACGTACCTTTTCCATCGTAAAACCCAATGCCGTAGCCAAGAATGCCATCGGGGCCATTTACGCGCGTTTTGAAAGCGCCGGATTCACGCTGGTGGCCGCCAAAATGGTGCAATTAACCCGTGCGCAGGCGGAAGGTTTCTATGCCGAGCACCAAGGCAAGCCGTTTTTTGATGGCCTGGTGGATTTCATGACCTCTGGCCCGATCATGGTGCAGGTGTTGGAAGGAGAAAACGCTATTCAGCGCAACCGTGACATCATGGGGGCGACGAATCCGGCGAATGCGCTGGCAGGTACACTGCGCGCTGACTACGCAGACAGTTTTACCGAAAATGCGGTACACGGCTCTGATTCTCCGGAATCTGCTGCACGTGAGATCGCTTATTTCTTCAGTCCTGAAGAGATCTGCCCGCGCCTGCGTTAATCTGATGCGGAGGTTTTTCTCGCATCAAGCGTAAAAAAACGCGACGGCGGTAGCATCGCTGTTTTAAACTTTGTACAATGCCGCGCCCCGGATGAGCACGCACTGTTTGTCCCGGGCGTTTCTTATTCATATTATCGTCATCTGTCGCGCCACAACGTGTAATAACGAGGCCAAGAGTTACCATTATGAGCATGTCCCAATCTCCGTCTTTAGCGGAAAGCACCACCCTGTCTGCCGCCACCTGTTCCTCCACTGCTACCGATGCTGCACCTGTCGTGAAAACCGACGGCGAAAAGATCAATCTGTTGGATTTGAATCGCCAGCAAATGCGCGCTTTTTTTGCCTCAATTGGTGAAAAGCCTTTCCGCGCCGATCAGGTGATGAAGTGGATGTATCACTACTGTAGCGATGATTTCGCCGAAATGACGGACATCAACAAGGTGCTGCGTCAGAAGTTACAGCAGATCGCTGAGATCCGTGCGCCGGAAGTGGTCGCTGAACAACGTTCTTCGGATGGCACCATCAAATGGGCGATTCTGGTCGGTGGGCAACGGGTCGAAACCGTGTACATCCCGGAAGAAGATCGTGCCACGCTCTGCGTCTCCTCGCAGGTGGGCTGCGCCCTTGAATGCAAGTTTTGTTCGACCGCGCAGCAGGGGTTCAACCGTAACCTGCGCGTATCGGAAATTATTGGCCAGGTGTGGCGTGCCGCGAAAATCATCGGTGCTCAGAAAGTCACCGGTCAGCGCCCGATCACCAACGTGGTGATGATGGGCATGGGTGAGCCGTTGCTGAACTTGAACAACGTGGTGCCCGCCATGGAGATCATGCTGGATGATTTTGGTTTTGGTTTATCCAAACGCCGCGTGACGCTTTCTACCTCTGGTGTAGTACCGGCGCTGGATAAATTGGGTGATATGATCGATGTTGCTTTGGCGATATCGCTGCACGCGCCGACGGATGATATCCGTAATGAAATCATGCCCATCAACAAAAAGTATGACATCGCGACCTTTTTAGCCGCTGTGCGTCGCTATCTGGAGAAGTCCAATGCCAATCAGGGGCGCGTTACGGTGGAATACGTGCTGCTGGATCACATCAATGATGGCACCGAACATGCGCATCAGCTTGCCGAGTGTTTAAAAGATACCCCCTGCAAGATTAACCTGATTTCCTGGAACCCGTTCCCGGGGGCACCCTATGGTCGCAGTTCCAACAGCCGCGTAGATCGTTTCTCCAAGGTGCTGATGGAGTATGGTTTTACCACCATCGTGCGTAAGACGCGCGGTGACGATATTGATGCGGCGTGTGGTCAATTGGCTGGCGAAGTGGTCGATCGTACCAAGCGTACGCTGCGCACCAAACGCACGGGTGAACCAATTCAGGTTAAAGCGGTCTAATGCCTTAATGTGCTTGGCGAAATGGCATTTGGCATCGAATCAGGGTGCTAAACACCTTTCATCGGCATATGATGGCGTCCGCGTAGCTCGCATGTATTGGCTGAATACGTGCTGGTGTTTACCGCGTTAACGACAATGCGGGATGCGACAGCGAGCGGACAGGGAATCCGTTTTTTAGCGTAGGGTCAGGATGACACCTCGTATTCAGCAAGATTATGTACAACGTCAAGAGTATGTACAGCGTCGTGTTTTATGCGCGCTCGGCATCGTAGTGCCACTGTTGAGTGGGTGTGCCAAGGTGCAGCGTCCGTCGGCGACCGAAGCGTTGGTCACTACGCGGTTGCAACTGGGTATGGCATACCTGAAACGAGACGATCTTGACGCGGCGCGGCGCAACTTGTCGAGTGCCGTTGAGGCCGTTCCAGACGATTACCGTACCCAACTGGGTATGGCGTTGTACGAACAGCGCATTGGCGAGTACGGTGCGGCAGAACGACGTTATCAAACCGCATTGCGTCAGGCACCGGAAAATGCCAGCGTAATGAATAATTACGGTGCGTTTCTCTGTAGTTTAGGGCAGTATGTAGCGGCGCAGAAACAGTTCAGCGCTGCTGCGCAACTTCCCGATAATCGGGAAGTTGCGCAGGCTTTGGAAAACGCGGGATACTGCCATTTCAAAGCGGGAAAATGTGATGAGGCACACACATTGTTAGTTCGGGCGCTACACTATGACCCGACAAAAGGCGACAGGGTGCTCAGTGAAGTGGGGCATCGACTGAATGCCCAACACTTTAACGAAGCCAGGCACCTTTTGGATATTTATCACCATAGCCTTCCAGCCAGCGCTGAGAGTCTGTGGTTAGAGATTCGTTTCGCCGCGTTGGCGGGCCGTGATGATGAGCGTAACTATCATGGCGACAGGCTGGCGCGAAGTTTTCCACACTCTAAACAGTACCAGCAGTTCTTAGCTAATGAATACTGAAGCCACTCTAGAAAATACCCCCCCTGCCACTCCTGGCGAGCGTCTGCGTCAGGCGCGTGAGCATATGGGATTGACACAGCAAACTGTCGCTGAACGTTTATGCCTCAAAGTGACCACCGTGCGAGAGATCGAAGAGGGCAGCACCTCTCCTGATTTAGCACCTACCTTTTTGCGCGGTTATATCCGCTCTTATGCCAAGCTGGTGCATTTGCCGGAAAGCGAACTGCTGCCCGCGTTGGATAAACACGTGGTGCCGAGAATCGCCAACGTGGCGTCAATGCAAGGCTTTGCCTTGGGAAAAAGCCGTAAGAAACGCGATGGCTGGTTGATGACTTTTACCTGGCTGGTGGTGCTTATCGTGCTAGGGTTAACCGGTGCCTGGTGGTGGCAGAATTATCAGGTGCAGCAGCAAGATATCAGCTCTATGGTCGATCATGCTGCGGCTAACACACCGGAAGAGGCTGAGAGTCAAACGGCGGTTCCGCTCGCCACGACCGGCTCACAGACTATCGATTTGACGCAGATTGCGCCGGCCGCGCCGGAAGGTGCAAACACCACCGCGAATTCAGCGTCGGTGAGTTCGCCTGCTGCAAATGCAGCAACGACTACGGGTGCGCCGGTGACGCCAGCGCAGGCAGGTAATGGGCATCAGCCTGTTGCACCGGTTACCACGCCCCCTTCTACTGCTACAGAGCCCGCTGCTTCACAGAGCGCAACGTCTGTCAGTGACAACGGCAATACCATTGCCATGACCTTTAGCGCCGATTGCTGGCTGGAAGTAATCGATGCGGCGGGCAAAAAACTCTACAGCGGCGTGCAGCGCAGCGGCAGTGTGTTAAACCTGAGCGGTCAGGCACCTTATCGCTTGAAGATCGGCGCACCGGCAGCCGTGCAAATTCAGTATCAAGGTAAACCGGTGGATTTGAGCCGGTTTGTAAGAAGCAACCAGATTGCTCGTCTGACGCTGGCAGCGGAGTAATTTCCGGTGCCGGTGATGCTGTAAATGTGGAGAAGAAGTAATGCATAACCCTGCACCCATCGTCCGTCGCAAATCAACGCGCATTTACGTCGGCAAGGTGCCTGTTGGTGACGGCGCACCGATTGCCGTGCAGTCGATGACTAACACCCGAACCACCGATGTGGACGCCACGGTAAAACAGATCAAGGCCCTTGAACGCGTTGGCGTGGATATTGTTCGCGTCTCCGTGCCTACCATGGACGCAGCGGAAGCGTTTAAGCTGATCAAACAGCAGGTTAACGTTCCGCTGGTGGCCGATATCCACTTTGACTACCGTATCGCGCTGAAAGTGGCGGAATACGGCGTAGACTGCCTGCGTATCAATCCCGGCAATATCGGTAACGAAGAGCGTATTCGCTCGGTGGTCGATTGCGCGCGCGATAACAACATTCCGATTCGCATCGGGGTCAACGGCGGTTCGCTGGAAAAGGATCTTCAGGAAAAATACGGTGAACCCACGCCGGAAGCGCTGTTGGAATCTGCAATGCGTCACGTGGACATCCTCGATCGCCTCAACTTCGATCAGTTCAAGGTGAGTGTGAAAGCGTCGGATGTGTTTCTGGCCGTGCAGTCTTACCGTTTACTGGCGGCGCGTATCGATCAGCCGCTGCATCTGGGGATTACAGAAGCGGGCGGCGCACGCAGCGGTGCGGTCAAATCGGCTATCGGCCTAGGGCTGCTGCTGTCGGAAGGCATTGGCGACACGCTGCGTATTTCGCTGGCGGCCGATCCGGTTGAAGAAGTCAAAGTCGGCTTTGATATCCTGAAATCGCTGCGTATTCGCGCGCGTGGTATCAATTTCATCGCGTGCCCTACCTGCTCTCGCCAGGAATTCGATGTTATCGGCACGGTCAACGCGCTGGAACAGCGCCTGGAAGATATCATTACGCCGATGGACGTTTCCATTATCGGTTGCGTGGTCAACGGGCCGGGCGAAGCGCTGGTCTCAACGCTGGGCGTGACCGGCGGCAACAAGAAAAGCGGCTTTTATGAAGATGGCGTGCGCCAGAGAGAGCGCTTTGACAACGACGACATGATTGACCAACTGGAAGCGAAAATTCGCGCCAAAGCGGCTATGCTGGATGAAAATAAACGCATCACGGTCAATGTGGTGGACAAATAATCAGCCTCGCATCGTCAGTGACTGTGAAACCCGGCGGTGGCTTTAACGTTGAACAGAGCACATTGAACCCCCTATAATCGGGTCCATTGGAAAAACGATTTTAAAACGCATAGAGAACTGACGTGGCAAAAAATATCCAAGCCATACGCGGCATGAATGATTATCTGCCTGCTGAAACGGCCTTATGGCAGCGTATCGAAGATAGCCTGAAAAAAGTACTCCGCAGTTACGGTTACAGTGAAATCCGTCTGCCCATCGTTGAGCAGACGCCGTTGTTTAAACGGGCGATTGGGGAAGTGACCGATGTGGTTGAAAAAGAGATGTACACCTTTGACGACCGTAACGGCGATAGCCTCTCACTGCGCCCGGAAGGGACCGCAGGCTGCGTACGTGCCGGTATTGAACACGGTATCCTTTATAATCAGGAACAGCGCCTGTGGTATATGGGGCCGATGTTCCGTCACGAACGTCCGCAAAAAGGGCGCTACCGTCAATTCCATCAGTTAGGCTGTGAAGTGTTTGGTCTGCAAGGGCCGGATATCGATGCCGAACTGATCCTGCTCAGTGCGCGCTGGTGGCGCGAACTGGGTATCGCCGAACACGTGGCGCTGGAACTGAACTCCATCGGTTCGCTGGAAGCGCGGGCGCGCTACCGTGATGCGCTGATCGCGTTTCTGGAACAACACAAAGATCAGTTGGATGAAGATTGCTTGCGTCGCATGTACACCAACCCGCTGCGCGTATTGGATTCCAAAAACGCGCAGGTGCAGGCACTGCTCAATGATGCGCCGGTGTTGACGGACTATCTGGATGACGAATCTCGCCAACACTTTGAGCAACTGGGTGAACTTTTAACGCAAGCGGGTATCCCATTTACGGTGAATCCGCGGTTGGTGCGTGGTCTGGATTATTACAACCGCACTGTGTTCGAGTGGGTCACCACCACTCTGGGTTCGCAGGGCACGGTGTGTGCGGGCGGCCATTATGACGGCATGGTAGAACAGCTTGGTGGACATGCCACACCTGCTGTCGGCTTTGCCATGGGGCTGGAGCGTTTGGTGCTGTTAGTGCAGTCGGTTAACCCTGATTTCACCGCACTGCCTGGCGTTGAGGTGTATCTGATTTCCTCTGGCGTTGGCACGCAGTCAGCGGCCATGCAACTGGCTGAAACACTGCGTGATGCGCTGCCTGAGCTGAAACTGATGATCAACTATGGCGGCGGAAATTTCAAGAAACAGTTTGCTCGCGCGGATAAATGGGGCGCTCGTATTGCGCTGGTGCTGGGCGAGAACGAAGTGGCTTCCGGTCAGGTGGTGGTGAAAAATCTGAGCAGCGGCGAGCAGGATACATTGGCGCAGGCGGACGTTGCCGCGCGTCTGGCAACGTTACTGGGTTGAGGAGAGAGACACCGTGGAAGTCTATACCACTGAGAATGAGCAAGTTGATGCGTTGCGCCGCTTTTTAATTGAAAACGGTAAAGCGTTGGTGGTGGGGATTGTGCTCGGCATCGGTGCCCTGGTCGGGTGGCGTTACTGGCAGAATCATCAGTCTGAAGGGGCCATGTCTTCCTCGTTGGCTTACCAGCAGGCCAGTGAAGCATTGGCGAAAGGTGATGCGGCGGGCGTTTCGGCGGCGGAAAAATTCTCGGCTGAGAATAAGAGCAGCTATGGCGTGTTGTCTTCCTTGCAACTGGCGCGCTATCACGCCGATAAAGGGGAGTTCGCTCAGGCGGAAACCCAATTGCGCACAGCGTTGACGCAAACCAAAGATGTCGATCTGCAAGCATTGACCGCGCTGCGTTTGGCCCGCGTTCAGGTGCAGCAGGGTAAAGCCGATGACGCATTGAAAACGCTGGATACCATCACACAGGCGGTATGGGCTGCGATGGTGGCGGATGTGCGCGGCGATGCCTTGGTGAGCAAAGGCGATAACGCGGCTGCGCGTGCGGCATACGATAAAGGGGTGGCGGCGAATCCGCCACAGGCATTGCAGGCGTTGCTGCGTATGAAATTAAATAATCTGCCGGGCTAAGAGGAACGTCATGCAATTGCGTAAAACACTTGTGGTTGGAATGCTTTCTCTGGCTTTTTTGAGCGGATGTTCGCTGTTTAGCGGTGAAGAAGACGTGGTAACCATGTCGCCGCTGCCCAAGGTTGAGAATCAGTTTACGCCAACCAAAGTTTGGAGCAGTTCTGTGGGGAGCTGCCTTGATGTGCACTACTCCAATTTGCGTCCAGCCTGGCAGGGCGATCGCGTTTTTGCCGCCGACCTTAAAGGTCTGGTGAAGGCGATGGACTTGGCGAACGGCAAAGAGCTGTGGCGTGCCGATCTGTCTACCAAACGTGGGCTGCTCTCGTCGCGTGAATCCGCGCTGCTTTCCGGCGGTGTGACGGTCTCTGGCGATCGTGTCTATGTCGGCAGTGAGCGCGCAGAGGTATTTGCGCTTAATGCGGCAGACGGTACCCTTGCATGGCAAGCCACGGCAGCGGGTGAAGTATTATCACGCCCGGTGGTGAGTGATGGCGTGGTGCTGGTGCACACTAGCAATGGTATGCTGCAAGCGCTAAATGAAAGTGACGGTACCATTAAATGGACCGTAAACCTGGATATCCCGACGCTGTCGCTGCGCGGTGAATCTGCGCCTGCCACCGCGTTTGGTGCTGCTATTGTCGGCGGTGACAATGGTCGTGTAAATGTAGTGCTGATCAGCCAGGGGCAACTGATTTGGCAGCAGCGCATTTCTCAACCGAGCGGTGCGACCGAAATCGATCGTTTGAACGATGTGGATACGACGCCGGTGGTGGCTGGTGAGCTGGTGTATGCGCTCGGCTATAACGGCAACATGACGGCGCTCGATCTACGCTCTGGCCAGATCGTGTGGAAACGCGAACTGGGCAGCGTGCAGGATTTTGTCATCGATGGCGATCGTATCTACGTCGTGGATCAAAACGATCGCCTGGTCGCTCTCAGCACCAATGGCGGCGTGAATCTGTGGCGACAAAGCGATCTGCTGCACCGTAACCTGACCGGACCGGCGCTGTATAATGGCTATCTGGTGGTGGGGGACTCCGAAGGTTATCTGCACTGGATCAATACTGCGGATGGTCGTTTCGTGGCGCAGCATAAAGTGGACAGTTCCGGTTTCCTGAGCGACCCGGTGGTGGCTAGCGACAAGCTGTTGATTCAGGCCAGGAACGGCGACGTATACGCGTTTACCCGCTAGAGAACAGAATGTCTCTGGGCTGCACCGCGCAGACGGGGTGAGCCTTGAAACGGCTCCTGAATGTATCAGGGGCCGTTTCGTCTTTTAAATGTCAGCGAGTCGATTTGCTGTAACATATTGAAATATAATAAATGAGGTTGTGAAATGATACCTGTCGTCGCGCTCGTTGGGCGCCCGAATGTGGGAAAATCTACCCTGTTTAACCGCCTGACGCGTACCCGTGACGCCCTGGTGGCGGATTTTCCTGGGCTGACGCGTGACCGTAAATACGGTCGGGCGGAAGTGGAAGGGCAGGAGTTCATTATCATTGATACCGGTGGTATCGACGGTTCGGAAGAGGGCGTGGAAACCCGTATGGCAGGGCAGTCGCTGCTCGCCATTGAAGAAGCGGATATCGTGCTGTTTATGGTGGATGCGCGCGCCGGCCTGATGCCTGCCGATCTGGGCATCGCACAGCATTTGCGCAGCCGCGAGAAAGCCACCTTCCTGGTCGCCAACAAAATTGATGGCGTGGATGCGGATATCGCGATGGCGGATTTCTATTCGCTGGGGCTGGGTGAGGTCTATCCCATGGCGGCTTCCCACGGGCGCGGTGTTACCTCGTTGCTGGAAAACGTGTTGCTGCCTTACGCCAAGCAGGAAGATGAACCGGTTGAACTGACGGAAGAAGAGGCTAACGCTGCCTATTGGGCGGAACAGTTAGGCGAAAATAGCGATGAGCCAGAGGACACCGAAGATGACTTCGATCCGGAAAGTATGCCCATTAAACTGGCTATCGTCGGTCGTCCCAATGTGGGCAAGTCCACCCTGACCAACCGTATTCTGGGCGAAGACCGTGTGGTGGTGTATGACATGCCGGGCACCACCCGCGACAGCATTTATATTCCGATGGAGCGCGATGGCCGCGAGTATGTGCTGATCGACACCGCTGGCGTACGTAAACGTGGCAAGGTCACGGAAACCGTCGAAAAATTCTCGGTGATCAAAACGCTGCAAGCGATCGAAGATGCCAACGTGGTACTGCTGGTTATCGATGCGCGCGACGGCATTTCCGATCAGGATCTCTCGCTGTTGGGCTTTATTCTTAATGCGGGACGTTCGCTGGTTATCGCCGTGAACAAATGGGATGGGCTGTCGCAAGAGATCAAAGAGCAGGTGAAAGACATGCTCGACTTGCGTCTCGGGTTCATCGATTTTGCGCGCGTGCATTTTATCTCTGCGCTGCATGGCAGCGGCGTCGGTAACTTGTTTGAGTCGGTACATGAAGCGTATACCTGCGCTACCAAGCGTGTGAACACCTCACTGTTGACGCGTATCATGCAGATGGCCGTTGACGATCACCAGCCGCCGCTGGTTCAGGGCCGCCGCGTGAAGCTGAAATACGCTCACGCCGGGGGGTACAACCCGCCGATTGTGGTGATCCACGGCAATCAGGTCAAAGATCTGCCGGATTCCTACAAACGCTACCTGATGAACTACTATCGTCGTTCGCTGAACGTGATGGGTACGCCGATTCGCATTCAGTTCAAAGAGGGGGAAAACCCCTTTGCCGAGAAGCGCAATACCCTCACGCCCAATCAGTTGCGTAAGCGTAAACGCTTGATGCAGCACATCAAGAAAGGCAAGTAATCAGAATGGGGCGGAATCGATGATCCGCCCCATTTTTATTATGGCCTTTGCATCAGCAATGGCCGTCAACCCTGTGTGAAAGTGTACGTTATGTCTTGGGAAACCTGGAGTTTTGCCTTTAATGTCACCATGCCTAACTTGTTAATCCTGTTGATGGGTATGGGACTGCGCCGTTTGGGGCAGTTGGATTACGCCTTTTGCGATTCGGCAATGAAGTTGGTGTTTAATCTGGCGCTGCCCTTCCTGCTGTTTTTTAGCGTGGCGACCAGCCAACAGTCAATTGCTACGCATCTTCCGATGATCCTCTATGGTGCCGTAGGTACCGTAACCACGTTTTTATTGCTCGAGTATGCGGCTGTTTATCTGGTGAAAGATCCCCGAGAGCGCGGTATTTTTGTTCAGGGAGGTTTTCGATCCAACACTGGCATTATGGGGTTGGGGTTGGCGTTTGCGGTACGCGCTTATGGTGAGCAGGGGATTGCGGTCGGCTCGCTCTACCTGACGGTCACTGTGGTTCTGTCGCATTAATCGGCTAATCAGGTAACATGCTATTTTTTAAT
>SMLE01000553.1_pt1 | contig 11862 bp, 12 predicted proteins | sample 2451431 | NCBI scaffold set ML178787.1 | reverse complement strand
CCGGAAAGCGGGTTCCGAATTTACACCACCTTGACGGACTCTACCGGGAAAGTTGATGGTAATGAAGTGAAAATTATAAAAAATTGAAAATTTACAAAAAAAATTGCATTGCATCTTTTGGTTAAAATTGATGTAAAACAATTAATTGCTGTTGGGGTTGATTTTCACACCCTGAATTAATTGATTTAAATCAAAGATTGGTGGCTAAGGTACTGGTATATAACTACACAAGGTAAGTGAATTTCATTTTGTTGTTAAAACCTCGTGTTGGTGCGTACTGCAACCCTTCTCAGGTTCAGACACGATTCTGCTGTTTTACGGAGGCAATTATGGTTACTGGCATTCAAATCACTAAAGCTAACAATAACGCTCTGGTTAACTCTTTCTGGCTGCTCGATGAAGAAAAATCAGAAGCACGCTGCGTTTGCGCAAAAGCGGATTACAGCGAAGATCAAATCGTTCCGGTGAGCGATCTGGGGCAGTTTGAATATCGTGAAGTTCCGTTGGAAATCAAACCGGAAGTGCGCGTGGAAGGGGGGCAACACCTGAACGTGAACGTTCTGCGCCGTGAAACGCTGGAAGATGCGGTAAAACACCCGGAAAAATACCCGCAGTTGACCATCCGTGTTTCTGGTTATGCAGTGCGTTTCAACTCATTGACCCCAGAACAGCAACGTGACGTGATTACGCGTACTTTCACTGAAAGCCTGTAATCGTACGTACGGTGGTTGCCGTAATAAAAAAGGAGCGAAAGCTCCTTTTTTTGTGCTCTGGTTTGTTCCCGGCGTTTGTGCCGGGAGACGGTATCGAAACAGAATTACTCTGTGCCTGAAGGTGTATCGTCCGTTTTCTGCGAAGGCTGGCGGCGCTTCCCTACATTTTTGCTGTCGCGGTGGCGCACTTTCACCTTGGTTCTTTCTTTCTCTTTCTTCTTTTTCTTCTCTTCAGCACGCTTAGCCAGTACTTTTTTCGACGGCTTACCGTTGGTTTTTTCGCTTGGTGCTTTGGTTTTTGGACGCAGCGCATCAATGACGCGCGCTTTCAACGGCTCATTTAAGTAACGGCTGATCTTGCCAAGCAGCAAGTGATCGTGGGCTTCCACCAGTGAGATGGCACACCCTTTTTTGCCAGCGCGTCCGGTACGCCCGATACGGTGCAAGTAGATATCGGCCGTCAGTGGCAAGTCAAAGTTGAAGACATGACTAACATCATTGATGTCCAACCCGCGTGCGGCAACGTCTGTGGCAATCAATACATTGACCTGTCCCTCGCTCAGGCGCGTGATGGCCTGATTGCGTTTGGCTTGCACCATCTCGCCTTCCAGATGGCAACTGTTGATACCCGCTTCACGTAACCAGGCTGCAAGTTCATGCACGCGCTCGCGCTTACGCACAAACACGATGGCTCGGGTGGTTTCCGGCTGTTTCAGCAAATGTGCCAGCAGCGCGGTTTTATGCTCAGTATCATCAGCGCGGTAAAACCATTGCAGAATCTTTTTACGCTCACGCCGTGAAGGGTCGGCTTCAATCTCAACCGGTTCTTTCAACAGTCGCTCTGCGAAATCTTTGACGGCATTGCCTTCCAGCGTGGCGGAAAACAGCAAAGTTTGTGTGCGCCAGCGAGTTTCACCAGCAATATGTTCGATATCCTGAGCAAATCCCATGTCGAGCATACGATCTGCTTCGTCCAGAATCAGCGTTTCCACTGCGCGACAGTCAAAGTGTTCTTCTTTGATGTATTGCAGCAGGCGCCCCGTGGTCGCCACCACAATATCCTGATTCTCGCTGAAGACTTCAGCGTGGTTCATGTAGGCCACACCGCCAGTGATGGTTGCTACGTCCAGATGGGTGTGCGCTGCCAACGCTTTAGCCTGCTCGGCTACCTGCATCGCCAGTTCACGCGTGGGCGTAACGATCAGAATACGCGGCGGACCTGATTTTTTACGGGGAAAGTCAATCAGATGCTGCAACACCGGCAGCAGATAGGCTGCTGTTTTTCCTGTTCCTGTTGGCGCGGATCCAAGGACATCTCTCCCGTCCATGGCGGGCGGGATCGCCGCGAGTTGAATGGCGGTGGGGCGCTCGTAGCCCATATCACGCAAGGCATCTAGCAGGCTTTCATCAAGATCGGAAAATTGGGTTGCAGTCATGGTCTACCTCTATTTGGGGCGCTGATTATAGACGCATTACGCGTGCACTTCATCATCTGTTTACACCGCCTTGGTGTCCTGTCGGCGGGATGCTTTCCCTGTTGCAGGGATTCCCTTATGCTACGGCGGTTTTCCGGAGGAGCAGCACATCATGCATCAGCACGCAGCGCGATCACAAACAGTGCGGCGCAACGGGTTCACGTTTAAACAATTTTTTGTCGCGCACGATCGTTGTGCGATGAAAGTGGGTACGGATGCCATCCTGCTCGGTGCCTGGGTGCCGGTGCCGCAAACCGGCTGTGTGCTGGATATTGGCTGTGGTTCCGGCATTATCACCCTGATGCTGGCACAGCGTAGCCCAGATTCGGTGACGATCGATGCGGTTGAGGTAGAGCGCGAAGCCAGCACACAGGCACAAGAGAATCGGCAGGCCTCACCGTGGGCATCACGTATTACCGTGGTAAACCGTGATATTGAGACGTTTACGACACAAACCGCATCACGCTATGCGTTGATTGTCAGTAATCCGCCTTATTTTGCACCGGGCAGTGCGTGTCGGACCGAGGCGCGCAGCACGGCCCGTTATACAGAGAGTTTGTCCCATGAAACCTTACTCCATTGTGCTACCAAGCTGCTGGAGCCGGAAGGGCGCTTTTGTGTGGTGCTACCGAGTCAGGTTGCCAGTGATTTTTGCAGCACGGCATGCCAACAAGGGTGGTCGATACGTCAGCGACTGGCCGTACGTGAGAGGGCAGAGGGCCAACCGCATCGGGAACTGTTGACGTTGACGAAGCAAGCGGGCCCCTGCGAGAGTCGAACGTTGATTGTCCGCGCAGAAGATGGCAGCTACTCTTATGATTTTCGCGCATTGACCAAGGATTTCTATTTATTTATGTAGGATATTCCTTGTTGTTAACGATGGCTCGGGCACTCTCAGAGGCTAACGGTGCTATTGAACGTTTTTTCGCGTATGATCCCCTGACTGTCCCAGCTAAAGAACAGAAAGCGGCGCGACGTGTACGGATGTAAACGCCGACGCGCGAAGATACATGGGGCAGGCTGAGCACATAAAGAAGAAGGAACAAACGTTATCGGGAACTTTTGTTAACCGGTGGCGTCCGACTTACAGCTTGCTCAGATTATTTAATAACGATATGGCTGGCAGTACTATTTTACGTGTGGAGAACGGTTTGAGGAGACATTACCTCGGATGAGCGAGCAGCTAGCAGATCGCATTCTGGTTGAACGTGTCCAGAAAGGCGACCAGAAATCTTTTAATTTACTGGTGGTGCGCTACCAGCACAAAGTAGCGAACCTAGTGTCACGGTACGTTCCTCCTGGGGATGTGCCTGATGTGGTACAGGAGTCGTTTATCAAAGCCTATCGTGCGTTGGAATCTTTTCGCGGCGATAGTGCGTTCTACACTTGGCTGTATCGCATTGCGGTTAATACGGCCAAAAATTATCTGGTTGCTCAGGGGCGGCGACCACCGTCTAGCGACGTTGATGCCAATGACGCTGAAAATTATGAAACTGCCAGCGCATTAAAAGAAATATCGAACCCTGAGAACTTAATGTTGTCAGAGGAATTGAGAAGTATCGTTTTTCGAACCATTGAAGCGTTGCCAGAAGATTTACGGATGGCGATTACGCTACGCGAACTTGATGGCCTGAGTTATGAAGAGATAGCCGCCATTATGGATTGCCCGGTCGGCACTGTTCGTTCTCGCATATTCCGTGCGCGAGAAGCGATAGATAACAAAGTACAACCGCTAATTCAACGTTAACCTGGTTTTCGCGTTAACCATGATGGATTTGACAAGGTAAGGGTAAGGGTATGGGTATGCAGAAAGAGAAACTTTCCGCTTTAATGGACGGCGAGGCAGCGGATACCGAACTGCTTAACACATTGGGGCGGGATGCTGAACTGCAAAAAAGTTGGCAAAGCTACCATTTGATTCGCGATACGCTGCGTGGTGACGTGGCGCAGAGTGTCATTGAAATCGACATTGCCGCACGCGTTGCGCAGGCGATTGCCGAAGAGCCGGTGCGCATTGCGCCTCTGGCTATTCCCGAAGCACAGCCTCATCCCGATACCTGGTCACGTTTGTCGTTCTGGGACAAAGTGCGTCCTTGGGCAAGCCAACTGACTCAGGTTGGTGTGGCAGCCTGTGTCTCATTGGCGGTGATCGTCGGCGTGCAAATGCAACGTTCCCCGGATCAAGCTCCGGAGGCGCAAAACGACATGCCAGCGTTTAGTACGCTTCCCGCCATGGGCACCGCCTCTCCGGTAAGCCTGGGTGTACCGTCTGAAAACGTGGTGTCGCACGGTGGTCAACGTCAGGTTGAAGCACAACGCAACCGCATCAATGTCATGTTGCAGGACTATGAGTTGCAGCGTCGCCTCCATTCGGAGCCGTTGCAAGGTCAGCAAGATGAAGAGCAGCAGGCCGCTATTCAGGTGCCTGGCACTCAATCTTTAGGAACGCAGTCTCGTTAATGAAGCGTGTTGGGTTTGCTTTTTGCATTCTACTCGGTTGCTTACCCTATTCAACAACCGTCCTGGCGCGACCTGCGTCAGGTACGGTGTTGCAGCCTCAGCCCTCGTCCTCGCTGCAACAGATGGGCAATGCTATTCGGGCATTGAATTATGAAATACATTTCATCAATATTTCCCGTCAGGGCATCGACTCTCTGCGCTATCGTCATGCCCGCATAGATAACCGTCCATTGGCACAGTTGCTGTTTATGGATGGGCCTCGCCGAGAAATCGTGCAGCGAGATCGGGATATCAGTTACTTTGATACCGATCTAGAACCTTTCTCGCTTTCCGGCGATCACATCATCGATTCGTTTCCCAGCCTGGTTTATGCCGATCATCAATCGCTGTCAGCGTTCTATGATTTCATTCCGGCGGCAGGAAGAGTTCGGATCGCCGATCACCTGTGTGAAGGCATGCGTATTATTTCCCGGGATGGGACACGTTATAGCTACAGCGTATGGTTTGATGTCGCGACCAAACTGCCGTTGCGTATTGACTTGCAGGATCGCAATGGGGAACGGATGGAGCAATTTCTGGTGACATCGCTGGTGGTCAGTGATGATATCCGTGAGACGTTACGCCCATTATTAAGCGAAGGGTTACCACCATTACTGACGACACCGTCGGTTGAAACGGTCGACCTGAACTGGATTCCTGAATGGCTGCCACAGGGCATGAAAGAGATCTCGCGTACCCGCAGAACGTTGCCTGGGATCAGTATCCCGGTGGAATCGCGTCTGTTCAGTGATGGTTTATTCAGCTTTTCTGTTAATATCACGCCATCGTCAGAATCCCGTGCCGAGCAATATGTCACGACGGGACGGCGAAGCGTACACACAGAAATCCGCAATGGGTATGAAATAACCGTAGTGGGCGAATTGCCCCCAACCACGGCTAAACGCATTGCTGATAATGTCATTTTTCAATCGCAGTAAATTTGCAAGATGTAGGGCGCAGGTATGATCAAAGAGTGGGCGACTGTGGTTTCCTGGCACAACGGCATGGCCGTGCTGCACTGTGAGCAGCGTTCTGGGTGCAGCGGTTGTCAGTCGCGTAAAACCTGTGGTACCGGGCTTTTGAGCGAATTGGGACGCTCCGCTGAACAGGCGCTGCACGTTCCGTGCGAGCAACCCTTGCTGCCTGGTCAACGCGTTGAATTGGGTATTTCCGAAAGTAGTCTGCTGCGTTCCGCCATGCTGGTCTATCTGGTGCCGCTGCTGGGATTGTTTATAGGGGCGGGATTGTTGCAGTCGCTGTTCGCCAACGATCTGGCGGCGGTGTTGGGCGCGTTGCTGGGTGCCGCGTTGGCGTTTATGCTGGTTCGTGGCTGGTCGCTTAAATTAGGCGAGAAACGTCACTATCGCCCGGTTATTTTGCAGATAGCCCTGCCGGGACAGCCGCTGAAAATCGAATCCTGAACCTCATTTAACGGGGTGAGCCACTGCGCCACCCGGTTGTTTCTCAAGAGATATTCTCCGCCCAACGCGCGCGTGCTTGTCCTTAAACGTCATCTTTTTCCCGGTTGTCTGCCATGATGGAATAAAAGCGCCATAATCAAAGGGAATACGGGTTGATGACTAGGTTTTCCGGCGTCTGACATGTAGAATGCATCGGTTCTGGTGAAAGGGGAAGGCATTGCCGCCATTTTCATCGCATGCGCATGCCAGACGGCAAGAATTTCAGAAATACCAAGGTAGAAAAACTTTCATAATGAAGCATATACGAAATTTCTCCATTATTGCCCATATCGACCACGGTAAGTCGACGCTTTCTGACCGTATTATTCAACTTTGCGGCGGTTTATCTGACCGTGAAATGGCGGCGCAGGTGCTGGACTCCATGGATCTAGAACGTGAACGCGGCATCACCATCAAAGCGCAAAGTGTAACGCTGGATTACCATGCCAAAGATGGCGAAGCCTACCAACTGAATTTTATCGACACTCCGGGGCACGTTGACTTCTCCTATGAAGTTTCACGTTCTCTGGCGGCGTGCGAAGGGGCGTTGCTGGTGGTGGATGCAGGGCAAGGCGTAGAGGCACAAACGCTCGCCAACTGCTACACCGCGATGGAAATGGACCTGGAAGTGGTCCCGGTGCTTAACAAGATTGACCTGCCGGCCGCCGATCCCGAGCGTGTGGCAGAAGAGATTGAAGATATCGTCGGCATCGATGCCACCGATGCTGTGCGCTGCTCGGCGAAAACTGGCGTTGGCGTTCCTGATGTGCTTGAACGTCTGGTGAAAGAAATTCCATCGCCAGAGGGCGATCCAAATGCGCCGCTTCAGGCGTTGATCATCGACTCCTGGTTCGACAACTACCTCGGTGTGGTCTCTCTGATCCGCATCAAAAATGGCTCGTTGCGTAAGGGCGACAAAGTGAAGGTCATCAGTACCGGTCAGGTGTATAACGCCGATCGTCTGGGGATTTTCACGCCGAAGCAGATCGATCGTGATGTGCTTAATTGCGGTGAAGTGGGTTGGCTGGTGTGCGCCATCAAAGACATTCTTGGTGCTCCGGTGGGGGATACCCTGACATTGGCGCGCCAACCGGCTGACAAAGCGCTACCGGGCTTCAAAAAGGTTAAACCACAGGTTTATGCTGGCTTATTCCCGGTCAGTTCTGATGATTATGAGAACTTCCGCGACGCGTTGGGTAAACTGAGCCTCAATGATGCTTCGCTGTTCTACGAACCGGAAACCTCAACCGTGTTGGGCTTTGGTTTTCGCTGCGGCTTCCTGGGCCTCCTGCACATGGAGATCATTCAGGAACGTCTGGAGCGTGAATACGATCTGGCTCTGATCACCACGGCACCGACCGTAATTTATGAAGTAAAGACCACGCGTCAGGAAATTGTTTACGTTGACAGCCCTTCCAAGTTGCCACCGCTCAACAACATTGAAGAACTGCGTGAACCTATCGCGGAATGCCATATGCTGTTGCCGCAGGAGTACCTGGGCAACGTGATCACCTTGTGTATTGAGAAGCGTGGTGTGCAGACCAACATGGTTTACCACGGTAATCAGGTGTCATTGACCTATGAAATTCCCATGGCGGAAGTGGTGCTCGATTTCTTCGATCGACTGAAATCGACTTCGCGCGGTTATGCGTCGCTGGATTACAGTTTCAAACGTTTCCAAGTCTCTGACATGGTGCGGGTTGACGTGATGATTAACGCCGAACGTGTTGATGCGTTGGCGCTGATCACCCACCGCGATAACTCACAGTATCGTGGCCGTGAGCTGGTGGAAAAAATGAAAGAGCTGATCCCGCGTCAGCAATTTGATATTGCCATTCAGGCGGCCATCGGCAACCACATTATCGCGCGTTCGACCGTGAAACAGTTGCGTAAAAACGTATTGGCGAAATGTTATGGCGGCGACGTGAGCCGTAAGAAAAAGCTGTTGCAGAAACAGAAAGACGGTAAGAAGCGCATGAAACAGGTCGGCAACGTTGAATTGCCGCAAGAAGCCTTCTTGGCCATTCTGCACGTCGGCAAAGAGAGCAAATAAACCCTAAGGAGTTGGCATGGCCAATATGTTTGCCTTGGTTTTAGCGCTGGCGACGCTCGTCACCGGCATCGTCTGGTGTTTTGAACGCTTTAAATGGGCACCGGCACGCAAGGCAAGAGCGGAGGCGGCGCTGAGTGCGCAGCAGGATGGCGGCGCGGGCGTTGTGACGATAAAACAACCCGGTTGGATTGAAACCTGCGCTTCGGTGTTTCCGGTATTGGCGCTGGTATTTTTTGTGCGTTCCTTTGTCTACGAACCGTTCCAGATACCGTCGGGTTCCATGATGCCGACGCTGCTGATTGGTGATTTTATTCTGGTGGAGAAATTTGCCTACGGCATTAAGGATCCCATCACGCAGACAACGCTGATCCCGACCGGGCATCCGCGACGCGGGGATGTAGCGGTATTCAAATATCCTGAAAATCCGCGTCTGGATTATATCAAACGTGTGATTGGTCTGCCGGGCGACAGGGTTTCTTACGATCCGCTCAGCAAGCAGGTGACGGTGCGTCCTGCATGTGAAGGCTCGGCGTGTGACAGCGCCGTCGCGGTAACCTACAGTAACCTTGAAGCCAGTGATTTCGTGCAAACGTTCGGTCGTCCTGGTTCGGAATCGGGCAGCGGTTTCTACGCGCTGCCACTCGGTGAGGAAAAACCGGGTGGCGTGCGGATGGGCGTTCGTCAGGAGACGCTGGGTGATGTCTCGCACCGCATTCTGGTGGTGCCGGGTAGCCAGGATCAACTGGGGATGTACTACCAGCAGTCGCGCCAGCCGCTGGCCACTTGGGTAGTGCCAAACGGGCACTATTTCATGATGGGTGATAACCGTGATAACAGCGCCGATAGTCGTTTCTGGGGTTTTGTGCCGGAGAAGAATCTGGTCGGCCGCGCAACGGCAATCTGGATGAGCTTTGAGAAACAAGAAGGTGAATGGCCAACGGGCGTGCGTCTGAGCCAAATTGGTCGAATTCATTAATCACCGTGATAAACCCGCAGCATTATTTTCGGGTACGTTGTAGAATTGTTGTATCTCACACCGCATTCTCGTTGCAGGTAGCCCTTGCAACGAAGAATGTGATGAGAATAAACGAAAAACGCAGGCTCCGTTCGGAGCCAATGCAAACGAAACAGCTTTGTTCCCCTATCGCCCGCAAGAGCGATCCAGACAGCGCTGTTCCGTATGCTGCGGTAAATAGGTATTGTTGATCTATTGGTAACACATGAACCCCATCCTAATAAATCGGTTACAAAGAAAGCTGGGCTATACTTTCCAGCAGTACGACCTGTTATTGCAGGCGTTAACGCACCGCAGTGCCAACAGCAAACACAATGAGCGTCTGGAGTTTCTTGGTGACTCCATCCTGAGTTTTGTGATTGCCAATGCACTTTATCATCGCTTTCCTCGTGTCGATGAAGGGGATATGAGCCGTATGCGCGCCACGCTGGTGCGCGGCAATACGCTGGCGGAAATTGCGCGTGAATTCGAATTAGGTGAATGTCTGCGCCTTGGTCCCGGTGAATTGAAAAGCGGTGGCTTCCGCCGTGAGTCTATTTTGGCTGACACGGTCGAAGCGCTGATTGGCGGTATTTTTCTGGACAGTGATATCCAGAATATTGAAAGACTGATTCTGAATTGGTATCAGACCCGATTGGATGAAATCAGTCCAGGGGATAAGCAGAAAGATCCTAAAACCCGGTTGCAAGAGTTTCTGCAAGGGCGTCATCTGCCATTGCCTACCTATCTGGTGGTGCAGGTGCGTGGTGAGGCACACGATCAGGAATTTACCATCCATTGTATGATCAGCGGTTTTAACGAACCGGTGATTGGTACGGGCTCCAGTCGGCGTAAGGCGGAGCAGGCGGCAGCGGAACAAGCGTTGAAAATACTGGAGATTCAATGAGCGAAGAACAAAGCTACTGCGGTTTCGTCGCGATTGTTGGGCGACCCAACGTGGGCAAATCCACGTTGCTGAACGAACTGCTGGGGCAAAAAGTCTCCATTACTTCGCGTAAGCCGCAAACCACGCGTCACCGCATTATGGGTATCCATACCGAAGGTCCTTATCAGGCTATTTATGTGGATACGCCAGGGCTGCACATTGAAGAAAAACGGGCAATTAACCGTCTGATGAACCGTGCTGCCAGTAGCTCCATCGGCGATGTCGAGTTGATCATCTTTGTGGTTGAAGGGACGCACTGGACCGACGACGATGAAATGGTCGTGGGTAAGTTGCGCGATCAAAAACGTCCGGTATTGCTGGCAATCAACAAGATTGACAATGTGACGGACAAAACCAAACTGCTGCCGCATATCCAGTTTTTAAGTGAAAAAATGAACTTCCTCGACGTGGTTCCTCTTTCTGCGGAAAAGGGCACTAACGTTGACACTATTGCCAGCATTGTGCGCAAACACCTGCCTGTGGCTGAGCATCACTTCCCGGAAGATTACATCACCGATCGTTCGCAGCGCTTTATGGCGGCAGAGATTATCCGTGAAAAGCTGATGCGCTTTCTCGGTGAAGAGTTGCCCTATTCGGTGACCGTTGAGATCGAGCGTTTCGTGACCAACGACCGCGGCGGTTATGACATCAATGGGTTGATTCTGGTTGAGCGCGATGGTCAGAAGAAAATGGTGATCGGTAACAAAGGCGCCAAAATCAAGACGATCGGCATTGAAGCGCGTCAGGATATGGAAGCCATGTTCGAAGCCAAGGTACACCTGGAATTGTGGGTGAAGGTGAAATCCGGCTGGGCGGATGACGAACGCGCATTGCGCAGCCTGGGCTACATCGACGACTTATAAGGTTAACGCCGATGGAAGGCTGGCAGCGCGCGTTTGTCTTGCATGGGCGACCTTACAGTGAAACCAGCCTGTTGCTGGATCTTTTCACGGAAGACAAAGGGCGTGTGCGCGTGTTGGCCAAAGGCGCGCGCACACGCCGCTCTCCGCTAAAAGGATGTTTGCAACCGTTCACGCCATTGCTGGTGCGCTGGGGTGGACGCGGTGAAGTAAAAACTTTGCGTAACGCTGAACCGGTATCACTGGCACTACCGCTCACTGGCGTCATGTTGTACAGCGGCCTCTACGTCAATGAACTGCTTGCTCGCGTGCTGGAGCACGAAACCAATTTTTCCGCACTCTTCTTCGATTACCTGCATTGCTTGCAGCAACTGGCAGCGTTGAGCTCCTCACCGGAACCGGCACTGCGTCGTTTTGAGCTGGCACTGTTGGGCTATCTCGGTTACGGCGTTGATTTTCTGCACTGTGCAGGCAGTGGGGAGCCCGTTGCAGACACCATGACCTACCGTTACCGTGAAGAAAAAGGGTTTATCGTCAGTGTGATTGTGGATCAGCGTAGCTTTACCGGCTATGAGTTGCGTGCGCTGGCTGCGCGGGAATTTCCTGATGTGCAAACCCTGCGGGCTGCGAAACGCTTTACCCGTATGGCGCTCAAACCTTATCTGGGCGGCAAGCCATTGAAGAGCCGTGAGCTGTTTCAAAAATCTGCTGTTTTACGTCCCCACACGCCACCTGTTGCAAAAGAATAATGACCTGAGCAGTGAACCTGTCAATCTCTCGCTATCTAAAGATTGCCGCAGTGGTAACGAACCGAAAGTGTGGGGGGGTGATCATTTTTACATAGCTAAGGGGGAGGGGCTGG
>ML178787.1_pt13 | contig 11914 bp, 4 predicted proteins | sample 2451431 | NCBI scaffold set ML178787.1 | reverse complement strand
TCTTTTTCTTTTTCATATTCATTAGAGACGCTCACTATACAAGCACCATTAGTCAATTCTCTTTGGATACGACGGCGCTGAGAGACGACTGGACATCGATGACATCATCGCGCTCTGCCACGCGCCAAGTATAAAATACCTCTCGCTCGCACCAATTATCACGCGCATCCAAATGTCCGTCTTACACGATTTATGNAGTATGATGAATTTGCCACAATGGCTAACCCGTCCACCTTACCTTATCAACTATTCGATTTCACTAACTGCACATCGTATAGTTCCATATCATTAGTACAGGACGAAAAATATCAACTCTTTTTCTTTTTCATATTCATTAGAGACGCTCACTATACAAGCACCATTAGTCAATTCTCTTTGGATACGACGGCGCTGAGAGACGACTGGACATCGATGACATCATCGCGCTCTGCCACGCGCCAAGTATAAAATACCTCTCGCTCGCACCAATTATCACGCGCATCCAAATGTCCGTCTTACACGATTTATGATAGTCAGTAGAGTCCGGCACTGACCGCCGAATACTCGGGAGTGAACACCGACTCTTCTCACGTCTATAACCTTTCCTTCTCTTTACTTTTGTATATATTCTAAACGTCTTGTTTAAACTGTAATTTAAATACTAATTACATTTGTTAGTGAATTGTTACACCCAACAACCTCAATTCCTACACCCCCCCCCCCAANCCCCCCCCCCTAATTGCGAAGAGAGAATGAAAGCAACATCTATCGATCGAGAATAATATTTTCAATAAATGACAGTGGTTTCACTACTTAATTTCTTTTGGGAGCGGGGAGAAATGAATTTTCCAATCGGGAGAGCCCCTCTGAGCTCATTCGACGTCCGAGAGCCGTTCGGGGTTTCTCCGCGCTTTTGAAAATTCATTTCTCCGCTCCTAACGGAGATTAAGAAATGAAACCGATGTCCTTTATTAAAAATACAATTCTCGATCGATAGGCTTTCGTTTCATTCCTTCATCTCAATTAGGGAGGGGAGAAGTTAATTTTTGAATGAGAAGAACTTGTCCGTAGTTACTGCACGATTTGAAAATTCATTCCTCCTCTCCTAATAGAGATTAAGCAATGAAAGCGCTGCCATTTATTGAGAACGTAATTCTCCATCGATAGATATTCCTTTCATTCTTTCATCGTAATTAAGGGGGGAGAAATGACTTTTCCAATCGGGGGAGCCCCTCCGGAGAGCCGTTCGGCGTTACTCCGCGCTTTTGAAAATTCATTCCTCCGCTCCTGCTTGAGATTAAGTGATGAAACCGTTGTCATTCATTGAGAATTTAATTCTCGATAGATCGGCGTCCGTTTCATTCGTTCATCTTAATTAGGGGGGGAGAAATGAATTTTCCAATCGGGGGAGCCCTTCCGGACAGTCGTTCGGGGTTACTCCGCGCTTTTGAAAATTCATTCCTCCGCTCCTATTTGAGTAGGATAGAATAGAATTCCCCGAAGATTCCAAAAAGCTTCATTGTTCTTCATGCATGAAAAATGGGCATCTTCGGGAAACTCGTTGCGATCGCAAGACTTTTATTGATTTATTTTTCTCCGTGTGACGTTCGTATAGAAGATCAAAAAATCAATTTAACATTGGGATAAATGAAGTGGAGAGAAAAACGTGAATATCTCGGAAATTAGATGCGACAATACGTGCCCTTTTCACGTCGACGTACACATATAATTGGACTGAAATTTATAGAAATTTTTAATTTGCAATGACGAAATTCCTTGAAATTTCCGTATTACGGCAACGCGATAAAAATTCCCAATAAGTGTTCCCGGAATTTCCGCGAAAATATTACTGAAACCTACAGACATCATTCCTGAATTCAAGACTTTCCTTTGATTTTCAGGATCATGTCACTGGAAATTTTTTACAAAATGACTTAATTTCAACATTGCTTGCTCATTGCAGGTCAGAAATGCAGCCGCCCCAAAAAGACACATCGATTCCTAGGAACAACATTTTTTTTTCTCGGTAAATACAGACAACAGAGAAATGTCAGAGTGCAGTGAATAAACTGCACTCGTCAATAACTCCATAATGGCAGAGTGGAATTTCCTGATTTTTTGTCACTCTCGATTAATTTTTTAAAGATTCAAATTGATACTTGATTCATTCACATCGTTCCATTCCATCGGGAGATATTGTCGATTGGAGACAATTTTTTATGGTCACTGAAGGAGGCAAACCATTCATCTAAATCTCGCAATAATCAGCGAAAAATCTTATTCATTAATCTATTATTATTGAATTAATCCCATTATGTGTAGATCGCTGGAGAACAACGAAAACGTTCCAATCGTTCAAACGAGTTGAAATGTTTTCTTTCTCCTTCTTCTCCGTTTTCTTTCTCACTCGCACTCGTTAAGTTTGGCCGAGGACGGGCACGTGCCAACGCGACGGAGACGACAATGAGTGGGAGCGAGCGCGATACATATTCTTTTCTCATTCAGGGGGATAATGCCGACATTAGTATAGCCGACTGTTTTACCAACAAAAGTGTACTCGCATTTAGTTCATGCGCCACCACTACGAAAAAATCCAGTCGAAGCGTTTACATTGCCGTGGCAGATCTCCCCTTAATCTGTGCTCTTTGCTATCCTCTTTGAGTGCCGTGATGTTTCACACTTTTCAACCGGGGCATTAAACACAGAAATAACGATAGGAGTGCATATAAATTTTAGAAAACATTCACTAATTGTACCCACCCGCTTACCTCCTATTTGCATCAATGAATCAGTAATTAAATCTTACCTTCGCAAGACGACAGCTTTGAAGTTTTAGGTTATAAATGTAACCACCAAATTTAGAGGTACATCTTGTCCTTATTCCATATTGTTTATACTCCCTTAATCCAGAGCCAGCGGCTTTTGACTTTCCCCGACGAGTCTACAAGGAAAACTTGCACAAACCATGTCAGACGAAGAAGATTTAGTTTATATCAAAAAAATAAAAACTGTGCACTACGGATCTCTTGAAGAGTCTGAAAGAGCTCGTCTAGCAGGAGCCAATGACACTGACGAAGAAAAAGAAGGTATTCAAAATGAAATGACAGAATCGGGAAACGTCCACATCTCTAGCGAGTACATGGACCTGGAGGATGAGATGTCGAAAGACAGACAAGCCTTGCTAGAAGAGTTTGAACGTCGAAAGAAGGCGAGACAGATTAATGTCTCTACAGACGACTCAGAGGTGAAAAAAAATCTTAGACAATTAGGGGAACCGATCTGTCTGTTTGGCGAGGGTCCGGCGGACAGGCGAACGAGATTAAGGGAATTATTGGCTAGTTTGGGGGAAGATGCGATAAAGAAGAAACATGACGAGGAGGAAAAAATGCCGCATCCAGTAGAAAGGGACATGGAGACAACGTGGTACCATGAGGGACCTAATTCTTTGGAAATTGCTCGCACCTGGATCGCTCATTATTCACTACCACGGGCCAAAGCACGATTGAACAATGCTAGAGAAGAGTTGACGTTGTCTGGAGCCACGCGAACGGCAAGGAGACAGGAATTGTTGAAAAAACTACAGGCTTTGACAATTTATTGTTCACAAATTGGGGACACAAGACCCATTTCATATTGTCAATTCAGTCCAGATTCGAAACTTCTAGCAACTTCATCGTGGTCAGGATTGTGTAAACTCTGGTCCGTACCTAATTGCACACAAGTGCGGACCTTGAAAGGACATGCGTGTAATGTTGGGTGTATTATTTTCCATCCAAAGGCTACGATCAATGAGGAAGTATTGGGGGATAGGCCTGGGCAGACCTGTGTAATGGCTAGTTGTGCTGCTGATGGTATATTCATTCAATTCATTCTTCACATTACCGTAGCCAATTATCTGGAATTTAGTAGTGGTGTAGTTTAACTCGAAGTTCTTCCTCTATTCAATTATGAAATTTTGACATTTGTTGGTTTCGGGATAAGTTTTTAGAAAAGTTTTTCATTGCATGGTTCCTTAGGTACATGATATATCTCTGCTCGTATTTTCTTCCAAAGCAACTAATTTTTCGGATATTCTTGTGAATTTCATAAATAAAAGTGTTAGGTTTGATTTGAAATTGACTATCACGTCATTAAAAAAGTCGTTGAATCATTATTTGTGCAGTATTTTGCGATATTCTCATTGCTAATTGTTTTTTCAATTTCGGCCTAAATGGTTTAATCAAGGAGTTTCAAGGGATGAATATGTTCATACTTTTATAATGAGAGTAAAGTATATATTTTTTCTTCTAAATTGGCAGCTAATTTGAGAGCATTTTCTCGCAGGTACTGTTAAGCTGTGGGGGAGTGGAATGGGAGAAGAACCTCTGGCAGAAATAGAAGGGCACGAGCCAAACCGAGTATCTCGATTAGCATTTCATCCTTCGGGAAGGTTTTTGGGCACTTGTTGTCATGATGCCTCTTGGAGATTGTGGGATTTGGAGCAACAGGCCGAGGTACTTCATCAGGAGGGTCATGCTAGGGCTGTCCATTGTATAAGGTATAGAGCACAAAATTGAACTATTAAGGTATTGAGATTGACATCGGATTTCTTTTTTTCTTTTATATTATATGGATCCATGGTAGTAAATCTTTGACAATGTCCATGACTAGGTGAGCGGTTTCATCCATGAAAACAATTTCTAATATCATTGACTTCCGAATCTATGCGGTGTTTGCTTTTCAGCCTTGCCCAGACGTTTCGGAAACTCGGAGCTCATAGCTCTGAAGATGCAGACTGCAATGTTCCCGGAACGTCGGCACAACGCTGAAACCAAACGCGGCATCCGCCCGGAAGCCAATGATATCAATAATTATGGCCGTGAAAGCCTCAAAAGTAAAGAAAACCAATGAAAGTAATTATTTTTCGACCGGTATATTCATATTCTATATTATCTCCAGGGCTATCTACTCGGTCAACCTTGTTTTTAAGTTATTAATTACATAGAAAGTGGGATGCTATATGCTATCCATCAGTTTTCCGGACCTCTGTATGAGGGAAATAATCGAGATACGCGGTAGCGTATCGGTCGAGATACGCGGTAGCGTATCGGTTGAGATACGCGGTAACGTATCGGTCAAGAAAACGTTTTGACATCAATTGTCCAGCATCTCAGGCCGAGCGCACCACGTATCTACACACGACAGAATTCCCCCCCCCCCCCCACCACTACCTCTAAATGATTTTCATTCGGTATAATAAGAACGGGACGACAAATCGGAAAAGTGTCCTCAGTTACATATAAATCGCCTATGAGCTTTTCAACGGTGTAACTATTGTATTTTTTGGATGAACAGTAAAAGATACGCGAATATAGTAACAGATTGATATTCGCATTCTCGCGATACAAATTATAAAGTCGGGGAGTCAAGTTACAACGTTGGCAGCGCCGATCCAACTGAGCCTCACATTCAACCTCGAAATGTTGCCACCAGTGCGTTCAAACGTGGGTTGTCATGTTATTATGGAGAACCACGAGAAATATTTTTTCTCACTTGAAATTTCATTTGAAATTTATTTGAAATTCATTTATTAGAGTAAAAAGAAAAATCAAATCTGTGTTGTATTTTTTTTCTCTCGCCGAAAATTCGAATTTCTTCTCGTCATATCTCTATCCGTACCTTGCAGATGAAGATAGGTTGTGAGGTTATGGTTTATGTTTGAAATCTGACAGAAGTGCTATTTGTCGAAAGTTGTGTGATCAAGTATTAAATGCTCGTCGATAGCCAAATTGAAAAAAATTGAGTGATAACAGAAAATGTTTACAATTTCGTGGGAAAAAAATTTCCGAATGGGGTTACGGTGAGATGCGAAGAACACAAAAACAATTTTGTGATTATTTCGAAAAAATTAGTAATATCTCAGGAAAAAAGAAAAAGATTTTTTATAAAAAGTTCTATACATAAAAGTTTTAAATTTTTTTTAAGTTTTCAATGTTTTTATGAAAGTTCTATTGAGTAAGCATTTTTTCCGGCTGTTCCGCAAAGAAAATCAATTCGTCTCTCAAAAGAATACAATTACCATAGAAAATTGAAGGAAAAATTAAATGGAAGGAACAAACTAAGTCAGAAAATCTTGGATAAATAATTAAAAGTCGGTGGAAATAATGAATCTGGAGTATGTTAGTTTCTTTTCAATTGTTAATTGGAGGTATGTTCTATCTCGTGAAAATGAGTTGAATTGAATTCTAAAAAACAATTTTCACGAAATATGAAGACAATTCTTTGCTTATTTTGAAAAAATTAATGAAATCTCTCTAAAAAAGAAAAACAAATGTTTTTGTAAAAAAATTGCGCCAAGGACAAGTTTTGTTTGCTTTTTACTGAAAAGTGAAATTTTTTGAAAAATACAAACAAATAAAAAAAAAGCCAAGTCAGAAATGTCGAATAAATTGTCACAGGGAACAATCAGATTTCTATGAGAAAAATAGTTCTAAACCGAGTAAGGATTAGAAAAAAATTCTCTATGAAATAAAAAATCAGTAGAAGCAGGACCAACTTCCTTGGCGCGGATTTTTTCAACTCACTGTCTATTATCAATGTCATCCTCCATCTTCTGATCCGCGCCAAGGACGTTGGTCCTGCTTCTGATTTTTTATTTCATAGAGAATTTTTTTCTAATCCTTACTCGGTTTAGAACTATTTTTCTCATAGAAATCTGACTGTGCCCTATGATCAAATAATTATCAATGCACAACTTAAAAAAATCGGAGGTACACGGACTCAGTAATATAGAATATAATAATAATATGGAATAATGTAGACGGAGAATATAGAATATGAATATACCAGTCGAAAAATGATTTTTTTCATTGCGATGCATTACTGGCTTTAACCGGGGNGGGGGGGGGGGGGGATAGATACGACATGCACACGTTCTGAAATTCGGAGATGCGGAGGAGGGCTCGGTAGTTCAACTGAAGTACCTGATTATATTGAAGTACCTAATACCCCACCTGATTTGAAATCCGTGTGCCTCCGGCACTTTTAATTTGTGCATTGATAATTATTTGACTAGACAAATACAATTGAAGTCCTGCTTGCTTTGATTCCAATCCGAATTCGTTTAAGGCAGGGCCAGCCAAAGTCTGCTCTCGGAACAAATCATGTTCCCGACCTCAATTAGTGCGGTTCAATGGATTGAATCGGTAAGGACAGTGTTGCTGACATCGGGTTTATGAGGTGTCACTATGCGGTCAAAGACACAATTAGGGGTCGAAAGTCACCAGATTAAAAAAAATCACAAGTATGAAATTTTTTTTATTAATTTTCAAACACTCAACGAAATGCAGAAACGGCACACTTGCTCAGTGAAATTATCTGAAATAATACTCACAAGAAGAAGGAGCAACGATATAAAAAAGTATATAATGATCATTTAAGGTGATGAATACTATTTTACATGTCACAATGTATTTATATTTCACACATAGCCTCTTCACTAATATACTCTTAGAGGCAAGAATTGGTTGTTGTCTTGTGGCATTTTGCCTATTACAACCGTAAATTTTCCCAATCTTCATATTCTCCATCAAAATAGAAAAGGATTAGTGACAAAGTCAAAGTCAAAGTGACAAATCTGCAACACTGGTCGGGAGCACGATGTGCTCGAAGGCAGACTTTGCCTGACCTTGCTCTATATAGGCCAGTCAATAAAGATTTTGTTTTGACTGAAATCAAGGATGATAGAAGAAGGATAAAGACTATAGCATATCACAAAGAGGATTGACTAAAGTAGAGGCTCAGATCTCGGGGTTGGACTGACCCCAAGCCAAAAGTAGTTCGACCCCAACGGAGGGATACCGCCACGGTCGAATCTGACGGCTGGGCGAACTGCCTGTGCGGGTAACTCGGCAGTACAGCGTTGCCAACCGTACCATTATAATGGTATCCGTACCAGGATTGAGACCTTCGTACCATGTAAGATGATGAGGACCATGGTACCATGGTACCACTTTTTTTCTAGGTGGGCAGGAGTTGAATGGGGGAAATTTAAGAGGCAAACGAGGAATGGTTAAACCATCAAAATTCAAGAGTCAAACGGAAAATGGTCAAGCGAACAAGAGTTAAAATTCAAGAGTTAAATATCAAGGGTCTAGCGAACAAGAGTTGAAATGCAAGAGTCAAATGTCAAGAGTACAACGGCGAGTGGTTAAGCGATCAACACAAGATTTAAAATTCAAGAGTCAAACGTCAAGTGTCAAGCGGGGAATGGTCAAGCGAACAAGAGTTCAATGGGCCATTTCAATTCAAGAGTCAAATGAGGATAAATTTCAGTATTTTCTAGCACATTTTATTCGTTCTCCCGCGCTTCAAATTTCAAATTGGTCTCAACGATGTATCCATTGACCATCCGTATTAGAGACGATACCCGAGCGAAAAAATGGCGTGACTAGCGCCACAGAGTCCACAAGAACCATCTGTCGATAACGTAACGTCCGTGCAATTCTTGCATCAGCCAATAGAATACTTCGATATAGAGTGAAGGACCAATCCAGTTCAGCCACTCACAGCTACTCATGGAACAAATTGTAGTTGACTCAACCGACGTGGATCTTATTCGTATAACCTACTTCTTACCTGTCGTGTCCACGTAATTAATGTTAGCGCTCACCTCGTATAGATTTCAAAGCCACTTCACATATCTAAAATAAAAAATTAATATTTCGAAAGGTACGTAGCCATTCAATTCATTATCATTTTCTGGTAATTTACAAGATTTGCAGCACGATTATTCTCCAACACTCCAACTCATGTTTTAGATGCCAAGTACAGATGATGAGGAGCCTAAAACTCCACCGAAAAACAAGAAAAACTCACACAAAGTTAAAAGAGAAAAAAGGGTCCAGAGTTTTCGAGAGGCTTGGTTATCAATGGCAGAGTTTAAATATTGGCTAGCACCAGTCTCAGGCGACCCACGAAAAGCTAAAGTCTGCCTGCGTGATTACACTGCCGATATTTCTGTTCTGAAATCTCATGCAAAGACTGATGCGCACCTAGAGAAAGTTAGTGCAGCCAGTAATCCTAAAATGAAAATGACAGACTTTTTGCAAAAAGAAAATGTAAATAATAAACTAGATGAAGCAGTTAAAAATGCCGAGATAAAATTGGTGGGATTTTTTGGGGAGCACGATGCAGCCTTCAGGGGACTGGATCATCTGTCAGACCTAGTCAAAGAGTGCTTCCCTGATTCACGAATTGCCCAGAATATAGCAGTAAAAAGGACGAAGGGGACCGCAATTATGAAAAATGTGCTTGGAGAGACTGAGAAATGTGTTTTAACTGAGAAATTGAAGAAAACCAAGTTCAGTTTATTAACTGATGAATCGACTGATATCGCATCCACAAAAACCAGCTGTATACTAGTACGATATTATGACGAAGAGAGAGGCTCCATAGTCAGTAATTTTTGGGATCTCGTGCAGGTCTTAAAACCAGGAGGGGTCACAAGTGCAACAGCAGAACATCTTTATCAGAATATATGCCACAGTCTTGAGGAAAGAGGAATCCCCAAGGAGAATTTAGTAGTAGGCTTTGGGTCAGATGGCTGTAATGTGATGATGGGTGGCAAAAATTCAGTTGCAACTCGACTCCTAAGTGATTTTCCTTATATAACTATTCTCAAATGCATTTGCCATTGACTGCATTTGTGCGCTTGCGAAGCCTGCGGGAAATTACCATCATCAGCCGAGACTCTGGCGAGGAATATTGCTAATTTTTTTAGTTCGAGTGCTATGAGGCAATGTGAATTCGTTGAATTTCAAACTTTCACACACACGGAAATTCACAAGATGCTCCATCCATCCCAAACTCGATGGCTATCCCTATCAGCAGTGGTTGAACGAGTCCTTGAACAGTGGGGAGCATTGCAGTTATATTTTAATGAAAAATGGCTCCAAGAGAAACTCCCAGGTGCTGAATCTATTTTCATGGGATTAAATGACCCATTTATGAAACTGTATTATCTGTTTTTGAAATGGGCATTACCAAAATTTACCAAGGTAAATAGATACTTCCAATCTAGTCAAGTGGTTATTACTGACGTCCACGAGGGAATGCAAGAACTCTATAAGGATTTCCTGTCGTCATACATGAAGAGACATTACATCCACTCCAGGCCACTGTCTGCCATTAACCCAGAAGATGATACACAATTTCTTATGAAGCAACAGATGTATTTGGGGGTATACGCGATGGAAGAGCAAAACAATCCTCTTATCCAAGCTCGCAAGGATTTATTGGATTATTTTCATCATAAATGTCAACTGTTTCTTATTCAGGCATGTGTGGCAATCAGAAAGAGATATGATTTCAATAATCCAGTGATGGAGGGTTTAAAGAAACTGAAGCCAAAATATGCGTTGTCTAGCGTTACCAGAGAGCAAACTCCATCACTGATCCCTCTGCTCCGATTGCTTCCAAGAATTTGTCCCAAAGAAAATTACCAAGAAGTCGATACTGAGTGGCGAAACTTGCCAATGTACCCATTTAAAGTCGATATTAGCAAGGAGGAAATCGATGTATTTTGGGGGAAATTACTATCACTCACCAATGAGGCAAACGAGTATCCATTTCGTAATGTAGCTCGTTGTGCTTTGGCAATGTTATCATTCCCCCACTTTAACGCTGATAGTGAGAGAACTTTCTCAAAGATCAATCGCATCAAGACAAAAAGTCGAAATCGATTAATTGTCCCCACGATCAGAGGAACTGTTTTAGCTAGTCAACATGTTACACAGAATGGGGGATGTATTTTATTTAAACCATCAAAAGAAGCACTTGCTCGCATGACTAAGGATTCTTTGTACGATAAAGCGAATGGCTTGAAGAGCAACGTCCCGGGTACTTCGCAAAGCAACTCTTCCTGAGACAGGAAGAAGAGGAGGATATTTATGAAATGTTCAAAGAAGATTAGATTTTTACGGCATATTTGATGCAATCAAATGAACGTATGTGCAACAAAAGATGTATATATATCGTTGGAATAAAAAATCTTTATGTATTATTTAAAAAATGAAAAAATGTTGAAATATAGCGCCCTACGCCAGTCTCCCTTTTTACCGACAGTGTGGCAGACTGTGTCGCCACGGCGCCGTTGCGCCTCTCATTGATATACTCGTACTATGCATCACTTGTGCCGTGACCGTTGTCACATTACGTGTCTGAATAAAGCTTAATTACTTTTACGATAATAAAACTGTGTTTAATCGTTATTTCAATCCTAAATAACCCTTTNCGACCGTTGTCGCATTACGTGTCTGAATAAAGCTTAATTACTTTTACGATAATAAAACTGTGTTTAATCGTTATTTCAATCCTAAATAACCCTTTAGGTTATGGGCCAAGCACACTTCAACTGTGCGTGATTAAAATTTATCATAAATAGAAGGATTGGAAGCGATAAATCGAAAATTCCAAAAGGACGCTATCGGGCGGCCGGGCACGTGTCCGGGTGGATCACACGCGTTCGTGCAAATCAGAAGAAACATCCAAAAGAGAAAAAAATCGAGGCGAGCTGGGGAGTGATTTCAAAAGGAAAGGAAAATGGAAAGTAATAAGAGGAAAAGTAAGTACTGAAAAATACATTTCATAAGTGCAGTGAATTGGCGAGACCGAGAGATAGAGGGGATCAAAATGGCGGCTGGAAATAAATTGTCCACGACGCCGACCTGAAATCGAGAATTTTTTAGATTAAAAAGAATTAATAAAGAAATCCCATTAAATTCACAAAAATCACTGAAAAGCATAAAATATCTTTTGTCATAAATAAAATCAAATTTAAAGCAAAACAAAAGAAGAAAGCCAAGTGACGCCGAGACAATAGTTTCTCGGCGGGGAAGGCAAGCACAGGCTTCAACAGGCTTCAACAAGTAGACGCAACGGGTGGATTGCGCGTGCA
>SMLE01000619.1_pt1 | contig 11964 bp, 21 predicted proteins | sample 2451431 | NCBI scaffold set ML178787.1 | reverse complement strand
CTGATTTTGAAATAGAGGTTGGTCAGAAAAGTAAGCAGGCCAAATACCAAGCTACTGAGTACGCCCAGCGCCGCCCATTGTGTCGGCGATACGGTATCGAGTAATTGCAGCATCCAGTAACCGCCGCTTACACCCGATGCGCCGTACGAAACGCCAGTGGTTATTTTGTCCAATTGCATAGCCTCTACCTCCGATTATTCGGATGGCGCTGTGTGTGATTTAATGGAAATAAAAACCCCGGCGTTAGCCAGGGTCTGTTTTTAATGATTCAACTTCATTTTTCGTTTGACGGTATCGCTCTTCTTCAAACTCAACGCCAAGTGCATGGCGCCCTAACTTAATAGCGGCTTTAATCGTTGCCCCTGAGCCCATGAAGAAATCAGCCACCACATCACCAGGACGACTGCTTGCAGAGACAATCTCATGCATCATCTCAGCAGGTTTTTCACATGGATGCTTGCCTAGGTAGAACTGCACTGGCGGGTACGTCCACACATCGGTGTATGGCACCAGTGCGGATACCGTGAACGGACGCCGCAGACTTTCATATTCGGCCACCAGATCGGAGTATCGGCGCGATAGGGCTGTGTAATCATCCACCAGCGTGTGGTGCTGTTTATCAAGGCGGTTGAGTTCAGAACGTTTGGCAGCTACACGCGTAAACAACGCCTGTAATTTCTGGTAATCCACTTCACTGGGTAGTTGCCACTGGCTGTCACTGAACCAATGTGACGCCATCTGCTTACCCGTAGCCGCGTTGATATCCTTTGATGACACCTTCAGCGCTGCACGCGCGTTACGGAAATAATCAATCAGGGGCCGGAAAACATCACGCTTCAACTCACTGCATTTTAAAACGTACCCATCACCTTTTGGTTTATAGGGTCCCGCATAGTGCTGAGCAAACAGGATTCGTTCAGTTGCCGGGAAGTAAGACCGTAAATCTTCCTTCCTGCAACCGTTCCAGCGCCCAGAGGGTTTGGCCCATATGATGTGATTCAGAACATCAAACCGCTCACGCATGAGTAGCTCAATATTTGCGGCAAGGTGCCAGCCGCAGAACACATACAGACTCCCCGCAGGTTTTAGTACACGCCAGAACTCCACAAACATTGCGTCAAGCCAGGCAAGGTACTCTTGCGATGATTTCCACTGATTATCCCAGGCGTTGGATTTAACCCGGTAATACGGTGGGTCCGTTGCTATCAGGTCAATGCAGTTATCAGGCAAGGTCTTAATGAATTGCAATGAGTCTGCATTAACAATGTTCACACTGTTTAAATTTACAGTATTTTTCATGGATTAAACGGGCCTTTTTTGATAGGCTCCTACCGCTTTGTGCACATAAGCGGTGGGCCTTGGTTCGCCCGTGACCTTTACAACGAGCGAATGGCTGGTCGGATGCTACCAACATCCACCAGCCGCCCATTTCACTGCAAGGAATGCCCCATTACTGAAGGCGCTTATAACACCCCGACTGGCAATCAGATAACCCAGCCATCACTAATTGAGTAAGAATCAACTGACAACACGCCTGGGATAGATTTGTGTTCTGTGCTATTTCACCAACCGTAGCTGGTTCCATATTTAATTCACTATAAACTTTTTTGGCCTTATCAGTCATATCCTGCTGTTTTAGCATGTTTATTTTCCCGTTACATATCGCGTGACAGACATGTAACTCTGTCACGTGGGAACAGCAAGTGATGAATGTTATTGAACAGATAAAAACAAAAAAACCCGCACTGATGGCGGGCTTCTATGATTCTGTCGCTTTCGGATACAGCTTTGCAAAGCATACATAGATTATGCAGATTCAAAACCTGTTTTCAAGTTTTTTTTGCATTTTCTCTGCGTAATTCTGCAAGTAGCGTGAAATAGACGGCAGAATTGAACAATTCAATGCACCAGCGAACCCGGTCAATGCACTGTTTTTCTGTCAGGAATGGAGCATATTTGTGATTCAGCCAACGGGCCATATCAAACATGGTTTTATTCCAAGTGTAGTAGTCTCGACCAATTTCATAAACAGGGCTGTCCTTAGCGAAGGATTGCAGAATAACTCGCTCCATGAACGCCGCTTCTTCCTCATTTCCAGCATTGCATATCATGTCGACCAGTGATTTTTTGGGCCACAAAATTTTTTTAGCCATGATCAGCAGTTCATCTCCCTGATACCCTATTTCTCTCAAACCAGTGAGCACCACTTCCATTTTCTCCTGCTGTTCACGACTCCAGCCTGTTTCCGCCTGAGACCACATACTTCCACCAGTGGAAAGATGTTCGGTACCGCTGCCGCCATACATTGCCCCCCAGAGATTCAATAGCGATCGCACCCAGCGATTTTGGCCGGGAGTTAATCTGCAATATTTGCCTAAATATGAGCGGCGCGGGGTGCATGCTAGTTTTTGCCATGATTTGTCTTGAACCACTCTCACGCGGACTCCCCAATAATAATTTGCCCAACTTCACCCCATATTTTTGATACCCGACCATCCCATACCCGGCTATCGTCATCAAAAATCGCATCCAGCAACGCCTTTTCCAGATTGTCCTTGTCCGGCTTCTGCTGGTGAGGCTTGCCGTTCATGTCAATGCGACGTTTCTTCGTCCAGCTTGCGGGCATGGGAAGCACGAACGTAACGTGCCAGCCGCCCTCCGGCAGCGTGATTTTTTTCAGCCTGACCTCATCGCAAAATGCGCGGTACCGAAGTACCGGCGGACGCTTTTGCCATTTATCTCTTTGTGTCATGCGAGGCTTGCCGAGAGGCGTAATATCGTAGGTTTTCATGCGGGCACCACCAGGCCCATACGGGCAATCTGGATAACAGTTAGGACGATGGCGCGGTCCATCAGTTGGCGGCGTTCCTCGCGCATAAGGTTCTTGCCGTTGTCGATTTCAGCATGGCAACAAACGCAAAGCGCCGCGCTGGCGCAATCGTCCGCTTTTATTCCCATACCTTTCGATTCATTTCGGTGTGCCACCTGCGTACCCCACGCACCGCACAGAACGCACTGTTGAATACTGCCCACGGCAGCCAACCATTTTTTGTTTCGGTAGATGGTTCTCATGCGGCGTACTCCAGCAGTTGGGCGGCGGCGTTCTCTGCGGATTGCTGGGTAGGAAAGGTTTTTGACAGGATGAAGGTCCAGAGAACATCCAGTGTGGCTTTGTACAGGGCGTGAAATTCGATTTCGTCCATTTTTGCGAAAGATATCGAGCGAGGCTCTTCGTGCAGGCTACCGTCTGGCAGCTCGTATACTTCGTAATGGCCGGATTCGATAGTCACCCAGCGGCGGAATGCTTCGAATGATTTTACCGTGCTGATATTTGCGGCGCGTTTTTTGGCTACGCCATTCAGGTATTCATCTGCGGCGGCCTGTAATGCGTCTTCGCTTCCTGCAAAGTGAGCAAGAAAGCGTACGTAACCGCGTATCAGTTTTTTCTCTGTCGGGGATATGGCCCCGCCTGTCGGTTGCCAGTATTCGAAACCGAGATTAAGGAGTGAAAAAAACTTGCGGTGAAAAGCCGGGTTGCGTGCCTGACGGAAATCCGCATAGACAACTGCCCCGACTTTAATCTTCTGAATAAAATCTTTTGAATCCGGTGTGGCGGGTATCAGTATTCCACCAGTGGATTTTGTAAATGAATACTGCGCCATCGTTCCCCCTGATAGCGCAGTAATTTGGGTTGCCGGGTGTTCAATCCGGCACTGTTAATTATAGTGCTTTTTCCCTAGGTTTTCAATCCTGTACCCTGCTGATTTTGCTATATCTATCAGCGCGTTAATCGTTGCTATGTGCTCGTCTTCCGCAATCATGCGGACACTGACTACACTTCCATGCTCAATACGCATTGCCACTCTGCAATTCTCGGGGAGGTTTTTAATTATGCAGTCAATATCAATCACTTAAACCCCATTGCGTCATAATAATTAAACTACTCATGATTATCACATTAAAACGCTGTATGTAAAAACAGTATTTAGCTATTTGTTATGTGTAGTTTGATCTCATGCCATCCGTTTGTGTTCCAGCACGTAGAGTCACCCTGCATGCAACATTCGGTGACGGGCAATGACTCGCCACACTTCCCACACCGTTGTTTACTGAGCGATTTAATCCGCTGGCGTACTCTGGCGTCGTCCTGGCGGATCAGCAACTGGATATACTCGTCCATGTCGTAGGGATCTTTGCCTGGTCGCCTTAAAGCGCAGTTCCGGCGCAGCATGTCCAGTTCCTGAGTATCGAGGTTAAGTTCAAACTTGGTTACGCCAGCCTCCCGCTGGCGCTCACGCTGGGCGGCTTTACGTTCTGCTGGGGATTTAGGCATTTTTCACCTCAACATCAATCCCTGTCACAACATCGTCATTGATAGATATGATTAACACATCGTTCTCAGTGAAAGGTGAAAGCGGCTCACTTTCCGGTTGGAGGTGTAGCCTGACGCCGCCGTTATAGGTGACGTGTCTCACCCTATACCAATCATCAAACACCTCGATAACATCATTTGGCTTGATTGCCAGTGGGTGCTTTCTCTCAAGATGTCGGATACGCATCTACTCCTCCTTATACCTCTACCGTTTTTGGCATCTTTCGTGTTGGTTGTTACATAACCAATTAAGATGAACGGGAATCAATAAATTTATTTAGTATCATCATTTTTTCTGTCAGGTTGTTCGGGGTAGTGTTGAATAAATAATTTGGGCATCAATTCCCTAACCTTTTTACCTAAGGTCCACTCTTCGGAGGGAATTTGGTTAGTATCACCATCCTTGTTTTTTGCACTGACAGTACGACACGATAATATTGCTGCTTTTGCCCGATCCTATGCCTCATGGTCGCGGTCTGATATGCGAATGACTTCTTCCATCGCCGATATAAGTTCATCCGAAAGCTGGCTTGCGACTGGTAGACCGAACGGGATCACAGTGTGGCCATCGTTATCTAAAATCCACATCCCGGGAATACTCGGTTCATCGGCGGCTTTTTCGGCCTCAATCAACCGCGTGCGCAATTGCTGGTTTTCCTCCTGGTATTCTTTCGCCGTGCGACGCAGTCGGTTAGCCAGCGCGGTGGCTTCCTCCAAATCACTTTGTAATTTGCAGAGTGCGGCGATGGTACCGGCCTGAACGGAATCACTGACGGGGATTTTCAGCGCTTCGCGGATACTGTTCAGTTCCAGCGATTTGATGCTATTGGCTTCCGCCAGCATTTCGACGCGGTTGGCGATACCGTTTAAAACATCGCATTCTTCCTGCGTTTTGGTCATGTTTGCTGCTTCACGCACTGCGGCGATCATTCCTGCTGCTGATATGGTCATGTGGTCTTGCCTCTTGATTCTCTGTATTCACGCCAGTAATTCAGGCGCGCCCTGAAATGCTCCCGGTACTTCTCTTCAACCGTTTCGATCTCACGCACGATATTGGTTCGCGGAATGTGGCATTCAGACAGCATGCGCACCAGGTAACAGGCGCGCAGGTCGAGCCATTCCATATCGCGGTATTCCTGTGGCCATTCTCCACGGTTGTGAGGTAGACCGTGCGGAAGGTAATCCGACTTCCTGGTCATGGTTTGGTCTTGCCTTTTGTTGGTTAAGCGCTGGTCAGGCGCGGTTAAAAGGGTTTCATTGGTTCTTTTTTGCTGTATCGTTTTCGCCTTCCGGCCTCTGATTTGGCTTTTCTCTGCGTAATGTCCTCATCTGTGGTATCCCTGAAATATCCCTCCGTAAACAGTACATGAGCGGTACCGGATGGCCCCTCTCGGTTTAATCGCACAATTAATTCTGTTAGCTCTGGGTCTGCGTGTTCTTCATGAACCCCCTCGCGGTAAAGCCCGATCCAGATGTCGCAATCCTGCTCGATTTGCCCGGTATCCTTACTGTCAGATGGTAAAGGGCGTTTGTCGGCGCGCTGCTCCAATCCACGGTTTAGCTGGGTAAGCAGCAGCACGATGCAATCCAGTTCTTTCGCCAGATTTTTAAGCCCGGTGGTGATCGCGCCATAACTGATATCGCGGCGCTCTGCCGCTTCACCGCGCATCAGGGTGAGATAATCAACGGCCACCAGCCCTACATTGCCGCGCTGGCGTTTTATACGGCGTGATTCTGAGGCTATATGGGCCAGAGATACGCCGGGTGTGCTGTCGATAAACATGTTCGATTCGGCGATCTCTTTTGCAATCTCCATGGCTCGTGGCATGTCGGTATCATTTTCTGCGCCGACATAAAAAATATTGGAGCTGATACGCGCTTCCTGGCTGATAATGCGCTCGATAATTCCCCGGTCTGTCATTTCGAGGCTAAACAGCAATGTCGGCAGTCGGTGACTTAATGCAAAGTGCGCGGCAACGCGGTTGTAAAACGCGGTTTTCCCCATTTTCGGCCTAGCACCCACCACCACCAGCGATCCGCGCAACACCAGTTTCGGGGCCATAATGCGATCAAGGTCTTTTATGCCCAGCGTCAGCCCTGCGGCGTGCTCTGGGTCTCTGAACCGGTGATCGACGTCCTCAACCCATTCCTCGATCACTTCCAGCGCCGGGCGCAATCCGCCACGTTTGCCAGAGCTTGCCGCTTCAAATGCCTGATTAACTAACTGCTGTGCAGCGCTTAACCGATCTTCAATGCTCATGTTTCCATGGGCGACGATGATTTCTGCACTCGCGGTTAATTTGTGCTGCACATAACGCGCCACGGCGTTATCACGCACAATTCGGGCGTAAGCGGTAACGTTGGCCGCTGCGGGTACCCTGCAAATCTGCGCCAGATAACCAAAGTCGCCAACGATATCCAATTCCCCTCGCTTCGTTAGCTCATCACTCAGCGTGATCAGATCAGTGGGCTGGTGATTTTTAACCAGGTCCGATATGCAGTGGTAAATCAACTGGTGCGCCCGGTAATAAAACGATTCCGGTTTCAGCATCGCCATCACCGCGCTGCGGGCGTCGTTTTCGGTGGTCAGCATCAACCCGCCCAGCGTGGCCTGTTCTGCGTCGGTATTGTGCGGAGGTATAAATTCACCCATGGGTTGACGTCCTGTAGCTGTCCCACGCGAACGGAAGCACCGACACGCTTTCCATAACGCGATCCATGGCTCTGTAGCCTAAAAATCCGTCCAGTTCGTCACGGGTGAAATTGCTGATCAGGATGCACGGCAACATGCGCTCATAGCGCGTATTGATAATTTCCGACACCAGCAGCCGTTCTGAATCCGTGCCGTGTTGCATGCCTATCTCGTCGATTACCAACAGCTCTTTTTCACAGTAAAACCCGATAACGTCATACTCGGTGCGCTCGCTGTTCTGCCGCCATGAGTCCCGCATAGCGCGAATAACCCGTTGTGCAGTGGTCATGTACACGTCGGTTTCGTAGTTCTCCATCAGTCCGCGCATGATGGCCACTGCCAGATGCGTTTTCCCCGTTCCCGGGCGGCCAATCATCAGCAGGTTGGAGCCGTTTTCGTAAATCAGCCCCCACTCATTCACGAATTGCGTACAGGCGTTTAAAACCTCCTGTGCGGCGTTATTTGTGGGATTGAAGTTATCCAGCGACGCCGAGGCTAATCGACGCCCTACCCCGCATTCCTCCATCAGGAGCGTGGTAATTTCGCTGGTTTGTTCCTGTGTTGTGGTCATGGTCTTGCCCCTCGTTTCATCCCAAGTTGTGCTGTGCCGTAATCACGGTTGAGCATGTCTTGCGTGGTGTCAGATGATTTTCCAGCAGGTCTTGGTGGTTGCGGTTGTGCAGATACCACCCATGGGTTTTCCCATTCCCGGCTGGTGCCGTAAAACCGCTGCGCTTGCATGACGTACGGTGTCCCAATTTGGCCCTTGGCAGCACAGAACGCGGCGTAACGCTGGGTGGCAGCTAGCAGGACAGCAGGTGAAACACCCTCTTTGACGCGAGCCCACCAGTGTTTGAATGCGTGATTTTTTGGGTTTGAGCCTTCTCGCTTGGGAAAAGCTTTCCAGCAAGATTCAAATTCAACCCAGTGGGGATCGGTGGATTTCTCACCCGTGTCATCGGCAGATGGCACAAGTGTTTTTTTGTTTATATTCAGTTCTTGTTTTAATTCATTACTTATTAGTGGGGGATTTGCCGTCTTCGGGTCAACCGTCGCCGGATTATCCGTCAGCGGTGATATTTGAGGCACTTCGCTGACGACGTACGACACGCCATCAAACGCCCCGCTGTTGCTCCGTTTGGTATCTGCATGCAGGTATCCGGCCTGTTTTAACTCGTTGAGTAATCCCCGCACAGCATCACGCCCAGCGGGTTTACCCGATCCCTGAGTCTGGTTAATCAGGTCAGCGATGGAAACCTCCCAGTTATCCGGCTTACCCAGCAGGTAAATCAACAAGCCGCGCGCGCCCCAGGAGAGCGAGAGATCTTCACTGATTGATTTATCCAGCGTATAAAACTGCGATTCTGGCCGTGGGCCTCGTCTGATAGCCATGATCACACCCCCAGCGCTTCAGCGATTTGGCTGCATGCCGCCTGATACTGTTCCGGTGTCAGGTTATGCTGCCTGAGTTCCATTTTACGCTGCTCGTACAGCTCCCACACGGACAGCGTAGCAGCCCTGTGGCCTTCAAAAATGGGTTCAACATCCCCAACGGTCGCAGGTATCCCATTTATCCGGAAACCATTCCGGTAGGTGATTCGGTCGATTCTGGTAAGCATTGGTCTTGCCTCGTTAAGCGGTGGTCATCCGCATGTTTTTTCGCGATACGGCATGCATGGCCCCTCACGCCATTTCTATTCGCTGAGTCACGTCACGATCGTTTAGCATCACGGCAATAACGGCGGTCGAAAACTCACGAATTGCCAAGGTTAGCAGGTATGTCGTGCCAGTTTCACCCAGCAGCCGGGCACGGCGTTCTGCGGGTAGCACTATGTGAAAAATCGGTGCCAGTGCCTCGAGCTTTCGGTGTGATGCCGCCGTATCAGCACGCAGCCAACGAAATAACTGCTGCCTGTTGTTGTAAATGGCTTTCCAGTCAACAGCGCCATTGTGTTCAATCGGGTAAAGACGGATCGCCGGATCACCGCCAATCTCAAAAAATGCCCGTGACACTTCAATCGCTACCGACTCCTGACCGGCATCAGCCGCCCATGCCTCGATTTCATCTTTCAATGCCTGAATGTTCATTGCGTCTCCTGTCGCAAGTTGATTATTGATAATCAGATTTTTTAAGCAGTACCGATTAGGCTGCATCTGTCGAACGGTTCTCATACAACGCGGGATCGTATTTCAGTTCCCCGTTAGTGAGGCGTTCCAGGCGCGCGGCGCGGCGTTCAGGGATTACGTGGCCCCAACGGGATACTGATGCCTGTGAAACTCCAGCAGCTTCCGCCAGTTTGGTTTTACTGCCAAAGAAATTTATTGCGTCGTCTTTTAACACATACACCTCCATTCAACTTAATTTTGATTTGTAATTTATTACTTAACAAATGCTAAGTCAACATAATTTATATTAAGTCCTATGAAAACGAATGAACTGCCCGAGCGTATTAGAGCGCGTAGAACCGAACTCAACATGTCACAGCAACGATTGGCCGATGCTGTGAAGGTCTCGCACGTCACAATCTTCAAATGGGAAAACGGCGATACGGAACCGAAAGGAAAAAACCTGTTTACCCTGAGCAAAGCTCTTAGATGCTCTCCGACATGGTTACTTTTTGGAGACGAGGCAAGCCAACCAACCCCCGCGCCAGAATTACCTACCTCTTTAGATGAAAGGCAGAAAAAACTCATTTATCTATTTGATTTTCTTCCTGAATCTGAAAAAGAACGTCATATTTCAGAGCTTGAGGAAAAAGTTGATGGCTTTAATGCCTTGTTTGAAGAGCTATTAATCGCAAGAAAAAAAACTAATAAAAAATAATCTAAATATCATTGGGTTATCCTTAACTCGCCCTTGAGCTTAATTTTTTGAAAGTAAAAGTATTTGCCATTAAGCTTACTTTTAGTTAAGGTTTGTCGCGTTGGTAGCGAACAATCTCGTTCGCCGCGAGGCAAGACCAATACCAGCGCAGTAGATGATTCGCTAAGAGAAGGAAAAGGGCTTGAATATGAAAAGTTATGTTGCAAAGCCTCTTTGTGAGGCAGATGAAAAAGGGCTCACCGCTTCTATCGTGAGCCTTAAGGCTGAAATTGAACGCTTGTTAAGCCGAGAAACGTCTTTGGCTAGTGAGGTTCAGTGTCGTGTATCGGCAGCCCATCAAGCAGTCTATACACGATAATTTCAACCTGATTGGCGAGTTCGCGAAAACCTTCGCTTTCTCCCGCAGATGGTTCAACAAAGTCGTTCAGCAGTTTTTGTGTCATGGAAATAGCAAGAGATCTTTGCGTTGGCACGAGTGAAACAAGAATACCGGAAAGAACGAGTTGCACGGCTATATCTCTAGCGGTAGGTAACTTTTCTTCTTCCATAAAAAAATCCTCGCGGTTGTGGAACTTTGAGGATAACACGAGCCGGGTGTGGTGATGTATCCCGGCACCAATTACGTAGCCACAGCGGGAAAGTGTGGCAAAGGCAAGACCAATGGGCTTGACCAGCCTGGCAGCCGGGAAAGACCGGCACCAATTTAGGAAGGGCAAACCGCCCTATCGAGGCAAGACCAATACCAGCGCAGTAGTTTGGGTAACAGTTCTGACGGCGGGAAAGACCGCGCCAATACCAGGAAAGGCGGTCGTAAGTTCTGGGCCTGTTTGGACAGTAAAGTGACGTCGGATTGCGTAACCGACCTGCAAGTGTTGCAGTGTGTCGTTTCGGCGGTGCGGTGTATTCCCAACTAATCCGTCAATTTTTTCTTAGACGTAAAAAAGCCCACCGTCAGGTAGGCTTCTTTACCCCGGTTCACCGACCAAAGTTTGCCGGGAGGTTGATAGAAAGGGACCAACCTTTCTATCGAGGCAAGACCAATACCAACCTAAGCCGATACTGATCGGCATGATTATATGAGGTTCGCTATGAAAGCGCCAGAAATCACTGTGAAGTTATATATCCACTTCAACATCCATTTAGAAAAAGTCGATGCTCTGACCTGTGACATGTCACAAATGCAAGGCTGGATCCTTTTGGGTACCCACGATGTAACCATTCCCGTTTCGCAGCATTCCCCTGACGATCTGATTGACCGCCAGATTGAATCCCTCAAAAACCAGCAATCCAACGTGTTGGCCGACTCACTGGCGAAAGACCTGGATATTGAAAAAGAAATTGAGCGCCTGCTGTGCATCAAGGAAGGCGCTATAGCCAAGCGACATTATTTTGATAACAGATAGCTATGCTTCTTTGCCACATATCAGGCCACCGGCTGTAATCATTTTTAAGTCGGTTGGCTATAACTCTGAGCACCTGAAATAACCGAGGTAAGACCAATGCCAATCTTTATTCTGCTGTACACGCCGAAAAAATCGGCACAGAAAAACGGTGCCGTTCCGCTGGCTATCGCACTGGATGAAAAAAACAAAAAGCTGGCTGAAATGGGAGCCACTTGGCAACTTGAAAAAGAATTTCCCGGCTCCAGCGATAACTTTTTCAAACCTGAAATTACCGAGGATGTTGTTGGCTCACCCCGCCCGCCCGTTGGTGTGTTTGATGAGAAATTTCCGCAAGAAAACGAGTTGATTGATGGTGTATGGCATTGCAAAGAAGCGAAAACGCAAACTAACCCGAATGACCTCGTTGATTTCTCCGCGCTGGCATTAAACGAAAAAGCCGCCGCGCTGGTTCTATACGGACAATATGAAATTAACGAGCACGAGCATTCGATGATTTGTGATTTTCTTGCCGACGATGATCAAGATCCTGATTCAGCCACCATCATTGATGCTCTGTCACAAAATGCGGCGCTGGCGCGAATGTACCCACAATCATTGATCGAACTGGTACAGGCCATTCACAAGCAATTCCCCGCGCCGTCAGAATCCCCGCTGCGCGTCATTAAGTTCGTGA
>SMLE01000469.1_pt1 | contig 12066 bp, 11 predicted proteins | sample 2451431 | NCBI scaffold set ML178787.1 | reverse complement strand
GCCGGAAAGCGGGTTCCGAATTTACACCACCTTGACGGACTCTACCCACAGCTAGCCTGGTTTAGTGCGCAGGCTATCCTGCTCGCTGTGGGCATCGTGGGAGCGATGGTACATGTTCGTTATAAAACCGGACGCTCACTGTTGGTGGCCTGTGCGCTGGTAGTTATTATCGCTGAGCTGGCGGGCCGTGTCGCGTTCTATAACTTGTGGACGTTGCCGATGTAATGCCGTGCCGCTCTGTATGCTATTGCACAGGGCGGCATCCTAAGGGGGGAGCCCGATGTCATCTATAGCCGTGTTGCCACGTTTTTTGGGCGCACTCTTTTACTATCCGCCGACACACCCCGATGTGCAGGCTATCGTGGCGAGTTTATCTGCGCTGCCTACGCTGTGTCCTTGGGCAGAACGCACCGAAATGGAAGCGCTGTGTCAGCACTGGCCAGTGCCTGACGCAGAAGCGTTTATCTGGCAATACTCGGTACTGTTCGAAGGGCAGGGAGAGATGTTTTCGCCGCCCTGGGCGTCAGTCTATCTGGAAAACGACAATCTGCTAATGGGAGAAAGTACGGTACGCTATCGTGCTTTCCTACACCAGCACGGGCTGTCGTTTACCGGTGCGCAGCAGGAACCGGAGGATCAGTTCGGATTGATGCTGCTGGCGCTCGCTGCGTTGTTGGAACGGCTTTGTTGAATAAACAGATTTAATGCTGCTAGCCCAGTGAAACGACGGCTCCTCGCAACACAAAATCATGCAGTTAGGCCTCATGATAAAACTGTACACCTGAGTAGACAAGCATTTTCTACCAAAACTGGCATGGAAAAACAGCATGATTACCTATTATTCAACAAAGCCTGTTGGAACAAGAGAAAGAGCAGGCGGCACACACGCTGTTGGAAACGTATTTGCTGCCCTGGAGCGATCGCTATCTGGAACGCTTGCAGCAAAATCCCCACAGCCCGTTCTATGCCCAACTGGCGGCCGTGACCCGCTTACTGCTACAGGGGATGCAGCGTCATTATGGGTTGCAGCCCGAAACACCACGGATGTTTTTCTGATGGAAAAGGATGAGCGCTACTATCGCGGCTATTTGTCTCATCGCTATGTCAGTCGGCGCGGGTTGTTCCGCGCCTTTCTTAATGCTTCGCACCAGCATGAGCCGCTACCCGATAACGCTCAACCACGTGCGCCACTTCCTCCCGGTGCGCTGCCTGCACCACAGTTTTATCAACAGTGTGACCGTTGCCAACAGTGCGTGAATGCTTGCCCAATGGGGGGGCTGATCGTCAATGAAGAAGGTTATCCGCAGTTGGCCATTGAATACGCCAGTTGCGATGGCTGTCAGTCATGCATCAAGCATTGCCCCTCGGGAGCGCTATTGCCGCAGGCACACTTTGATACCAGATTACGTCCGGCGATCGGCACTACCTGCATCAGTCAGCAACGCCATTGCCGCAGTTGCATCGATACTTGCCCGAGTCAGGCGCTTTCTCTCAGTGAGCGTGGCTTGCCTGATGTAGACAGCGCGCGCTGTCATGGCTGTGGAGAATGCTTGATTCAGTGTGAAACTCAGGCAATTTCATTGACCCCATTGGCTTAAATAACGCCTGAATATCGACCCCGCCATACCGTCATTTGCACAGTGATAATGTGATTTTTATTTTTGAACGCCATGTTATTGTGACGCTAATGGCTATTATTGATTTTTAAATAAAACCTAAATGAATATATAAAACAAGAAGAGTTGACTGAACTTTTAATTGAATGGTTTAATTAAACGTATTTTAAACACAATTCAGATGAGGCGTGTTTGGGGTGTTCATCTGGGTTATTTTAGGAATGCGCATCTGTATCATTATTTTTAATGGCTAAAAAACAGGACTCGACTATATTTATCAGCCGACTTTTTTCTTATTTCCTTTTGCGAAGTAATAGAAAATAAGGCGGTGAAATTATTATGTTTTTTACGTTTGTTTTTTTATCACCAGGATATTGTCATGCTTGATTTTTTACCTTTTTCTCGCCCTTCCTTGGGAGAGGAAGAGATTGCAGCCGTGAATACGGTCATGTTATCCGGGTGGATCACTTCAGGGCCAAAAAATCAGCAACTGGAAACTGCTTTTTGCGCATTGACCGGCAACAAGCACGCCATTGCTGTCAGTTCCGCGACGGGCGGGATGCACGTAACCTTGATGGCGCTGGATATTTCCCCTGGCGATGAAGTTATTACCCCCTCGCTGACCTGGGTTTCAACCCTCAACATGATTGTCTTGCTCGGCGCTGTGCCGGTGATGGTAGACGTCGATCGCGATACATTGATGGTCACGCCGGAGGCCATTGCTGCGGCTATCACGCCCCGCACACGCGCCATTATTCCCGTGCATTACGCCGGCGCACCCGCCGATATGGACGCGATTCGCGCTATCGGACACCGTCACAGTATCCCCGTTATTGAAGATGCGGCACATGCCGTTGGGGCCGAGTATCGCGGAGCCCCTGTCGGAGCGAAAGGCACTGCGATTTTCTCTTTTCACGCCATCAAAAATATGACCTGCGCCGAGGGCGGACTGGTGGTCACCGATGATGACCAGCTTGCCGAGCGTATCCGCAGCCTTAAATTTCACGGCCTTGGCGTGAATGCTTATGACAGACTTGCACAGGGACGTGCACCGCAGGCAGAAGTGATAACACCGGGGTACAAATACAATCTCAGTGATATCCATGCCGCGATTGCGTTAGTGCAATTTGGCAAGCTGGCGCACCTTAACCAGCGGCGCCAGGAGATTGCGCAACGCTATTTATCGGCGCTTGCTGATACGCCACTGCTGCCATTACGTCAGCCTGAATGGCCCCATCACCACGCTTGGCACCTGTTTATTTTGCGAGTGGATGCTGAACGCTGCGGTATTTCACGCGATGCGTTAATGGCTGCACTGCAAGCGCGAGGGATTGGCACCGGCCTGCATTTTCGCGCCGTCCATACCCAGAAATATTACCGTGAGCGTTTTCCCGCACTTGAACTTCCTCATACGGAGTGGAACAGCGAACGTCTGTTATCCATTCCCCTGTTTCCGGATATGACTTATGACGACACATCACGCGTTATCGATGCTCTGCGCGAACTTGCCTGCGGTTGATATGTTCACCTTTCCTTTGATAAAAAAAGTCTCCGTTGTCATCCCGGTATTCAACGAGCAAGAGAGCCTGCCCGCCCTGATTCAGCGCACGGTGGCTACCTGTGAGACGTTGAGTAAGGATTATGAGATTGTACTGGTTGATGATGGCAGCAATGACAACTCAGCGCGACTGATGGTGCAATCCAGCGAAATGCCAGATAGCCACGTGATAGCCGTATTGCTTAACCGGAATTACGGTCAGCATGCTGCGATCATGGCAGGATTTAGCCATGCCACGGGCGATTTAATTATTACGCTGGATGCCGATCTCCAGAATCCACCGGAAGAGATCCCGCGTCTGGTGGCAAAAGCCGATGAAGGCTATGACGTGGTGGGCACGGTGCGTCAAAACCGTCAGGATAGCCTGTTTCGCAAAATGTCATCGCGCCTGATAAACCGTTTTATCCAGCGTACCACTGGCAAGGCCATGGGCGATTATGGCTGTATGCTGCGCGCTTATCGGCGCCATATTGTCGATGCCATGTTGACCTGCCACGAACGCAGCACCTTTATCCCTATCCTTGCCAATATCTTCGCGCGTAAGGCGACGGAGATTCCTGTCGAGCACGCTGAACGCCTGCACGGTGATTCCAAGTACAGCGTGCTCAGTTTGATCAGCCTGATGTATGACCTGGTGACCTGCCTGACCACGACGCCTTTACGTCTGCTCAGCGTGATAGGTAGCGCCATCGCGCTCTTAGGATTCTTTCTGACCTTTGTGCTGGTGGTGTTGCGTCTGGTATTTGGGCCTGAATGGGCGGCCGAGGGTGTTTTCATGCTGTTTGCCTTTCTGTTCAGTTTTATCGGCGCGCAGTTCGTGGGGATGGGAATACTCGGTGAATATATTGGCCGTATTTACAACGATGTGCGTGCTCGCCCTCGTTATTTTGTGCAACGCGTCGTTAAGGGTGAGACCCGCAAAGACGAGACTCACCAAGAGAGTAATGTGAAATGAATACCGTTGTTTTTGCTTACCATGATATGGGATGCGTTGGCATCAATGCCTTACTGGCCTCTGGCTATCGCATCAGTGCTATTTTCACCCACGCGGACACGCCCGGTGAAAATCCTTTTTTTGGCTCAGTGGCGCGTATTGCCGCCAGAACGGGGATTCCTGTCTATACACCGGAAGACGTGAACCACCCGCTGTGGCGTGAACGCATTCGCGCGCTCGCACCGCAGGCCATTTTTTCTTTCTATTACCGCCGCGTGCTGAGTGATGCGATTTTGCAGTGTGCCCCCTTAGGGGCGTTTAACCTGCATGGCTCGCTATTGCCGCAATACCGTGGCCGCGCACCGCTGAATTGGGTGTTGGTTAACGGAGAGACGCAGACGGGCGTCACGCTGCATCGCATGACGTCAGAACCCGATGCGGGCCCGATTATCGCGCAACAGCGGGTCGATATCGCACCGGATGACGATGCCCCTGGTTTGCACCATAAACTGTGCGAATGTGCAGACAGTCTGTTACGCGATATCCTGCCAGTGATTAAATCCGGTAACTATCCGCAACAGGAGCAGGATCACGCACAGGCCAGCTATGTCACCCGGCGAACCCCTGAGGCAGGGCGGATGGACTGGTCGCGGCCCGCGCATGAATTGCACAACCTGGTACGTGCAGTCACGGATCCGTGGCCGGGCGCATTTTGTTATGCCGGTGCGACACGCTTGACGGTGTGGTCCTCGCGTTTGCGACAGGATTTCCCTTGTGCGCCGAGTGGAACAGTGTTGTCGGTTTCACCACTGGTGGTTGCCTGCGGCAGCGATGCGCTGGAGATTGTGACCGGTCAGAGTGACAACAGCGTGTTTATGGCGGGTGAACAACTGGCACAAACCGTAGGCATGGTGGAAGGGGCCAGGCTGAATGCCTGCTTGCCGTGCCAACCCAAGCGCGTGCGGGTGTTGATCCTTGGGGTAAACGGTTTTATCGGCAACCACCTGACGGAACGGTTGCTGCAAGATGAAAATTACGAAGTCTACGGCCTGGATATCGGTTCCGATGCGATTGCCCGTTTCCTGCTTAACCCGCGTTTTCACTTTGTTGAAGGGGATATCACCATCCACTCGGAGTGGATTGAGTATCACATCAAGAAATGTGATGTCATTCTGCCGCTGGTCGCTATTGCCACGCCGATTGAATACACGCGTAATCCGCTGCGGGTGTTCGAGCTGGATTTCGAAGAGAACCTGAAAATCGTGCGTAGCTGCGTCAAACACCAGAAGCGCATCATCTTCCCTTCCACGTCTGAAGTGTATGGGATGTGCAGCGATAAGGTGTTCGATGAAGATCGTTCATCGCTGGTGGTTGGGCCGATTAACAAACAGCGTTGGATCTATTCGGTATCGAAGCAACTGCTCGATCGGGTGATCTGGGCATACGGCGAGAAGCAGGGGCTGCGTTTTACGCTGTTCCGCCCTTTCAACTGGATGGGACCACGGCTTGATAGCCTGGACGCCGCCCGTATCGGCAGTTCGCGTGCTATTACGCAATTGATCCTGAATCTGGTGGAAGGATCGCCCATCAAGCTGATTGATGGCGGTGAACAGAAGCGCTGTTTTACCGATATCAACGACGGCATTCAGGCGTTATTCCGCATCATTGAAAATCGTGACAACGCCTGTGATGGGCGAATTATCAATATCGGTAACCCGAAAAACGAGGCCAGCATCCGCGAGCTCGCAGAGATGTTGCTCGACAGTTTTGAGCGTCATCCGCTTCGGCACATGTATCCGCCGTTTGCTGGCATGTGCGTGGTGGAGAGTGGCAGTTACTACGGCAAAGGCTATCAGGATGTGGAACACCGTAAACCAAGCATCGCCAATGCGCGCCGCCTTTTGGGATGGGAGCCACAGGTCGAGATCCAACGGACGATTGACGAAACGCTGGACTTTTTCCTGCGTGCTCACCCTTCACCGGATTCAACCCCATGAAGCGTGTCGGACTGCGTATTGATGTTGACACCTGGCGCGGTACGAGAGTGGGTATGCCGCGCCTGCTGGAGACGTTGGATCAACATGGGATTCAGGCAAGCGTCTTTTTCAGCGTTGGGCCAGATAATATGGGGCGTCACCTTTGGCGTCTGGCCAAACCGGCTTTTTTGTGGAAGATGCTACGCTCCAAGGCGGTTTCGTTGTATGGCTGGGACATCCTGCTGGCGGGGACTGCCTGGCCAGGCCGTTTGATTGGGCGCGGTAATGCGGACGTCATGCGACAAACGGCACGTACCCACGAGGTGGGGCTTCATGCCTGGGATCACTTTGCCTGGCAAACCTGGGCGGGCATTTGGAACCCAGTACAGTTACATCGCCATATTGCGCTGGGCAAGACCGCGCTGGAGGATCTGCTGGGCCAGGCCGTCACCTGCTCCGCCGTGGCTGGATGGCGGGCAGATCAGCGTGTCATTGAGGCTAAGCAGTGCTTTGGTTTCCGTTACAACAGCGATTGTCGCGGCAGCACACCTTTTCGGCCTCGTCTGGCAGATGGCACATTAGGTACCGTTCAGATTCCGGTTTCACTGCCCACCTGGGATGAGGTTATCGGCTCCACCGTGCAACCACAGCAGTTTAATCGCTATTTGCTCAACGCCATGCACTGCTCGCGAGGGACACCGGTGTACACCGTGCACGCGGAGGTGGAGGGCATCGCCTTCCAGCGCGAATTTTCGGCGTTGCTCTCCATGGCACATCTTGAAGGACTTCAGTTTTGTCCTCTGGGGGCGTTGCTTCCTGAATCCGAGGCAGATTTGCCCGTTGGGCACGTTGTGCGCCACGCCATTGATGGGCGGGAAGGATGGTTAGGCTGTCAACAGTGGCTGAATAGCCAACACGATCAGGTCGGTCAGTCATGAAAGCAGTAACTTACACGCTCGCATTGGTCGCTTTGTGGGCACTCTACTACGTTATTCCTATTGAATACCGCTTGCTCTGGCAGCCGGATGAAACCCGCTATGCAGAAATCAGCCGTGGCTTGCTGGCCTCGGGGGATTGGGCGGTGCCGCGATTTTTAGGTATTCGCTACTTTGAAAAACCCATAGCGGGTTACTGGATCAACAATCTTGGTCAATGGCTTTTTGGTCATTCCAACTTTGCGGTGCGTGCGGGAGCCATATTCTCCTCGTCGCTGACCGCCTGTCTGGTCGCGTGGCTCTCCTGGCGGATCTGGCGTGACAAACGTACTGCGCTGCTGGCGGCGGTAATCTACCTTTCCTGCTTGCTGGTCTACGGTGTCGGGACTTACGCTGTGCTCGATCCTATGCTCGCGCTGTGGCTCTTGCTCGCCATGTGCAGTTTCTGGTATGCCGCTGAATCCGAGTCCGTGGGCAAAAAGGCCATTGGGTATCTGGTGCTGGGGATGGCTTGCGGCATGGGGGTGATGACCAAAGGCTTTTTGGCGCTGGCGGTACCTGTTATTAGCGTGCTGCCGTGGGTGGCAGAAAAGAAACAGTGGAAATCGCTGTTGATGTATGGGCCGTTGGCCGTGTTAAGTGCGGCGGCGGTGACATTGCCTTGGGCGCTAACCATAGCAGAGCGTGAACCAACGTTCTGGCACTACTTTTTTTGGGTAGAGCATATCCAGCGTTTTGCCCAGGAAGGCGCACAGCACCGGGCACCGTTTTGGTATTACCTGCCGCTGTTTCTGCTGGGCGCGTTACCCTGGCTGGGGTTCCTACCCGGAGCGTTGCGCCAGGGGTGGCGAGACAGGAAAACGAACAGCGGCCTGATCTATTTGCTGGGCTGGACTCTCATGCCGCTGCTGTTTTTCAGCCTCGCGAAAGGAAAATTACTGACCTATATACTGCCGTGTTACGCGCCGCTGGCGGCGTTGCTGGCTCATCATGTGCTGGGTGCTGCCCGCGAGGGTGCCAAGGCGCTGCGCGCCAACGCACTTATCAATATGCTGTTTGGTGTTATAGGGCTGCTGGCTGTGGTGCTGGTTTTGGCACCTCATCGGTTTGCGAGCTATCCGCTCTATACACCGCAGGAATATGGCAAGATGCTGGCGGCAGCGGTGATATTTCTCTCCTGGGCGTTGATCGGGAGTCTGTCGCTTGTGCAACCGCGTAATCGCTGGGCCTGCGCGGCGCTGTGCCCGCTGGCATTGGCGCTGCTGGTGGGCGCTGCCATTCCCGATCGTGTGGAGAATGCCAAACAGCCGCAGGCGATGATTGAGCCGGCTCATGCGCAACTGCAAGCGAGCCGCTATGTGCTGTCCAACAGTGTAGGGGTTGCCTCAGCTATTGCCTGGGAGTTGCAGCGCGACGATATTTTTCTCTATAGCCGTCGCGGTGAACTGGCCTGGGGGTTGGCGTTTGAGGACAGCGCAGAACGGTTTGTTTCTGAGGACGCCTTCCCTGACTGGCTCGCGACTCACCGTCAACAAGGCAATATTACGCTGATGCTACTGCTGGACGATGACGACAGGACGACGATACATGCGTTGCCAACGCCGGACTGTGTCTATCAGCAAGGACGCTTTGCCGTTGTCGAGTATCACGCGCAGTGAGTGCATGGTTGGGGGTTTTGCTGGTAAGCATGCTGAGCTGCATGGGGCAGATGTGCCAAAAACAGGCGGCTGGCGCGGTTCATCCTGCCTATGCTGCGCGATGGCTGAGCGTTGCTCTGCTGCTGCTGGCGCTTGCGTTATTGCTGTGGCTGGTCGTACTGCAACAGCTTCCTGTTGGCATTGCCTATCCGATGTTGAGTCTGAATCTGGTTTGGATCACGCTGGCCGCACGTTGGATTTGGCAGGAGCCTATTGGTTGGCGGCATAGCCTCGGCATTCTGTTTATCATCTCGGGCGTCGTTTTGCTCGGTGTTACGGTTTAACGTGGAGGCGACAGCATGGGATATCTAGCGGCGTGCCTCAGCGTCATGTTGGTCAGCATCGCGCAGTTGGCGATTAAATACGCCCTGTCCGGATTGCCACCGGTATGGTCGATACGCATGCTGTGGGATGGCGCAGCGTGCCAGTGGCTGCTGCTTACCGCTGGGCTGGGGTGTTACGTGCTGTCGCTCATTGTCTGGCAATTCGCGTTACAGCGTCTGGCGCTGGGCAAAGCCTACGCATTTTTGAGTCTGAGCTATGTGCTGGTGTGGCTTGGTTCGTTTCTCTTACCCGACTATTCAGAGCATTTTTCATGGCTGGCGTGCATCGGCGTGTTCGCCATTATGGTGGGTGTTTTGTTGGTTTGCTGGCCGGAACGTGAAGAGAAAACCTCTACCTCGTCATAGCGCAAGAGTCGATCGGGCTCAAACAAAACAAACATTTTCAGGTGTAATTTCTTGTCATTCTTATCGCAATAGCACCGTGTGAGATAGGTCATAGCATCCATACCGGAGATCGTAAATAATACAAAACCGTTATCAATAAGAACTGAAGGGATATTCCTACGGCGGCGGAGGGGTGAAAACGGATTCTCAGACACGGTGTCTGGCTGACAGAAAAGAGCATGATGAACAACAAATACCCATTGCAAGAAATCCTTGACGTTGACCGACTGCAAACGTTGCAGGATAACTTCAGCAAATCCATGATGATTGCATTGGTGGTTGTTGATGAAAAAGGCGTCCCGGTTACCAAGCCCAGCGGGTTTTCTGATTTTTGCGCCCGTTCGCGGCGTAATCCTGCATTAGCGCAACATTGCTACGATTGTGATGATGCCGGAGGAAGGGCTGCCATGGCGGCTTGCCGCCCGGTGGTGTATCGCTGCTACTGCGGGTTCGTTGAGTTCGCGGTGCCCATCATGATAGATAACCATTATCTCGGCGCGTTTATCTCCGGTCAGGTCAAAGTCGAAACCTCAAAAGAGACCGAGATCCCCTACATTCTGGCGGAAAATGGTGTATGGGAAGAGAACCCCATGCTGGTGAATCTGCATGAAAACACCAAACGCATGCCCTATAAGCGTTTTGAATCGACCGCCTACACGCTGCTGCATGTCGCGTCCTATCTGGTGGAACAGGCTTACGCCAACAATATCCAGCGCAAGTTGCATCAAAAAGATCTGGCGCTCACCAATGAATTGCGCAAACGCGTGGACATCGAGCGCTCTTTGCATGAGGCGGAGTTTAAAGCGCTTTCCTATCAGATAAACCCCCATTTCCTGTTTAACGTACTCAATACTATCGGCCGTTTGGCCTTTTTGGAGAACGCCCAGCGCACCGAAAACATGGTGCATGATTTTTCCGATATGATGCGTTATCTGCTACGCAAAAGTAATAATGGGCTTATCACGCTGCGTAATGAGATCAATTACGTCAACAGCTATATGTCGATTCAAAAAGTCCGCATGAGCGATCGTTTTGATTATATGTTCAGCATTCCGGATAAATATCTGGATGTGATTTGTCCTTTCCTCATTTTGCAGCCGCTGGTGGAGAACTTCTTTAACTACGTGGTTAAGCCGCGAGAAATAAAAAGTCACATTCACATTAAAGCCACCGACGATGGCCGCAATGTGATTATTGAAGTGACGGATAATGGCGACGGTATTTCGCCACAGGATATCGAGCATATTCTTTCCGGTAATGAGAATCGCCAAAAAGGCGGCATCGGTATCAACAACATTCAAAATCGACTTCAGTTGCTGTTCGGCGAGCGTTATGGGCTGGAGATTGCCAGTCCCCACAAACCGAAACAGGGAACCTCTATCAAACTGCGTTTCCCGATGCAGGAAGTCCATTAATCCGGGGAGAAACACAATGTACAATTTTGTGATTGTGGAAGATGAACACATTGAATCCGAATCTCTGCGGCGTATGATTTCGGAGCACATCGAAAATGCCACCATTCATGAAGCATCGACCGGACGTAAAGCGATTCAACTGATCGATCAACTGAATCATATCGATATGATCCTGGTGGATATCAATATCCCGTTGCCCAATGGGAGAGAGGTGATCGAGTATTTGCGCCGTAAAAACGATCAGACCAAAGTGATCGTCACCACGGCCAATGACGATTTCGATATTGTGCGCAGCATGCTCAGCCTGAAAGTGGATGATTACCTGCTCAAGCCGGTCAAACAGAGCATCATGACCGATGTGATCAAAAAGGTGCTGCATTACGATGAGCAGGATAATCAGGTAACACGCGAACTGAAACAGAAAGTGTTTTCCCTGATCGATGACGGCGATTACCCGGCCTGGAATGAGCTGGTGTTTCAGACCATCGACGGTGCCTACTGGGATAAATCTGGCGATCGCCGTCAGACGGTCGTGGATTTTCTTGCGCTGCTTGACCAATACGTGACGGCGCAAGGTGACAAGTTTGCCGCTTCTCATTCTGCGGCACTGAAAGGGGTGATGCGCGACGTTGCCAGCCGCGGGCTGACGGAAGGGCTTTACTACCGTATCCTGCGCGGCGTGTTTACCCTGAGTGAAGCCCTGTTTGAGCGGGCGTATAAAAGCTGCACCGCAGGGGGATTTTATCGAACGCGCGCGCTATCACATCGAGAAGAATATTTTCAGCAACATCACCCTGGATGATATCGCCGAACGCGCTTTTGTCAGCGCCTGTTATCTGAGCCGTGCCTTCAAGAAGGCCACCGGTACAGGTTTTTCTACCTATGTGGCAAATCGAAAGATTAAAATTGCCAAATCTCTGCTGCAATTCAGCGATTTAAAGGTCAATACCATTGAGCTGGAACTGGCGTATCAGGATGCGAACTATTTCTGCCGCATCTTCAAGAAAGAGACCAATATGTCACCTTCCGACTACCGTAAACTGATGGTGTTTAACCCGCAGGTGGCCCCACCGGAAGCGGGGAGCAGCGTAGTGCTACCCGCGCGGTGATAACGCAAAATAGTCCAAGCTGACAGCAAGAAAGTTCACCAGAGCCGATCGCTGTAAAACAGCGTGCAAAAGTGAGCAGGTTTCCGGGGTGATCAGCG
>SMLE01000229.1_pt1 | contig 12076 bp, 12 predicted proteins | sample 2451431 | NCBI scaffold set ML178787.1 | reverse complement strand
GACCATCTCATTAACCCGGTTGCCCTGGCTTTTAGCGGTATCGCTGCGCTATTACACGCGGCGGAACACCAGTGAACCGTTAGTGCCGCCAAAACCGAAGGAGTTACACAGTGTGTATTCCATATCGGAAACCTGACGTGCTTCATGCGGTACAAAATCCAGGTCGCAACCTGCGTCTGGGTTATCCAGATTGATGGTCGGCGGAACAGCTTGATCGCGCAGCGCCAGCGCCGTGAAGATAGATTCCACAGCACCCGCAGCCCCTAACAGGTGGCCGGTCATGGATTTGGTTGAGCTCACCATTACGCGGCTCGCTTGTTCACCAAACACAGATTTGACTGCGTGTGTTTCCGCCAGATCGCCCGCTGGCGTAGAGGTACCATGCGCGTTGATATACCCAATCTGGGCCGGAGTAATACCGGCATCGCGCAGGGCATTTTGCATCGCCAACGCAGCGCCAGCGCCATTTTCTGGCGGCGACGTCATGTGATAGGCATCGCTGCTCATGCCGAAGCCAACGATTTCGGCGTAAATTTTCGCGCCGCGTTTCTTCGCATGTTCATACTCTTCCAACACCATGATCCCGGCACCGTCACCCAGCACAAAACCATCACGATCTTTATCCCACGGACGGCTTGCCGCCTGAGGATTGTCGTTACGTGTGGAAAGTGCACGGGCTGCGCCAAATCCACCAACGCCCAGAGGCGTACTGGCTTTTTCCGCGCCGCCAGCCAGCATAATATCTGCATCGTTGTAAGCAATGATGCGCGCCGCATGACCGATATTATGCACGCCAGAAGTACAGGCAGTGGCAATGGAAATACCCGGACCACGCAGTCCGAACATAATGCTCAGATGCCCAGCCACCATGTTAACAATGGTGGAAGGGACAAAGAACGGACTGATTTTACGCGGACCGCCGTTCACCAGTGAACTGTGGTTCTCTTCAATGAGCCCCAAGCCACCAATGCCGGAACCGATCGCCGCACCGAAGCGCGTCGCGTTTTCTTCCGTCACGTCAATACCGGAATCACGCATGGCATTAATGCCAGCAGCAATACCGTATTGGATAAAGGCATCCATCTTGCGCGCTTCTTTGCGCGAGATGAAATCCTCACTATTGAAATCCTTTACTAAGCCAGCAAAACGGGTTGCATAGGCAGTAGTATCGAAATGGTCGATCAGGCTGATGCCACTCTGACCGGCAAGAAGAGCACTCCAGGTGGACTCAACTGTATTGCCGACAGGAGTTAACATGCCCAGTCCGGTCACAACTACACGACGCTTAGACACGCTTGTCCTCCAGGGAGGGAAAATATGACACTGCGGGACAAAGAAAACTTAGGCGGTCGAGTGACCGCCTAGATATGTTCGCTTACTGCTGGTTAGCCTGAATAAAATCAATGGCTGCCTGAACAGTTGTGATTTTTTCTGCTTCTTCGTCTGGAATTTCAGTATCAAATTCTTCTTCCAGCGCCATTACCAGTTCAACGGTGTCAAGAGAATCAGCGCCGAGGTCATCAACGAAGGAAGCGTTGTTAACCACTTCTTCCGGTTTAACACCAAGCTGTTCAACGATGATTTTCTTAACGCGTTCTTCGATAGTGCTCATACTCTTAAATTTCCTATCAAAACTCGCTTTCGCGATGGTTTTCGTAGTGTATAAAATGTTGAAAAAGATGCAACAAAATCCCGGCTGGTCTAACCACGATTTTGTGCTATTTTGCGGTTTTCACCGCAAATAACGCAAATAAATTCCGAGCTAATTAGATCATATACATGCCGCCGTTGACATGCAACGTCTCACCCGTAATATAACCAGCCTCATCGGAGGCCAAAAAAGCAACAGCACTGGCGATCTCTTTCGCGTCCCCAAGTCGGTTCGCAGGAACCTGGCTCAAAATGCCTGCACGTTGTTCTTCTGTCAATGCCTGCGTCATATCGGTTTCGATAAAACCTGGCGCAACCACATTGACAGTAATGCCACGTGAGGCTACTTCGCGCGCCAGCGACTTGCTAAAACCGATCAGGCCCGCTTTCGCTGCCGCATAGTTCGCTTGTCCGCCGTTCCCCATGGTTCCCACTACGGAGCCGATGGTGACGATACGGCCAAAGCGTTTTTTCATCATGGCACGTAACACCGCTTTTGACAGACGAAATACCGATGTCAGATTGGTGTCGATGATATCTTGCCACTCGTCGTCTTTCATTCGCATCAACAGGTTATCACGCGTAATGCCTGCGTTGTTGACCAAAATGTCGATTTCACCGAAATCCGCACGAATCGCTGTCAATACCGCTTCAACGGACGCCTGATCGGCGACGTTGAGCATATACCCTTTGCCATTAGCTCCCAACCACTCGCTGATGGCTTGCGCGCCATTTTCGCTGGTAGCGGTTCCCACCACGGTGGCACCGCGGGCCACCAGCGTTTCTGCTATCGCACGGCCAATACCGCGGCTTGCACCCGTTACCAGGGCAATTTTTCCTTCAAAGCTCATGGTACTCTCCGTTTTATTGTTCCAAGGCCGCAGACAGTGAAGCTGGATCGTTAACTGCCGCCGCACTCAGGGTGTCAACAATACGTTTTGTCAGCCCGGTCAACACTTTGCCTGGTCCCACTTCCAGCAGGCTCTCAACGCCTTGAGCCGCAACGTAGGAGACACACTCGGTCCAACGCACCGGGCTGTAAAGCTGTTTTACCAGCGCCGCACGAATGGCATCAGGATCGGTTTCGCTACGCGCATCAACATTGTTAACCACTGGAATGGCTGGCGTAGTAACTGTAATCGTTTTTAACGCCTCTGCCAGCTTTTCTGCCGCAGGCTTCATCAACGCGCAGTGGGAGGGCACACTCACCGGCAGCGGCAACGCACGCTTGGCCCCGGCGGCTTTGCAAGCTACACCAGCACGCTCAACGGCTTCTTTGTTACCCGCAATCACCACCTGTCCCGGCGAGTTGAAATTCACCGGAGAAACCACTTGCCCCTCGGCAGACGCTTCACAGGCAGCCGCAATAGCATCGTTATCCAGACCAATGATAGCGTACATCGCGCCCGTACCTTCCGGCACGGCTTCCTGCATCAGTTTGCCGCGCAGCTCAACCAGACGCACCGCTTCCTGAAAGTCCAGAGCACCGGCGCATACCAGTGCCGAATATTCACCCAGACTGTGGCCGGCCATCAGCGCGGGCTGTTTGCCGCCCTGCTGCTGCCACACCCGCCAAATCGCCACCGACGCCGTCAACAGTGCCGGTTGGATTTGCCAGGTTTTATTCAATTCTTCCGCTGGGCCTTGTGCAGTGAGCTGCCACAAGTCATAACCCAATACCTCAGAAGCCTGGGCAAAGGTTTCTTGTACTACCGGGTACTGTGCTGCCAGTTCAGCCAACATGCCGACTGTCTGGGAACCTTGCCCCGGAAATACCATTGCAAATTGCGTCATATTAAACGTCCCGTTTGATCAAAAACGAACCAGCGCAGAACCCCAGGTGAACCCGCCGCCAAAGGCTTCCAGCAGGATCAACTGACCGGGTTTTATCCGTCCATCGCGCACGGCTTCATCCAGCGCGCTGGGTACGGAAGCGGCCGACGTATTGCCGTGGCGATCGAGTGTCACCACAACCTTGTCCATGCCCATACCCAATTTCTTCGCCGTGGCACTGATGATGCGCAGGTTAGCCTGATGCGGCACCAACCAGTCCAACTCGCTCTTATCGAGTTGTGCGGCATGCAGCGTTTCTTCAACGATATGCGCCAGTTCCGTCACGGCGACTTTGAACACTTCGTTGCCAGCCATGGTCAGATAGGCAGGTTGATCCTGATGCGCACGATCCTGATGATGCAGCGTCAACAGGTGGCCATAGCGGCCATCTGCATGCAGGTGGGTTGACAAGATGCCGGGTTGTTCCGACTGGCCCAACACCACCGCGCCCGCACCGTCACCGAACAGAATAATGGTACCGCGATCGGCAGGATCCAAAGTACGCGCCAGCGTATCTGAACCAATCACCAACGCGTAATCTACCGCGCCGTTTTTAATATATTGATCGGCAATGCTGAGCGCATAGGTAAACCCTGCGCAAGCCGCGGCGACGTCAAAAGCGATAGTATCGCGGATCTCCAGCATCTGCTGAATCTGACAGGCGGCACTCGGAAATGCGTGCGTAGAGGACGTGGTAGCAACAATCAGCAAGCCAATCTTGTCCTTATCGATGCCCGCCATCTCCAGCGCGTTCAGCGCGGCCTGATGTCCCATGGTCGCCACGTTTTCATCCGGCCCGGCAATGCGGCGCTCACGGATACCGGTGCGCGTCACAATCCACTCATCGGAAGTGTCGACCAATTGTTCTAAATCAGCGTTCGTCCTGATTTGTTCAGGCAAAAAACTGCCCGTTCCGATTATTTTAGTATACATGTACGCTCAGTCACTCTTGGGTAATACAGTTTTCAGGCGCGCCGCAATCCTGTCGGGAAGTTGCCGCTGCACCGCCTGCATTGCCTGTTCGATAGCGACGGCAAACGCCCGTTGGTTTGCCGCGCCATGGCTTTTTATCACGGTGCCCCGCAGCCCTAACAGACATGCGCCATTATATTGATCAGGATTGAGATGACCGAACCGTTTCGCCAATCGCTTTTGGATAAAACGGCCGATCAACGTGAGCCACCACGCTTGCTTCGCTTTACGTCCGACATCCGTCGACGACGATTTGAGCAGTGACAGGAACATCCTTACCACGCCTTCCATCGTCTTCAATGTGACATTACCCACAAAGCCGTCACAGACCATCACGTCGGTTTTGCCCGTCAGTAACTCATTGCCTTCAAGATAACCAATATAGTTAATCGAGGGCGTATTCTTTAACTGCGCGGCCGCATCGCGAATCGCGACCAGGCCTTTGGTCTCTTCTTCGCCGATGTTCAGCAGGGCAACGCGCGGATTGTGCAGCGACAGCACCTCTTCGGCCATCACTGAACCCATCACGGCAAACTGTACCAATTGCGCGCTGTCACACTCGACGTTGGCACCCAGATCCAGCACCACCGTTTTGCCCTGCTGCTGATGCGGCAACACCGTCACCAAAGCAGGACGATCAATACCTTCCAACGGCTTGAGCAACAGTTTCGCCAGTCCCATCAAGGCACCGGTATTTCCGGCACTCACGCACGCCTGGGCCCTACCCGTTTTAATCAGTTCCAGCGCAATGCGCATCGACGTACCACGACTGGCACGGATCGCCTGCGACGGACGCGCATCACTCGCAATAACCGATTCAGCCGGCACAATTTCCAACCGGGACAGTAAAGCAGAATCGACTTTGGCGAGTAATGGATGAAGCGCAGCGGGATCGCCGACCAATAACAAGTGAAGACCCGGATTAGAAGCCAGTGCCTGCAATGCCGCAGGCACCGTTACGCAGGGACCGACGTCCCCGCCCATTGCATCTAACGCCAGTGTGAGGCGTGTCAAGGTATTGCCTTGCTAATAATTCGCGAGAATTATTTGGCAATAACCTTGCGACCGCGGTAGTAGCCATCCGCAGTGATGTGGTGACGCAGATGAGTTTCGCCAGAAACTTTGTCTACGGAAACAGAAGAGGTGGTCAGGGCATCGTGAGCACGACGCATACCACGTTTGGAACGGCTAGGTTTGTTCTGTTGTACGGCCATGGACCTTACTCCTTAATTACTTACGCTTTAAACTGGCTAATACGGCAAACGGGTTCGGTTTCTCCACCTCTTCAGGCAGTTTACCGAACACCATGTCCGCTTCGGACACTTCACAGTGTTCAGAATCATGTACCGGAGCGATGGGCAATACGAGAATAATCTCATCTTCAACCATCGCCAGCAAATCGACCTCGCCAAACTCATCGACATCGATTGGCTCATACGCTTCCGGCAGAGCCTCTGCCTGCTCGTCATTGACGACAGGACTGAAACAAAATGTGGTGTGAATCTGATGTTCGAACGGCTTTTGGCAGCGCTGGCACATCAGCGTAACGGCCACTTGTGCACTGCCGTTAATCACCGCCAGGCGCTGATTATCGATATGAAACGATAAAGAGACCTGAACATCACTATCCACACTGACCACAGACTCGGCAACGCGTGCAACTTGTTCAACTGTGTAGACACCAACATAGTCTAAACGTTTTTGAGCCGTGCGAACCGCATCCAGGGTCAGGGGTAATTTTACCTTTTGCATAGGGCGCGCATATTAACGTCGTAACGACGTAGAGTCAAAGGAAAAGGCGGCGTTGTCTTACTATTTTATCAAGATTCGCGATCGCCCAGATTCGCTTTCTCAGCGGCGCACAGTGTAAAATGCCTTTTTGGATTACGCTACGGTTTATCGTAAAAATTATGTCTCAGATTGTGCTTGCCTCTACCTCTCCTTACCGTAAAAGCCTGCTCGCCAAGCTGGGACTGCCTTTTCAGTGTGACAATCCCGATATAGATGAAACGCCACGTCCGCAAGAAAGCGCCGTCGCGCTGGTTGAGCGATTGGCACGGGAAAAAGCGCAAGCGCTGGCTACTCGCTATCCCACGCACCTGATTATCGGTGGCGACCAAGTCTGCGTGCTTAACGGTGTTATTACAGGAAAACCGCTGATTGCGGAAAAGGCAGCGCAGCTGTTGCGTCATGCCAGCGGTAACCGCGTCACCTTCTATACCGGTTTGGCGCTGTTCAACAGCGCCAGTGGCGCTCTGCAATCGCAGGTCGAGCCCTTTGACGTGCATTTTCGTGCGCTGAGTGAGGAAGACATTGCGGCCTATCTGGCGCGGGAGCAGCCGTGGCACTGTGCAGGCAGTTTCAAAAGTGAAGGGTTGGGGATTGCCCTGTTTGATAAACTTTCCGGACGCGACCCCAATACCTTGGTTGGCCTGCCGCTTATTGCACTGTGCGAGATGCTGCGCCATGAGGGCGTCAACCCATTAACTCTGACCGGATTAGGGTAACCAGCACGCACCGCGTCACAGTCCCTCTCGTTATCCTCGGCAAAAGCCGGGGATCCCCGTGAGAATAAACGCGTTTCTTCCGCACGAGATTCCCGCCTTCGCCAGAATGACGGTTGGTGGCGGGAGTTACTGTTTTAGCTAGATGACCAAACATCACTGATGCTATTTCTGCTGCCGCAACACCTGTAAGCAGTGGCGTAATGCCCCATCAAGCGGCGCTTCGACACGCATCATCTCACCGGTGGCCGGATGCTCAAAGCTCAACGACTGCGCATGCAAGAACAAACGCGACAGCCCGGTAGCAGCCAGTTGCCGGTCAAATTCTCTGTCGCCATAGCAATCGTCAAACGCGATAGGATGGCCTGCGTGCAGCGTATGTACGCGGATCTGATGGGTGCGCCCCGTCACCGGACAGGCGCGCACCAGCGTCGCCTGCTCAAAGCGCTCTTCCACTTTGAAACGGGTTTCTGAGGGTTTCCCTTCGCTACTGACCCGCACTACGCGCTCGCCGCTCTGCAAAATATTCTTTAACAGCGGAGCCTGCACCACTTTGCAATGGGATTGCCACTGACCGCGTACCAGCGCCAGATAATTTTTCTGCATGCCCTTGAGCCGCAGTTGTTCATGCAGCGCACGCAGCGCAGAACGTTTTTTTGCTACCAGCAATACGCCTGACGTATCACGATCGAGCCGGTGCACCAATTCCAGAAAGCGCGCTTCAGGCCGCAGCGCGCGCAACCCTTCGATGACACCGAAGCTCAGCCCGCTGCCGCCATGCACCGCCGTGCCGGAGGGTTTATTGAGCACGATCAAGCTGTCATCTTCATACAAAATGCAATCGGCTAACGCGGCCACCTTATCGAGACTGGCTGACACCGCGGGTTCATCGCGTTCCGCTACGCGCACGGGAGGAACACGCACCACATCGCCATCCAGTAGCTTATATTCCGGCTTAGTCCGTTTTTTGTTCACGCGCACCTCGCCTTTACGCAAGATGCGATAAATCATACTTTTCGGCACGCCTTTAAGCCGCGCCAGCAAAAAGTTGTCGATACGCTGCCCTGCTTCATCGGCAGAAACTGCGATAAATTGTACTGATGGATTCTCTGTTTTCATGATGCGCGATTCTAAATAGACCGTGCAGATAGCGCCACTCCTTTTTATGTGCTTAACTGTCTGTCAGGTACTTAATGGGCTGTTACCGAGATATTGGGCCAACTGATTGCCATCGAACGCGCGAACTTCAGTCATACGGCTCGCACATTTGATAAAAATCACGACAACAATCTTGTTGCACATCCGTAAAGTCACCTTGCTATAACAGTACCAGCAATGGAATAATGCTGTGGTTTTACCCGCCTATCTTCCTGAAACAGTGGAAAAGGCAAAATAGGTAAATTTGCCTGATAACGCATAAACGCAGCAATGGCGTAAGACGTAATGCGTAATCAAGCAGTTAGCGGGCTGCGGATGGCAGCTTGACCGGTAAATGGAATCAGATCTGGTGACCCTTCTTCAGAAGCTGTTCCCTCAATAAATGTGCTGTTTTCCATCAGGAAATACAGGCTACCGAAATATGCGCCTCTATGCAGGCGACAACCGGGAGGTTGACGTCCCTGCGATAAGCCACGAGGCCATCGGTGAACCCGGTCATTCAGCATCTTTGTCCGTAGCTCTATCAATGATGCAAGTAAAAATAACGAGTAAGTTAAGATGAAAAGAATGTTAATTAACGCGACTCAGCAAGAAGAGTTGCGTGTTGCTTTGGTTGATGGCCAACGGCTCTACGATCTGGATATTGAAAGCCCAGGCCATGAGCAGAAAAAAGCCAATATCTATAAAGGAAAAATCACCCGCATCGAACCCAGTCTTGAAGCTGCTTTTGTTGATTACGGCGCAGAAAGACATGGTTTCCTTTCGTTAAAAGAGATTGCTCGCGAATACTTCCCCAGTAACTATGCCTCCCACGGTCGTCCCAACATTAAAGACGTGTTGCGCGAAGGACAGGAAGTTATTGTTCAGGTTGACAAAGAAGAGCGTGGCAACAAGGGCGCGGCGCTGACGACCTTTATCAGCCTGGCGGGCAGCTATCTGGTGTTGATGCCGAACAACCCGCGCGCGGGGGGCATTTCTCGTCGCATTGAAGGCGACGATCGCACCGAATTGAAAGAAGCACTGAGCTCGCTCGAACTGCCTGATGGCATGGGGCTTATCGTGCGTACCGCTGGTGTTGGCAAATCTGCCGATGCGCTGCAGTGGGATCTGGCGTTCCGTCTGAAACACTGGGATGCCATCAAAAAAGCGGCAGAAGGTCGCCCAGCCCCTTTCCTTATTCATCAGGAAAGCAATGTTATTGTTCGCGCATTCCGCGACTATTTACGCCCGGATATCGGTGAAATTCTTATCGATAACCCGAAAATTCTCGACCTTGCCAAAGAGCATATTTCTGCCCTGGGCCGTCCAGATTTCAGCAGCAAAATCAAATTGTACAGCGGTGAAATTCCGTTGTTCAGCCACTATCAGATCGAATCGCAGATTGAATCCGCTTTCCAGCGTGAAGTGCGCTTGCCTTCTGGCGGCTCGATTGTCATCGATACCACAGAAGCATTGACGGCGATCGATATCAACTCGGCCCGAGCAACACGCGGCGGTGATATCGAAGAAACCGCCTTCAACACCAACCTCGAAGCGGCTGATGAAATCGCCCGCCAGTTGCGTCTGCGTGACCTCGGTGGCTTGATTGTTATCGACTTTATCGACATGACCCCGGTTCGCCACCAGCGCGAAGTGGAAAACCGCCTGCGCGATGCCGTTCGTCAGGATCGAGCCCGTATTCAGATTGGTCGCATCTCTCGCTTCGGCCTGCTGGAAATGTCTCGTCAACGGTTGAGCCCGTCGCTCGGCGAATCCAGCCATCACGTCTGTCCGCGCTGTAGCGGGACGGGCACTATCCGTGATAACGAATCCCTGTCGCTCTCTATCCTGCGTTTGATTGAAGAAGAAGCGCTGAAAGAGAACACCCGGGAAGTTCACGCTATCGTACCAGTGCCTATCGCGTCTTATCTGCTGAACGAAAAACGCGAAGCCGTGAATGCCATTGAGAAACGTCAGGGTGGCGTTCGCGCCGTTATCGTGCCGCACGATGGTATGCAAACGCCGCACTACCACGTGCTGCGTGTGCGTAAAGGTGAAGAAAAGACCACGCTCAGCTATCTACTGCCGCAGCGTCTTGATGCAGAGGCACAACAGGTTCAGGAAGAGCAATCTCTGGAGCGCAAGATTCCTGAGCAACCGGCCTTGGCCACGTTCACCATGCCTGACCTGCCTGAATCGCCAGTAATCACACCGAAACCAGTGACAAAAACAGCGCCAGAGCAAGTTTCTGCGCCTGCAACGCCTGGGCTGTTTGGCCGTCTGTTCGGCGCGTTGAAAAACATGTTTACCAGCGCGGAAAGCCAACCGGAAAGCACCAACACGCAAGAAACCGCCTCGACGGAGCAACGGCAAGAGCGTCGTTCCGGTCGTCGTCAAGGATCGGGCAACCGTCGCGATCGTAATCAACGTGATGGCGCGCGTGACGGCCGTGATGGTAACAAAGGAAGCCGTGACAGCAACCGCGAATCACGGGATGAGAACCGTCGCAACAAACGTCAGAACGCGCCAGCGGTGACAGAATCTGCCGCTCCTGTTGAAGAAGCGGTAGAAAAAGCACCACGTGACGATCAGCAACGTCGTGAACAACGTGCAGAGCGCCAACGTCGTCGTCAGGATGAAAAACGTCAGGCCCAGCAAGATGTTAAAGCCCTAAACCGCGATGAAGAAAGCGCACCGGATGAGAGTGAACAGGAGAAACCGACGCCGGTAATGCCGCGCCGTCAGCGCCGCCAGTTAACACAGAAAGTGCGTATCATTGACGGTGATGCAGCACACGCTGAAAGCCAGGTTGAAGCATCAACATCGCCTGCACCGGTAGCAGAACACGCGCTGCCACTGTTGACGGATGCCGTGACAAACGCGTCTGCGGAGACTGAAGCCAACGCAGAGCAGGCAGAGGCGGGCCGTAGTGATGCCAATATGCCACGCCGCTCGCGCCGTTCACCGCGTCATCTGCGCGTGAGTGGTCAACGTCGTCGTCGCTATCGTGATGAGCGTTATCCGACACAATCGCCGATGCCGTTGGCGCAGGCTTCTGCTTCGCCGGAGATGGCATCCGGTAAAGTGTGGGTCCGCTATCCGGTGGCTGCATTGGCACAAAACGACGAACCATCGACTGAGCTGGCACTAGCTGTCGAAGCCCCCATTGTGGCACTGCCAGTCATTGCTGCACTTGACGAGCAAACACAGCCTGTTGCAGCACCTGCAACGGACATCGTCAGCGCACCACTCGTAGACGACACGGTTAGTCCTGCGCCGGTCGCTGCTGAAAATGTCGCACAAGACTCCGTCGAAGCACCTGTTACCGTTGAACAGGCCGTAGTCCCTCAGGCGGTCGTGACAACAGAATCCGTTGAGGTTGCTGATGCAGAAGTGACTGAGCCTGTCGCTGGCACGGAAACCATCTCAGGGCAAAGCCCAGTTGTCGAGGAACAGCCGGTGGTAACACCAGCGGTACCCGCAGCTAGCGCTGAACAGGCACCTGTTGAAGCCGTTGAGGAACACGCCGCAGTGGCGGCAATTCCTCAGGCAACGTCAGCAACCGCACCAGCGGTTGCTGACGTTGAAACGACTGAAGTTGAAACCGTTGAAGCGCCCGTGATAGCAGCCGACGCGATTGAGACCGTTGCACCCATTGCCGCTGTCGAACCTGCGCCCGTGGTTGCCGAGCCTTCTGTTTCGACCAAGACTCGTACGGTACAACCGTTACGCAGTACGGCTAAACAACAGCACTCCGCCTCCGCACCGATGACCAAAGCGCCTGCGCCAGCCTACGAGGCGGAAGCACCGCGCCACAGCGATTGGGTACGCCCGACCACCGAGTTCGCCGGTAAAGGCAGCGCGGGTGGTCACTCTGCCGTCAACCACGCGACCGCCGCAGCAGCAAAACCCGCCGCATTTGAGTAAATACGGCATCCAGGCGCAAAAAAACCCTCTTCGGAGGGGTTAATGAGATGGTC